>Ga0224512_10000368_pt1 | contig 48380 bp, 45 predicted proteins | sample SF_May12_sed_USG_4_FD_169103 | JGI IMG/M metagenome (GOLD analysis project Ga0224512, IMG submission 169103) | Sediment microbial communities from San Francisco Bay, California, United States - SF_May12_sed_USGS_13 | ecosystem: Environmental > Aquatic > Marine > Sediment | place: USA... | reverse complement strand
CCAGTAGGGTATTGGATGTGACAAGGTTGTCAAAGTAAGTCTGCTGCTGCTCCATGCTGATTTGCGCTAGGCCGAATGGCACCTGAATAATCTTATTAACGTAATCGGCACCCTTAACCGGGCGAATTTCATCGTCTTTTAACTCGACCGCGTGGTACTTGAGTTTGATCGATCGAAGCTTGTATATCGAGATGAATGGAAACGATTCGAATGCTACTAGCCGACACTACTTTCAAGGACGAGCGACTTGAGTACAACGTCAAGTCCGACATTTACCGCAAGGCGCAGCAAAATCTGCGTGCGATCCATGATGCAGTGTACGAAGGGAAAGGCGGCGATCCCAGAATTCGTACTCAAAATTCATTTTTGTAGACGGATCGCGAGCGGCCACCAGCGCAGTGACAAGGGGCAGCAACTGAGAGTCGCTAAAGGAAGCAGCTGTTGCAGCAAGCGGGCCCACCTCAGCATCGGATGGTCCGCCGAACATGCCTCGCGCCTGGGCCAAAGCGGCGCTGGTCTCCACGAACAGTTCGTAAAGCCCATCGGGCATGCCGGCGATACGACGCTCCAATGCGGCGTGTAGGTCCTCTCGCCCAACGCGCTCGTCGATATCGTAGCTCGGGCTGTCAGTTAGCGGCTTCCCGGTTGGAGCGAAACCAGGCGGAAACGCTTCGAACATTGTCGAGTACCGGCTGAGGAGGGCGGATACGTAGTCCACATTGTCCGGCATTGACTTCAAAGCTCTGCAGTGGTTGCGCGCTTGCGCGCCGCATCGCACAAACTGCGAAGCACATGCGGAACTTCCATCGCGCGCTCCGGCGCTACCGCGCAGATTGTGAGTACCGCCTCTTCAATCGTCCTATTCGGAGAATCCGGCCGCATGTTAGCCCAGGAGTTTTCCAGCACCTCGTTAAGAAACGGCGTGTCTGTGGTGCGATCCGCTATCAGGACGACCCTATGAATCGGTACCATATTCACTAGTTCGTTCAACTCGAAGATAACGCCGGCGTTGTCAGCGGAGAACCCGCGCACGTCCATAAGAACGGCATCACTCTCCCGCACGAGTCGCGAGAGCACCATCTTCCAGGTGTCGTCGTAACAGAAAAAGTCGTTGACTCGAAACCGGCCGTCGTAATCTGGCAACGAATCCAAGTCGAGCATTCTGGCCTCCAATGCATCGCCCGACGGTATGAAAGACTCATCGATCCGGCCGCTCAGGAATTCGAGGAACTCGTGCGGCTCGACCGTCGTGACCGCGAGATCCGGTCCAGCGATCATGCGGACATTCCCAATGTACCGCCAGTGTGCAGAGACGGCATCAAATACCTGCTCACTTCGCCGTCCGAGCGAAAACACCCTCAAGAAAAGGATGTTGGCGATTGAGCCGTCGTCCGTTCTCCCAGGTCGCTGGACCTTGAGCCTGTTCATCACGGTGAACTTGTATGCCAGAAACGCAACCAAACCCGCCAGGTACCAGGCCGCGCTAACGAATGCCAGCCCGATTGCTTGGACCAGGGCAAAGACAAGCCACATGCTGTCGAGGAGCAGCGACTGATCGCTGAGTCGCTTCTGGAGATACATGTTCTTTATCCATTTGTTGGCAAACCAGGCGATCACGCCAAAAGCGACAGCACCAATCAGTATGATTCCGACAAAAGCACCAACTGCGTTCGAGCCAACGGCGATCGCAAATCCCGCGAGTGATCGGAGCAGCGATTCGCTGCTCTCGGCAATCGCGAGCGCGATGTTCGTGCCTGCCAATGCGATGACAGTGAATGCCAACACCATTACACCGACTGCCCGAACCCTGCGTTGCAAGAACGCGAGGACGACGATTGTCGGTGCGAGGGAGAACAACGCCCAGGCGATAAACAAGCCGAAGAAAGACAGGTTGGTGCTGACGGACACTGCGAGAATCGAGATCAGCATCAGCCCGACGAAATAGGCACCAAAGCTGCGAATCTTCAGGCGCCGAGTCGACGGCACAATCAGGTTGATTGCGATAATGACGGGCCACGCATAGATGTATGTCATCGCGATGAATCGGAGCAGCGAAAACGACCCATCGGCGATCAGCTGAGCAGCGCCTAGAATCGCTGCGTACGTGACCCCGCCAAGAGCATAGGCTCGTACAGTGGCCCAGGGTGCCTGAGTTACATGTGCGAACAGGCTATCGTCGGATCCGGTCGTCAGCGGCACAGACGGCATCTCAACTGTCACTATCTCGAGTTGTCCCGAATCGCCGGCGCGTGCTTGCTCGTCCGGCACGCCATCGGCCGTCGGCGCCACGCCGCCGCTTGCCGCCATAGTTCGCAGCACGGTGGCCCTGTAACGATTCAGCAATAGTAGCGAGAGCGGAAACGCAATGATCGCGCCGACAAACACAATGAATGGCAGCATGCCCGTGAGTACAGTCGTTGCGGCCATGTCTCTATTCCTCCGGGGCGGAGGCATCCGGCGAACAGATCACTTCAGCCTCGAGCAGTGAGGCGATCTTCGCCATAAGGTCAGCCTTGAATGCCTTGATGTCTGCCTCGCCCTCCTGATTGCGCTTGACGAGAACCATGCGCTGATTGTCCAGGTCGAAGGGGGCTTTGAGGGAGTCTTTTTCCCTGATGGGGATGGTCCTGACCGAAGACATAGGTTACAGATTATTCCGAAGAAATAGGCAACACTTTAGCAGCGAATGGGTTCTCGATGGTGTCCCTCCTATAAATTCGCCCGCGTTGATTTCATTGTGCCGAACGCGGCGTGATTTGGCCTTCGAGAACCTGCCTCTGTGTCGGCAAGTGGCGGTACTCGAGGAAAAGCGTGCACGCCCCGGCTCTCTGCAACCGATTGGTCTTTCTGGGTGATCATTTCGAAGGCTTGGCCCCGATGGCAAGACACATTGCATATCGTCCGACCGAAAACGGTGGTCCGATGGCAGCGAGAGGGATTTCGTCGCCATTGGAGTCGCAAGAGCGCGAAACGAGGCTGGCCACCGATTGATCCGAAGATCCGAGTGTTGATCCACAAGATGTGCGAGGCCAATCCATTGTGGGGTGCGCCAAGGATCTCATCGCGATCGATATCTTCACAGTACCAACGGCGACGTTCCGCGTGCTATTCGGATTAATGATTCTCGGCCACGATCGGTAGGCAATTCTTCATACAATCGCTCTCAAGGAGCGCCATCCGAGACGAGTCGTCGGCAACTATGTTCGCTCGGATGAGCAGATAGGAGGGACAGCCTAGCACTCCGCATATTTGGTATCCTAGGCACATTGGTGACGCCGACAATCACAAAGTACAAATGCAAAAAAGGACCAATCATCACGGCACCGATAGCACGGGGATCACGTCGCACCCCGAATCCGGCGCAACTGCCAAAGAAATAGCGCCGTCCAGGTCGTCACGCCCGGGTTTGGGCGACGCCAGGGACAAATAGGAACCAATCCGTGGCCAAACTGTTTATCTCCTACGCGCGAAGAGACGGTAAAGAACTTGCGAATCGTCTCGCAGCGAATTTGGAGTATGACCACGATCCCTGGTTGGACACGTCGAAAATTCCCGGTGGCCCAGACTGGTCGCTGGTAATTGAAAGAGCAATAGATCAGTGTGAGGTGCTTCTCGTATTGCTCACGACCGGCTCATACAACTCTTCCATTTGCCGGGGTGAACAGTTGCGTGGCTTGCGCAAGGACAAACTTGTGATTCCGTTGCTGGCTGAGGCGGGCGCAGACAGACCCGTCTACCTTGAGGCGGCCAACTACGTTGACTTCACCAACACCGATGCCTATGAGGAAAGCCTTCGAGCGCTCCGCAGCAGCATAGAGACTGGCGAAGGCGTGCGACTACAGGAACTGCCCACGCGAATACAGGAGAAGGTAGCAGCGGAGGAACGCCGTCAGCAGATGGCTGCGCTAGTAGGGGGCAGGTATGCCACGTGGTCTGAAGTGTGCTCGCTGGCCAAGGCTCAACAGCAGAGATACCTCGAAGGGTTGGCGGGCCGCCGATCTGGGGCGGCGATCTTCGACTCCGCGCTCTATGTCAATCGCCGCGGCCAGGAGGGCGAACTGGATCGCTTTGTTGATAGTGACGACGCGCTGGGGCTGATATTGATCGGCGACTCCGGCGTCGGCAAAACCAATCTGTTGTGCCAATGGACCGATGAAGAAGTCCGAAACGGTCATGCAGTTTTGATGTACAACGGGGACAGACTTCGTTCAGATGACGTGGGGCAGGAACTCGCTGGTGATCTCGATGTGGAGGACTCGTCGAGTCTTCGAGAAGCGCTTGATTTTATCGACGGACTTGCTGACCAAGAAAAGCGTCGTCTGATCATCGTCTTTGATGGGATCAACGATTTTCGTGGCCGTCGTGATCAGTTTCCGAGAGATCTATTGGCCGGCATCGATGATCTGATCAGCGATCTTTCCGGCACCAGCATCCGTGTGGTAATGAGCTGTACGCGCGCGACCTGGAACCGAATGGACCGACTCAATGCACTTCGATTGAACTGGAGTCGATACCATCGTACTGCAGAAGATGAAGAGATCCTCGTGTTACCGCGTTTTGATGCCCAGGAGGTGCAGGCGGCCTATCAGCGATATCGCGAGTATTTTCATCTAGTGCCACGACTATCCGACTTGTCCGCAGCGCTACAAAAGCGTCTGCAAGACCCCGTAGTGCTGCGGTTGCTGGCCATGACGCTCAGTGATGAAAAGGAACAAACACAGGCGGGTGTGTTGGACACTGAAGTGTTCGAGCGCTACTACAGGCAGCACGTGCGGCGCCGTGATGACAGCTATTTCATCGAAGAGATCGCCTGGGAGATGTACGAGAGCGAACACGCAGCCCTGCCGGTTCAGCAACTGGCACGCCATCCGACGCTGGGCGAGGAAATGCGCAACGAAGAAGCGACCAGCACATTCAATCGTATGCTGGACGCGGGCGTTCTGATGCAAGTACAGGGCGACTTGTTTTCCGACGATCTGCTCAAGTTCACTTATCCTATGATCGGTGCTTACGCTCTCGCGCGCCGGCTGCTCAGAGAGCCGCAGGCGCTGGCGGCGAACGTGCGAGGACTCGTGGCCAAATCGGCCGGCCTCGCCATGGCCTGGGAAGCGGGCGTGGTCATGCTATCCGAGCGCGGCGACGCAGAGCTACTGTCCGAGTTTGCCGGTTCTGCGGATCCGGAGCTTCGCGAGGTGGCCGCTGAGAGCCTTATCAGGCTGCATGGAACCGACCGCGACCGCACCCGATCCATACTGGATGAGCTGCTGCGGAGCCACTCCTCGGAACAGCAGCGAACTGCGCTTCGCGCAGCCTACTTGATCGGACCGGATACGAGAGACCTGTTTTTGCAGGCTGCGATGAGCGGCTCACGGAAACTACGCCAAATGGCTCACGATACGCTCTACCTCATCTGGGCGGGAGCCTCTGGGGCGGCGTATGAGACAGTGCCGGGCAGCTTCTATTTCATCTGGCGACAAGCACCGGATTTTACTTACGAGCTGATGCAGGACATGGTCGGACGGGTGAGTTGGACCAAACCGATCCAGGCGCACAGGGTACTGCGGTTCGTGCTGGCGCTTTCGATCACGATCTATGTGAATCACTGCGATCGGGATGAGGTTCCGCGACAAACCGCGGATCTGTTCTATGAGCTAACCGTGAATCGCCTGCATCTCGATCAAGCGCCCATGGCTGGAATCGTTGACCGCGTTGTGTCACGCGTAGTCGGCACGGTGTTTGCAAATAGGCTGCTCAACTGGATGCTGTTCGCCGAACTTGGCGATCGCGCCAGCTTTTTTGCGATTCCCGCCCACGCGCGAGCACCACTCAAGGAGGTCGCTGCGCTACTGAACCCTCAGAGCAGCATCGGTGATTCTGAGGACCTACTGCTCACGATGCTCCAATCGGACGAACGTTTGTTCAGGGGTTCAGCGACGCTGGTATCGGCAGTCCACGCCCACGCTCGCTGGGATGATTGCGAGTCGATCCAGCGACGGTTGTTTGATGCACTCGATGGGCGCGGTCGCCTGTGGCAACTCATGGGATACTGCGTACTTCTCAGGGATACTCCATCCGACTGGACTCCGCTCCTGGAAGAATTCACCGGCAGGTTGCTGACCGAACATGCTGACATCGTCTACAGCGAGCAGGACATATTGCAGTTCCGCATATTTCTGGTTCCACTCGGTCTCGCCTACGGCAAGTGCGGGCAGGCAATGCCATTATTTGACGAGCTCCTGGCCGACGCAATCGGCCAAGATGATGAAAACCGGGTCGCACAGATAGTGGCCTGGCTGGGGCCGGTGGGCTTCTATTATCCGGATGCGGTATTCACTACGCTGGAGCCGCATCTTGAATTCTTGCAAGACCAATCTCGGTGCCGAGAGTCACTCATTACCACGCTGGCCGCAATTCGCACACTCCATCTTGATGTGGTGGACAGCTTCATCACGAGGTCCGAAATGGAAGACGCGTTGCGCCGGGGCGTGACTGCCGCCGCCGACATCGAACTGGTGCATCGATTCATGCACCTTATCGGCTACTACAATAACGCCGTCCACTACTGTGCCCTCTACCCGAGGATGCGTCAGGGTCTCGCGGTATTCGCGCTGGAGCTTCTCGCCGACGCAGACAGCGCCAGCGATTTTGTCGCTCGGTATACACAGCAAGCCATCGGCATGGCGAGGAAGTCCGATTTCCGCTTGCTGCAGTGGACAGAGCGGGACTAGATGCCCGGGAAACGTGCATTCGTTGCTAGAACCGATTACATAGGAAAGTAAAAACAGTGTATTCAAGAATCGCTTCATCCAGCGAGTCGGTCCGGACTAGAGACCTACATCGATGGCTTACCCAAGCCTATGTCGTGGTCCGGTTCTCGGCTCTTGGATTCACTCTGCTTTTGCCATTATTGGGTGCGGCCAGCGCAGCGATTAGCCCCGCCTGGTCCGAGATAGTCTCGTTACTACTGATTGGCCTGGCATTTCATGTTTTCGCCTACGTCTTCAACGACGTAATGGATCTCCGCGTCGACCGGACGGAACCACTGCGCGCCGATTCGCTGTTAGTGCAAGGCAAGATGACGCGATCGCAGGGGCTGTGGCTGGCATGGTTGCAGCTGCCAGTAGCCTTTGTCCTGGCACTGATAGGCGAGTTGCCAGCACCTGCACTGGCTATGCTGAGCGTCGCATTTCTGTCGATGACTATCTACAACGTCTACGGCAAACGATGTCGCGTTCCACTGTTGACTGACGCAGTGCAGGCTGCCGGATGGTGCTCGCTCGTGATGGTTGGGGCGATGCTGCGGCAGGACACCGTGATCGATGCCGGGACCATCTGGCTGTTGGCCTATTTGTTCACTTATGTTTTGCTCGTCAACGGCATTCATGGTGGTCTGCGCGACCTTCGTAACGACATCGATTGCGGCGCCCGAACCACGGCTATATGGTTGGGTGCGCAGCCGAAAGGACCATCCGCCGTGTTGTTCTCCGCCAGACTCATAACGTATGCGGTCTTCCTTCAAGCAGGGCTCGGCCTGTTCGTGGCGCTGGCGCTGGCGTCGTTCGACTACACTGCTGGTCAATTGCTTGTAGCCGGCGCACTGGCCAGCCTGCTCCTGTTGGTGTCCATCGGAGCGCTGTTTGTCGCGTTGACTCGTGGAGAGGATCGTCGTGACCTGGTCGCCGTTGGCGCTTTCCACATCGTTGCAACTCTCGCGGTCCTGCCAACACTCTATCTGCCGCGGCTCAACGTCACTACTGCTGCGCTGATGTTTCTGTGTTTCACAGTCCCTGTGGCTGCAATGTACTGCTATAACGGGCGTCGCTGGTGCCTTTAGCTCAGTTCAGATTTCGGGGTAACGGGTCGTGAAGCCACCGAGTGGAACGCTTGGCGTCACCGCTGACTCCGACGACCGCTCGCGACTGACGTGGTCCCAGAAGTTGCTCGCCGTCAGGCAGCTGAGCCGAATCGAGAAGCCGATCGGCGCAACGCTGTATGCTTTTCTCGGCGCCCACCTCGTGGGACCATTAGAAATGCTGTGGTCGTGGCCTGTGATGACCGCGGCCTTCGTTGTTTTCTGCGTAACCACTTTCGGCTTCATTATCAACGACTATTGCGACGTCAAGGTCGACGGGATCGGCAAGCCCTATCGACCGATTCCTTCCGGGCGGATCATGCGTCAAACCGCTGGCAGGCTGGCATGGGGCATTGCGGCTATCGGCTTGGCGGCGAGCCTGACCCTTGGGGCTGGCGCGGCACTGTTTGCATTTGTCGCCGTCGTGATGAGTGCCGCTTACTCTTTTCGTCTTAAGAGCACACTTTTCCTCGGCAACGCTACGGTCGCGGTGCTCGTTGCTGCGGTGTTGCTGTATGGCGCGATGGTCGCAGGCGACCCAATGGCCCCCCAGGTGTTGGCAGCCGCGTTAATCATAGTGCCATACATCGTGGCTCAGGAGGCCTTGTTCAATCTCGAGGATATCGACGAGGACAGCGATGCAGGTTTGTCGACCACCGCCACTTGCCTGGGCAGGGCGCGAACGACTGTGCTGATTCAAGTCACTCTGGTTAGCTTCATGGTTGCAGCCGTTTCCACGTGGCTGCTCGTGAAGGCGTCCAACTTGTACCTGCTGACGCTCTCGGTATGCGCTCTTCTACCGACCGTGATCCTCATTCTTCGTTTGCGCCCCCCGACGCCGCAGGCGGCAGTGGCGCGCGCCGTAAAGCTGTCACGCCTAGTATGGGTGACGAGTTTCCTGCCACTTGCACTACTGAAATGACGGCATCTTTCAACTGTCTTCGGAAACCACGCGGCGCATGGAATATCGCGCCGCTCATGATGACCATTGGTATGTTTCTCTTTACGTCATTGGTTGCTGCGCAGATGGCTATTGCGGCTTCCGACTGGGGGGAGGCGCGCCCGGTCGACAAAGAAAATATTGTCGCGGCAATGCGCCTGCAGCGTGACCGTGGATATGAACTCACCGCAATCTCCAATTCTGTACGACTCCAGGTCGGCGTATTCTTGCAGTTGACTGAGTGGGCGAAGGCTGAAGATCCACTGCAGCACCCCCTGCGCGTGAATCAAGATGACTATTTTGAGGCTCTTCTTGAAGTGACCGGCCTGCAGGTCAATGATGCTCCCGATTTCGTGACAGTTCCGCATCGCTTTCACGAAGATTACCTGATTGACTACCGTATTGAGAACGTCGTCGAGCGCGTGAAAAGAGGCGGGCAGCCGCGTCGTGCGTTCAATGTGAAAGCTGGTTGGCCGGCAGGGCCGGACGCGCCCCGCAAGTACTCGTATATCGATACGAGTACGCGTCCGACGCTCAAGGTAACTCACCGTCGGGTCAATACATACCGCGTACTCGATTTCGGTGAGTTCATCGTTTACGACGATATACACGGGGTTACCGGGCGAGCGACGTCGGGCGTTTTGGGCGCAATGTTCTCGATTCTTGGTGAGGCCCGTGCTGTGCAGACGCGCTTCGCGGTCTCGGCGGACGGGATTCAGGTTTCCCGGACCAAGGCGAGGAAGCTGATCAGTGTCACGCAGACTGTTACCATTTATCCTGATGGTTCGGTTCTCAAGGGGCTGCCATCCGACCGACCAGATCTGGCCGATCTCGAGAAGACGCTGAAGCGCCGGATGGCGATAATCTACGTCCCTATGGACCGGGGCCCGATGCCGCCCTCCGCGCAACGGGTGCCCCAAGACCCGGTTCAATAGACACGTTCAGCGGTTGATTGGAGTACAGGCAAGAGTCAAACGAATCGTCCAAAAATCCACTCCGGCAGCCAAGAACGAGTCGGTATTGAGACAGGCGGAAGTGCTGTCGGATTCGTGGAGTACATAGCGGACTATTGATCAAAGGAGGCAGTGTACCCACTTTGGTGCCCAAACCAGAATCACCTACCGTTACGCAATATGGCCCAATAGGCGGTGAATTCGTCGAAGTACGTTACGTTAGGTGCTTTTTGGCTACGGTAATTTGTTAATTCTCTATTGTGAAAATCCGCGTGTCAGTATTGTCAGGATCATTGCCCCACTTCTGCATGTTTTTTGACTCTTAAGTACTGGCCGAAAGTTGGGAAACAATAAAGTAAGGCACGATCGACTGGCCACTGTAGGTCAGGAATCGCCTGTCGTCACTAATACGGCGAACGGCTGATCTCTCCAATAGCGGATTGATTTAAATCACCTGCCCTCGACCTCCCAGGTCAGCACGTAGCGCGCGCCTCCCTCGGTAAAGGTGTGAGACCTGTCACCCACGGCACGGGGGACCTCGGTGTAGCCCAGCAGGTCGGTATCAACCACGCGGCCGAAGGCGGTGTCCGACTCCCGCAGCTCAACCCTGTAGGACTCTGCAAGCAGCTTGATGGGTGGTCGACGTTCCAGGCTCACGTTGCCGGGACACCGCATCGTTTCGGGACCCCAGACACTCACACCGTCGACCTCGATGTAGGGCTCGTCGTTTCCACTATCAGTCCGGCCCGACGCATTCTCACACTTCAGTTCGCGGAGCTGAAGCCAGTAGCTCGATGGAACCGCTGCGGACGGAGTGGTGTCCTGATCAACTGTGTCAGGTAGCGGCGACGGTGCGTCTGTCGGTCGAATCCAGAATGACACAACGACCGCGAGAACCATGACTGCCGCGATCGCCGCAATAGATTTAATGCCCCAGGCGCTCTTTTTCTCCGGTGTCACGCGGTCACGCGGCGCGGCGCCCTCCGGAGTCTCGATAACCGTGGCCAAAGTATCGCCCAGGCGACCAACATCATAGTCCCACCGGGTATCGCTGAGTTCTATTGCATTTCGTCGTGCGAGGAGACGCAGGTTCTCCGGCAACTCGTCCGTGTCGGGCATAGTCGCCCCTGCGACGAGGACAGGGACGACGCGCACATTACGCTCAAGAGCCTTTGCGACCTCCATGCGCACAAAATCGTCCGGCTGATCGAGTCGACGACCTGCCGGTCCGGCAGCAGTGGACCAGCCAGGGCCGATTATGACGAGCAGAACGTCACATAGGTTGAGCGCCTTGTCGAGCGCATCGACGAAATCGACGCCTGGTTCGAGATCCTCAATGTCACGGAAAACACTCGCACCACCGAAACGACTGCTAAGTGCGTCGAATAGACGACCCGTGTGTCCACCGCTGTCATCGCGGCGATAGGAGATGAAGATCGTTCCCACTGTTTCTCTCTGCATTCGGCCGGCTGCTGCCTCGATCCGCGGAATATACGCTTCGAACGTCTTCCTTTCACTAATGTTGGATCCTCGGGCCGTAGGCAATACAGACGCCCAGTTCTCTGTACGGCGCAATGACTCCAGCGGTCTTGTTAGTCAGCCCATTGGTGTGCATGCCGTATTCAGGCCAAGATGGCTCTCGTAACAATGTTTTTTTGCGAATTGCTGCCTGGCTCTGGCGCGCCCGCCTTGAGACGCTTCGGTATGTCGGAAGTCCCATATTGGTCTAGAATTACGGTGTGCAGATGCGAGTCGACGGTGCCGGCAGAATCGCGGCCAGCGGATTTGTCATGTCTTACAAGTACGACGTATTTCTGAGCGTGAAATGGGACGAGATGTTCGGTGCCTGGGTCCACGAGCATTTTCTGCCCGTATTCGTTCCACACGTAAAAAATCACGTGATAGCGAAATGCAATCGTGAGTTTGGCGGGGTCTTTTACTTCAAGGAAGACATTAAGTACGGCACGAACTGGAAGAACGAGCTCAAAGACGTGATTCCTCGCTCGCGTTGCGCGATAGCGCTCTGTTCGCCCGATTACTTCCGTTCGCCGTATTGCATGCTCGAGTGGCGGAGTTTTTCGGACCGGGCCGAACAGGCCAATGCCGAACTCATCGTACCCGCGTCGATTCACGACGGTGAGTCCTTTCCGCCGTTCGCCCGCGACATCCAGGTCGGCGACCTGCATTCCTTTGTGATCCCCGGCCCCGGATTCCTGAAAACAGCGCTGTACGCCGATTTTGTCACGCGAGTGATGGAAATCGCGGAGTGTGTCGCGGAAAAAGTGAAGAACGCTCCCACCTACCAGCCGTGGGCCGTTGCCGACGAGGGCCTGCTGGCACCCGCACCCGAACCACACATTCCGCAGGAGACTCTGTAGCATGGAGGCGCAGAGCGAACAGCCCGGTACCGTCTACACTTTCTACTCCTACAAGGGCGGGGTCGGCCGTTCGATGGCAATGGCAAATGTTGCGGCCTGGCTTGCCAAGTGGGGGCAAAGGGTCCTGATGGTTGATTGGGACCTCGAAGCCCCGGGTATAGAAACGTACTTTGCTAATTGGGTGTCGCGCAGTGAAGCCCGGACCGGCGGCGTGATTGATCTGATTGAGTCGAACGAGCGAGAAACGTTGGCCGACTGGCGGAAGTTTCTGATGCGCGTCAAACCGCCGGGTTGCAGGGAAATGCACGTTCTCCCGGCGGGCAAGGACCTCGACCTGCCAGCGGGCGACGGCGAATATACGAAGAGACTCCGCAGCATCGACTGGGATATGCAGTTCGCCAAGAAACGGCTCGGCAACTATCTCGAGAAGCTCCGCGAAGAGTGGCGCCATGAGTACGATTTCGTCCTGATCGACAGCCGGACGGGCATCACGGACATTGGCGGGATCTGTACGATTCACCTGCCCGACGTGCTAATTACTTTCTTCACGTCGAACGAACAGAGCCTACTCGGAGTTCGGGACGTCATGGAGCGAGCGCGACGTGGTCACCAGCGCCTGCCGGTCGATCGGTTGACGCTGCTCGTCGTTCCGGTGCCGTCGCGCGACGAGAGCGGCAGCGAGTACGAGCTCGCAAAAGAGTGGCGTGGCAAATTCGGGGACGCGCTTGGGGACTTTTTCAAGGACTGGATGCCGAAGGATGAGGATCCGACGACTGTGCTTGATTTTCTGAAAATCCCCTACTTCGCCTACTGGAGCTTCGGCGAGCGGGTCCCAGTTCTGGAAGAACCGGATCCAGAGAATCCGAAGACGCTCTCCTACGCATACCAGCCACTCGCCCGGCTGGTACTGACGCGGCTCGACTGGGCGCAGGCCCGTGAGGGCACGCGCTCCACAGAACTTGCCCGGCAGCACGAGGCCGAAGCCGAAAAAGCGCGGCTGGAAACGCGTCGGTTGCAGGCAAGCGAAGAGCAACGATTGGCGACGATGCAGAAAGCCGACGAGTACTTGAACACTCGGACAAAGGTCCAGATACATTGGCTGCGAGCCCGGGCAACTCGATACGGAACGCTGGTGCGCATCGTTACCGCAGGCGCGGTGCTGGCGACACTGACAGCGGGGACGGCAAGTCTTCTCGCTTACTACAAAAGCCTGCGGCCCGAGTCGCTGTCGCCGCTGAGCGGTGATCAGCTCGTATTCATGGCTTTCGGGTCCATAATCTTCGGCATGTTCTGCGGACTTTACTGGCGAATGACCCGGCCGCACGTCCGCGCCAAAATCGCCCGCGCGGGAGCGATGGAGCTCGAGCGGCTCACGTCTACGTTCCGCGCCGGTTTCCCCGGCGAAGATCCTCAAAGAAAACTGGAAAAGTTCGTTGACATGGTGGAAGCCGAGATCGCAGGCACACAGTGGGCGCTCGACGACCCGCACGCGGCGCAGGAAAAGGAAGCATAAGGTTCGGCGGCGGGCGGCCAGCTACAAACTCATGAATCCCTTCGGAGAGTGGCTATGAAAGACGCCGTAGCATATATGGCCTGGGAGCGGGTAGTGCCATGGAAGGTGCTATCTATGATGGCGCATCCTGATGAAACGCCGGTGCCGATTCGGTTTGGAGCCAGAATCCGAAATTTTCGCGATCAGCTTGAGCCGGGTTCCCAGATTTGGGTCGTTACGAGCATTGCAAAGGAATTTTCGCTAGCTGGACGCGTGTCAATTGATGAGATCCTTGACCGGAATTGCATACCGCAGAAAGAGTGGCCAAAAGATATCGCGGGATTGTTGGCTAAGTGGCGATTTGTAGCGAAAGCAGACCCGCTAAACAGCGGGTTCTTCGAGACCAACAACGCCGAATCTGTCATGGCGAGACACCGGATTCGATTTGCCCAAAATCGAACCATGGCTTATCGCGAAAGGCCTCTAATAGGCTCGTTTCAGCCATGCATGGATCAGGGCCGAAAATCGGTGTTCCTCAGTTATCGATGGTCCGAAGGAAGGCGGTTTGCCATCGCTCTTGCACGGGAATTCCGAAAGAAAGGTCTGAGCCCTTGGCTCGACGCGCTTTCAGTGCCGGCGTATGAGGCCAAGCGCGACCCGGGAGTAGATGCACCAAGGCTGAAGAGGTTAATCAAGTTAGGAATCGAAGGGTGCAAACTCGCCGTCGTTATCAATAGCGAGACGTTTGCGACGACGTCCTGGACGAAGGCGGAGCTTGGCCATATTCGTAGAAGCGGCAAGCCTTGGTATCAGGTGATGCGCGGTGGAAAGAAACGCGATTGCACGGAGCCTCCGATATTCAGTAGAAAACCGGAAGAGATCGTTGCCGAGATTCTATATCGGAGAAACCACCTGGCATCCGAATCATAGCTTCATCATTATTCGATGCACCAACTACTGATTTACGTAATTCGTGACCAATCTAAGGCGCGTCTGGCTCGGACGCCTCAGTCTCGAGCAAGGAAGCAATTTTCGCCACAAGGTTGGCCTTAAATTTCTTGATGTCCGCGGTGCCCTCTTTATTTCGGTCGACCAATACCATGCGCTGATTACCCAAGTCGAAGGGCACTTTCGGAGAGTCCTTTTCCCGAATGGGTATCCACCCTGTGCCGGACGCCGTATCGGCAACGGTCACCATATGCAGCATTCCTGCTTCTACCAGGACGTTTGGATTATCTCGGAATCGGGGATCGTTACGCACATTGCGAGTTTTCTCGTCAACCTCCTCAGACATGTAGCAAATGCCGTACTGAGCCTTTCTTATTTTCTCAACCAGCTGCATGTTGATGTTGCCCGGTTGATGTATTTTATGCCACGGCTCGACAAACACGTGGTCGCTGAACTGCTCCAACACCTCGTCAACTGCCTTCATTATATCGTCCGGTGCCCGACTCGAGGATGCTACGAACATTAGAGGTTTCGGCCCAGTATCTAATTCCAGTTTGCCCACCAGATCCGATAGATTTGCTATAGCTCGTGCCGTACCCTCGCGCTGTTCGTGAGTTGCAACATCGGTGGCGTGCAACAGTCCGACTGCGTCAGCTATGAGCTGCATCTCGCGCCTGAGGACCTTTGAGGGTCGCACAATCTTCCCAATCTCGATCAGAAAAGCGCCGTTGGCATAGCCTTGTGCATTCCTTGTAATCAGAACGATGGCAGTCTGTGACGGTTTCGCATGTTTCGCCACGTAGAAGGGCGGTAGATGGGTGTCCTCCTCCTCGCCCCACACATCGATGCCCCGGTTATCAGAATCCAGGCGTCCGGCCTCGCCGATAACCCACAGATTTCGCTGCTCGCCGATAGCCAGCGCAAGTTGTCGCCTGTACTCGTTGTCCTCGTTACGAAGAGTCTGATGAATATGAAAATTGGGATAGCTCCATACTGTGGCTATTCCATCGCGATCATCCACCTGCGTCGGCTCGAACAATGCAACTTGCGTAGCATCTAGCTGTACGGCCAGGTACTTCTTGATTTGCTGTTGAACAAGCTCGTAGTGACCGGAATCGATGAAGTCTATGGAAAGGGCGAACTGTTTGAGGTGTTCGCCAAATGACATGCGGTTCGTCGCCATAGTTGGCCTCCGAGTGCAGAAAAGTCAGACCCTCCGCGCCGGAAATGAAAGCCTTTTTCATCTTCTCGTATCGAGGCACGGCACATTGATTATAGACCTCTCGTTTCAGCATCGTGCGTAATGCATTCTGATGTAGCGCGTTGGCGTTTCTATAGGCAAACATTTCCGTACAAACCTGATTGCATCCGCAATCGGCTGTAAAATTGAGAGTTTCTGGGGTCTTATTCTCTGATTTGTCGCCATGAGTGATATCGTCGTCAGCTACGCGAACGAGGACAAACACCCGATTGAGCCATTGGTCGGCCTCCTCGAGACAGCCGGATGCAGCGTCTGGTGGGAGCCGCACAACGGCGTTGCTGCACAGTTTGATGAGGTCATCGAAAGGGAGATTGACGCTGCCCAATACGTTATTGTCGTATGGTCAAAGCACTCGATCGCCCCGAGCTGGCCGCCACTGGTCACGACGATCAAACAGCCGGCCAGCGGCGGAGCCGCAAGCGGATAGCCTTCGCAATCGCTGTACCGTTGTTGATCGCAGCTGCAGCTTACTTGCTTTACTCGTCATATGGACAACCAACCGTGGGCACGACCGGCCGAGTTACGATAGAGCCGCCTCGAGCAGCACCGGCCGTTCGGTCCACCGGAACTGCATGCTTCACGCCGTCAACCACCTATGATATGGAAGAGGGGAGGTGGAATCCGGAGAAACCAGACTCAGATGTATTTTTCAACAGCAAGGATGGCGTCGTTCGATCGCTGAAGGCACGGTCGGGGGCGGCGTTTCACAGCCTTGGTATTCGCAGTTTTGACAGCACTACGCATGAGAACATGCGTGGTCTCGCATTTGACCAAATTAGCCTGGACACGACCATAGGTGTGCCGCATGACGTGAACCCCGGAACTGTTTTCGCAGTACGTACATCCGGCGGCCGCTACGCGACGGTCGAAGTCCTGAAATTCAGCCAACACATGAAGTTCAGGTGGGTGACCTACGGATCCGGTGACGACGGAACTTCCGTCGCCGCCATTACATCGGCTCCTTGTACGTGGGAAGAACGACTACATTGCGGAATAGGCAAATTGTAAGGTGATAGGTTTTCGAGTTTCACTGTTCTAGTCGCATCGAGTAGTGAACTCCGGCCGGAGATTTCTTACAGCTACAATCAAAATCATGGCATCGTGTATATGGGCGCACATTTCCTGGATGAGAACGATGATGCGTTGAATAATGGCCATCGCCCGACACGCGCACCTATCGGCGGCAAACAACAAACAATAATAACTATTTCCAGGTCAGGGCGGTTCAAATGGCTGTTCGTGTAACTATACGAGAGAAATAAGGGCGAAGCGTTTGCCTGCAAGCGCTTTCCTTACAAGCGAAGTCGGGGTGGATAACGTAGATTGCGCTGAACCCTAATCTTTGGACGAACGAAGCGGAGTCATTTCCAACCGTACGTAGTCTTTGGCGAGAAAACGCCCCTGGTTATAGGTAAGCGTTGCCTCGAATCGCCGACCCTCACGATCCACGATAACAAATGACTCGCCAATTCGAGCGCTTGCCTTTGTGGCCCATTCGATCGGCCCTCTGCTGCCGGAAAAGACGATCTTCTCCACACTGCCATTCGATTTCCGCCCCAGCGTCACGGACAGATTCAGATCGGACAAGGCGGTGTTCGCATTTTCCCTGAGTAAGTAAGATCGAGATCGCCCGAATTCTGCAGTAATTTTCTGGCTATTCTCGATGCCCTGTAACGTCGTTTGACTCTCGGCCAATTGCATACGCAAATTGGCAACGTCTTCAGACAGCCTTTCAATTTCCGATCGCAGTCGCGACTCAGTAGCCTCCTGCGCAGACACGAGCTTCGCGATCTCTTCCATATTGTATTGCCCGCCGTCACCAGGCCCAGGTTTGAGTCCACTGCCACTGGACAGCTTGAGAAGGCGCGTGTCGAAAGATGCTATCGCTGACTTGTTAGCTTTGACGTCCTGCGCAAGATCACGCGACGCGTCAGATGTGATCTGTTCGACGGCGTTGCGAAACTCCAGCGCATCGGCCAGGTTCATGAAATGATTCTGAACCGACGTATCGATCTGCCGGTTTAAGGTTGGCGATGTGACCAATTTGTTCGCGAAGGTTTCGTTATCGGATAGCCTCAAAGTTTCTTCGGCTATCGCCTCGCGTACAGGATCCGATGCAGCGACATTTGCAGGAAATCAAGGATCGCCGCTCAAATTGGTCGCCACGAGCTCTATTTCGGTTCGCCCGGAAAAACGGTATAGACAGCGACTGCCACAGCAATAGACAGCAGTACCCAGGAAATCAGACAATTCCGCTGGCGGCGTGCAATATCCTCGCTTATTGGCGCGTCTATCTTAAGAAAATGTTGGTTCGCTTCTTCAGGCATTGCTGATTTCGGCTCCTAGCGATAGGCTATGAAAGTACCGCATGCACCACCGACGATCGCAGTTGCGACAAGTTGCAGGGCGTTGTTGATGGACAGCGCATCCGCAGTGATACGCCATACAACGCCCATCAGGCCTGCACCCACAATCCCCGCTATCAAAGCGGTCGCAGCGCTTGCATTCGAGGTATCGGCGTCCGTATATCTGTCCCAGTATTGCAACGACCAGTTCTGCACCGCGTCACGTGCTTCAACTTTGAATTGTTCAATGTCCGTGAATGGCTTCAGCCAGACGCCAGTTGCGAAATTGCCTATCCGGGTAAGGAAGTTGTACTGATCGGGGTCAACATCTTGCGTTGCGATGGCCTTGCTGAAAGCGAGGACCTCGGTGTCCTTCTGCTGCATGGCCGTGTCGAACTCCCATTCGACAATGGCACCGTCGAAATCATCCTCCGGGTACGGCGAACCATACTTCGCGCCAAAAATGCCAAGGTAGACGTCGGTCGAATTGAGTACTTTCAACAAGCGCTCGTTTGGCGACTGACTTCGGGCAGAATCCTCTTCGTATCGATAGATCTCAATCGCCTTGGCGTTGATCGCTTCGGCGACCGCAGATCGTTCCGCGATGAGATCTGATGTCAAACTGACGAATAAAAGTGGTTTTCGATCAGATGGCAATTCTAGGCCGATAACCATTTGCCGAGCCGCGATACGGGCGTCGGTTGAAGAGTGTATCACCCAAGCCCCCACTAAAATCGATGTGATCGGTCCATTCAGCGAAGTCGATCGGCGGATTATGGTTACCCTGAGCCTCGAACGCCGCCTCGTTCCGATGATGCTCGTAGTCGCCGGGAGCAATTGCCTTGGCCCAGTTCTTGAGCACCTCAATGTCATGCGAGCTGTACTTGGAACTGTCGCGCGTACCTTAATATATGTGATCAGGAAATACACCGTGCGCGCGCCAGAATATGCTCCCGTTTGCTGGCTCGAAGAACCCATCACGCTTATGTCCGGCCTTGGTATTATAATGTGACAAAGCCGTTCCAACACCACAGGCTAGCGTCTCTGCAAGGCGCCCGCGACACGGTTTGCGGCTAGAGTAAGACCGCTATCGTTCCAGTTTGGTCTGCGTTTGATACCACGCCTTGCGAGATGCGCAACGAACGGTTTGCTCATCCACCATTCCTTCGTGTAGCGACGGAATGCGCCTCGCGCGGCAGTTATGCGCCAGCTGCCAGGATCGGCTTCCTGCCCCAGCATCCCTTTGGCGAACTGAACTGCACGACTCCCCCAATCTCCGGCGGGCAGGTCTAGATCGCTCACACGCTTGCGAACAGGCATTGACAACTGTAACAGGCAAAGCTCGGCAAAGCTGGCGTACGCCCATGTCCCGTCGGAGCCTTGGTCGCGCTCAAGGTGTGCTTTGGCATTGGCCCAACTGGCCCACCACAGCTCGGGTGAGATGTCCTGCCCAAGCACCGCGCGAAGCGAGAGTTGCTGCGTCAACACCCAATGGAGGCTCGTCATGCTTTGGGGACCATCCTCCACACGCGGCGTCATGAACATGCGTGCCGCGTCAGCATAGTTGTCACGGGACTCTTCGAGATAACGAATGCAGTCATCCATGCGGTCCTCGTTCCGGCCGCCGCCCGAAAAAAGAAACGCCGCCCAAGCAAGCCGTTTAAAAGCGCTGCCACGCATTCCGGTCCCCTCCGCTGCGTACCGGCCGACTGTCGGGTACCGCCCGATGGCAGTCTTTAGCCTGTCCTCGAGCTTGCCCCAGTTGGGCCCCGGGGATCCTTCGGCTACTTTGTCCTCTATGGTTTTATACGCCCGACTATCTGCGAGGCGCGCTAGCTGCCACCGGGTTTCTTCGAGCCTGGGCTCCAGATCGCGAGGGAACGCCGCGTACGCAACAACGCTTCCCCAGTCGTGATCAGTCGCACTGTGCCGGTGCAAGGCGGTTCGAACGTCGTGCAATACGACTCGCGGGTCGGTGCCGTCGAATAGACCGCCGTACAATTCCTGCGCCATCACAACAGAACCGGATGTCGTGAGCGGAAACTGTGAAGCCACCACGAGTGAGACGCCCTGTTGGTGCAGACTGTGTGCGATACTTGCACCCGTACGGTCGTGGACCGAGCCAACGTTGCCACTGTCGCACGCGGCCAGACTGACAATGGCTGGGCGAGTGTTACGAAGACACAGGGCGCTTGCAAGTCTCCAGCCGTCTACGACCTCTTCCGGTTCGCCGTCGTCGTCAATCTCCTTGTCGAGCAACAGAGCGAACTCCTGGCCCCTCGTCTTCTTGGTATCGCCGTGCGCGAGGACGTGGACGTGCGTGTAGTGATGGCGTGCGTTCCAAGCCTTGATCTTTTTCAGACTCGCGTTTTTCAGCTCCCACAGGACGGACCTGTCCGCCCACGGGTCCCGCCATGTCTCGAGTGCTTTCTTAAGCGCTCTTCCATGCTGCGCGTGCGGAACCTCGCCGCCCTTTTCAGACCAGGCAAAGAGAACGCGTGGCCTCACCGGCCAATGGGCCGTTGCACCGGACATGCCACGGACACGGCGCGTGACGGACACTGGCATTCCAGTCTGGAGCGCCAGGCGAGCTCGCAAGCCGCCTTCGCCAGTTGGCATGTCGCTCAACTCGAAGGGAATCATCGCCAATTCAGACGCCGAGAGCTCAATCTCGAGGTGAATGAATCGGCTCGTCTCCGCATCGAGCTTGAAGAAGTCGGGGATACTCCGGAGGATGTCGCCGATCTTTTGGCCTACCTCCTCAATCGCATCTTCCCGTGATTGCTCGTCGTTCGCGTATCGCAGGTCACTCAGCTTGCTGAGGAGTTGACGGTGCTCGTACGGAAAGGAGATTGTTAATGCGTGATCTCCGGTTCGGGCCAGGTACTGAGTGAGCGGCGAAAGGAGGTGGCCGTGGGGCGGTCCGTGCCGGAGGATTTCAACGGAGATACTGGTGATTGCGGTCATCTTGGTTCCTCCTGGATGCCAGATAGCAGCACAACTCTTTGTGTCTTACCACGACCTCTACAGCTTCAGCATGATGCCTTCTTTTCCTTTCGCGGGAAACTGCGTACGGTGGCCGAATTTCTTTTGCACGGCGGCCTTCCCCCAGAACTCGTTGTATTTCGTTCGGTAGTTAAAGTGAAGTATCGGTTGCTCTCCACCGTGCACGACGACGCGCGCCATGGCTTCCCCGTCGGGATGCTTGAACTGTGCCCCGCTGGTTGACACGAGAAAGTGTTGGCAATCAAGCATCTTGATGAAATCGGTACTTACGTTGGCACGACTGCCGTGGTGCGGCATTTTGAACGCGTCCAGCTTCAGTCGCTCGTCGCCCGTCTCATCCAGCAGCTTTGCGATCGAGGACTTGAGAACCGAGGCATGGGCGTCGCCGGAAAACAGCACGCGCTTGCCTCCGTATTCGGCCAGAAACGCGATGCTACTGCCATTGGGTTTGCTACTGTCCGGGCTGAACTTCGAATTCGCCAACTTTTCGACATTGCTCATCGTTGGCGGCGTGCCACCCAAGAACTGGCGATAGTATGTCTTACGCGCCTTGTCGCTGCCGAAGCCGTGTTTGTCGAGTTCCTTCTGCCAGACGGGAGACAGGGACTCGAGCTTCTTGAGCGTAGGGGAAAGCAAGGTGATTTTCATTCCGCCCTTGAGTGTCGTGGTCGGCAAGCCCTTGCCCTTTACCAGGATGGCCTTGCCGTCCATCCACCTGTTCCACGGCAGCTCGTTGTCCTCGATCAGTGTCGTGAAAATCTCGCCCTGCTTCGCGCTCAGGCGCTTCCTAGGGAGGTGTTTCCAGCCGTTGAACCAGACGTCCTCGAAAGAGAGTCCCGCCGCTCCCTCATTAAAAAAGTCGATTGAGCCGCCGATATGGTCGGCGTCGATGTGGGTGAGCACGAAGAGGTCGAATTTCTTTATACGCGGCATGAGTGTGCGCAGCTTGGCCTGGAGACGTTCAACGGTGCTGGTAGTCCCACAGTCGATGAGCATGCGTGATAGTTTCTTGCCAGTACCGTACGTGACTATCAGGCAATCGCCATGGTCGGCGGGAAGCATGTCGATGTTAAATACGGTCTTACCAACGGTCTTCTTCTTCCGCTTGCTGGGCGTTCGGCGCGTCGTATTACGCTTGTTCTTCTTTTTCGCTACCATCGTTTACTTCCTATCTCTGGGATTTCCAGAGTCTTGGCTCGAGAATTGATTGCAGCTCTTTGGCGACCTCGACAGTCTTTTTCCACGCGTCTTTAGTGTCCCATCGTCGCTCAATGCCCTCCTGCTTCAGGTGAGCCAGGAAGGGTGCAGCATTCCACCAACGTGTGTAGCGACGCAGCTGTCGATAAGTGGAGAAAATCGGAAACTCTCCTCGCTTGGGGAATAGATCTACAAGGGCATGTGCATGTTTTTTCGCTCTGGACTCGTAAGCCGCGGAGGTAGCGTGTGGACCCAGATCCGGGTCCGCGATGCCGAGAAGATTGAGTTCGAGCAGGGTACCGAGTGCCCATGCACGCTCTTTGTCGCTGGGCAGACGCGCGTGCGCCCGCGCCGAGAGTCGCGCAATTTCCCAATAGCCGTCGGCGACCTCCTCCTTACCCAGTAGCGTGCCAAGAGCTAGCATCTGCACACAGACATAGTGCAATTGAGCTCTCATCTGGCTGCCGGTCTCGGGATTCATGAATCCCGAAACAGCATTGCGATACCGCTCATATGCGTGGTCTAGTGCGTCATGACAGCGGTGCAGGTGAAGTCTTTGCTTCTCGGCCCCAAGACGAGGCTTCGCCCCCAGTCGGAATTCGACCTCCGCGAGTTTTTTGTAGTTGGCTCCCTTGAGGGCGAGTGCTTCGATCGCGTACGGCCCGCTCTTGCCGAGCGCCCGGCGCGCTCGCGTGCAAGCACCGCGAGCTGCGGTCAGCTGAGCGTGTATGAACTCATAAGAGCCGCCGGAGATTTCCTCGTCGACCTTTTCAAGCAGCTTCTCGGCTGCTTTGAGGCCGCGCGCGGCCTGATTATGGTCGTACGTTGCGAGCTGCTCGTGGAGATCTGGCGGGAGTGCCTCGTAGACGACTACGCTCGCCCAGTCATGGGAGTGCGTCTCATTACTAATCTGTAGAGAACGACGGATCTCGTGCAGCATAAAAAGGGGATTGCGACCCCACAAGAATCCGTCGCGCTCTCCGTACATACGCCGGACGGCCGTCGTGGAACCATCGAAGCTCAGGGGAAACTGAGAAGCGACGACCATTGGCACGCCCGCCTCGTGCAGCGCATGCGCGAAGCTGGCGCCAGCAGAAATCACGGAGCCGACGTTCGCGCTGTCGCAGGAGGCAAGGGTCACGACGGCCGGCCGCTCCAGATACCTGTCGCTTGACGTGGTGATGGCCGAGGCAAAGCGGCCGCCCGTGATGATCTCGCCGTAGAGCCCTATCCCGTAGACAAGTTTTTCGGCCATGTCGTCGACACCGCCGTGCGCGAGCACATGCACGTGTGTGTAGGTATGCCGCTCGCAGAGTGTCTGAATGTCCTGAATCCTGGCGTCGGGCATTACTGTAAGAATGTCACCGTAATAATATGCGCGACGTTCCCCGTTGATCTTGCGAACCGTGGGTTTTTTCTCTTGCCCGGGATGCAGCCATGGACCTACGGCTTCAACCAGGGCGGCCCGGTGTTCTTCGTATGGAAGCTCCTCGGGGTCCGACGCGACGAAGAGGATCTGTGGTCGCCGATCCCACGCAACGCCGCTGTACGGTACGCTGCGGACGTGGCGCGTCAGGCAAACGGGCATGTTCGCCTGGAGCAGCAACCAGTTATCAGCGGGTAATTCCAGGCCGGACGGTATCTTGGATAGCTCGAAGGGAATCAGGCTGAGTTCGGATGCAGAGATTACGAGTCGAAGGTGCAATACCTCCCCGTCAGCATGGTCACCCCCGAGGACGCCGGAAAGGGCAGGAATCGACCCCAAAAGACGTGCCACCTCCGCGCCCGTCTCCTCGAGGACCGCAAGGCGGCGTGGTGTATCCTCGTCGGTCCCCTTTTCGTAGCGCATCTCCTCGATGCGTCGAAGGAAATGAGCGTGCTCCCACGGCACGTGTACGACGGTCGCGCCTGCCTCGCCACACACCGCAAGATATGGAGTCAGCGGCGAGAGCAACTGATTGTGAGGCGGTCCTGCCCGCAGAAACTCGAGCGTGACTGTGCGAATTGTACACTCGTGATCCATTTCGTTGCCTCCTCTGTCAGAGCGTCACTATTCGAATAACCATAGCAGGTAACGGCGATCGAATTCGACGTCCGGCCAGCAGCGCAGGTGCGTGGTACGTGTCGGCCAAATCTACCTACACGGCTACTTTTGACGGAAAGCGCACTGCGACGCATGACACGATACCATCTTGCATCGGCTTGCCACCGGTCGAAAGAGTATCGGCTTATGATCTTCCGAGAATCTATCGCTATATCAGTTCCGGCGCGTACTCTCTGATTCGGTGCTCAATCAAAGCACCGCCGTGTCGCGTCAGTAGATCGAGCTCAGCCTTTTTCAGCTTTTTCAAATTGGTTTTGATTGCCGACGCGAAATTTGCGTCACCGCTTTGTGCCTCACCCAGGGCGCTATCAATTGAAAACCACAAGGGCTTCGGGTGATTGTGTGCCTTATGCGCCAGTTCCAGGCGCTTGAACTGCAATCCGCGAACCTGCTCCATCAAGATGCCGATCGACTCTTTGAGCACGACCGTACCCTTGTCCGTTGGCGTTTCGTCGATGTCGAACGGCTTGCCGGCGTCGCTGATAAAGGCATAATCCAGGTCATTTCTTTCTCGCAACATCGGGTTTACGCCCAGGTTGTCATACACGCCGCCGTCGGTCAGCGTCACGTACTCGACCTCGCCGGTGTCGTATTTGTCCTGATCCAGACGCAGCGGTGGAAATACAGGTGGAAAAGCCGATGAAGCTGCGACGGCAGTGCTAATACGAATCTTCCCGGCTGGCTTCTGGCCCAACTCCCATTCACCTAATTCGGATTCGCCGTTACCACCTGCCACGAAAAAGAACATGTTCCCGGTAGAGAGGTTCGTGGCATTGATGTAGATGCGTGGGCCAGCCTTGAGGTCGTCCAGTTTTGCCTTTTTGAACAGATGTTTGTCGTAACTTTTTGCCAGCTTGTCCAGGCGACTTTCGAATGGATCAAACATGCCACCAATTACGGAGGATACTGCGATCGATCTGGTGCTCAGGTATGTCTCAAGTTCGTCAAGGACATCCGCTTCACCCCACCTCGAAGCAAGAAACCCGCCGGCGATACTGCCGCCGCTCACACAGGTCAGTAGATCAATTTTCGACAGCAGCCCCAGATCATCGAGTTTCCTGAATACGCCTAAATGGAATGCCGCTGCTCGAAAACCGCCGCCCGAGAGCGCGAGGCCGATTCGTTTTTCCTCTCCCTGCAGTTTAATGGACATGTTGTCACCTCTTTGGTCGTTATGGCATCTGGGAAGAAACAGGACGGTCAGACTAAAATCGCAAGTCTGCGAGCGGAGAAACGCTCGCATCCCAAGCGCACCTTAACTACAATCTATTGCAATACATATAGTCCACCAGAACCATATTTGCAATTGGGGCTCGTACTTACTCGCTAGCGCGCTTGCCCTCAGAATCCGTATTTTCCCACGGCGAAGGGCTGGCCCGCGAAGCGGGCGAATAATCACTTCATCGTCGGAGGAATTGCGGGACTGAGTTGAGCGTTGTCGTGCGTCGCCGTGCGAAAAGGGCAGCAGACGTCCCGACATCGTACCTTTTGTAACAACAAGATACAGTTCAGTGATCTAGCCACGAACCGTATTGCAGAATCGACTTTCCATCGTACATTGAACCGTCGGCTGAATTAGCTCGGATGAAGATGTTAATCGTGAGCCATGCGCCACTCGCTGAATATTTTCGTAATTAGCGAGGTACTCGCAAACCGGGGGCTTACAATGAGTATGATATTTTTTTCTTATCGGCGAGACGATAGCGAGAAAGTCGCAGGACGTCCTTTCAAAGGACTCAAGAAATCGCTGGGTGGTGTCGACGTATTTCGCGATCTTGGAGGAATCGAAGTCGTAGAAAAAAAACGGTAGTGAGCAGAATAATGCATGTCAATCTGTCAATCGCCGTTGTTCGAGGTCCCAATCACGCGATAAGAAGAACCAACTACGAAGGGTCTTATGGGCTCGTCAGCTATAGCGCCACTGCCGTTTGAGACCCTGCCTGCGCCGCAGCATCGCCGAAGGACGGGCACATGGCTCGTCGTCGGCGGTATATCATTAATGATTGTTGGACTTTTTGCGCCTACCTTCGGCGTTTACATGCCGGTCGACTTTGATCCGGGTTCGACAGCGCCTGTTGACCCGTTTGTCTTCCTGGCCTTCACCATCCCGGGTCTGATTGGATTTTTCTTCGGTGCCAAGCTCATAGGTTGGGGTCGAAGGATGCGAGCCCTACCTGCTGTAGAGCGATTGCAAGAAGATTCACGATTACCTGTACTCTTTTTACGCTCGTTCGAGGACGATGATCTGGTCGACCCCACGCCGCGAATGATACCTATGGGCGACTTTTTCCCACGCCGTTACGAAGAATCGTTGTGCGGTACTCTGGAACGCGTTGGTCCGATGATTACAATCGGCCGCCCCGGCAATCGATTATCCATGTTGGGTGGTGCACGCTTGTTCGTTCCGGATCACGCGTGGCGTCAGGCAGTCGAGCATCTGCGGAGACACTCTGCTGCTGTGGTATTAATGATAGGTCGCACAGAAGGCCTGTGGTGGGAAGTAACGTCGTCTATTCCCGCAGTGTCACAGGACCGGTTGCTATTCTTTTTTCCCTATGTTGAGGAGTCAGTAAGGAGGAGGTCGGTCTGGCAACGTGTGTTCTATTACAAACCGGCACAAATGCCCTTTGCCAAAAAAGCGTTTGAACGAATGGAACAGGAACGGCAGGCACGCTACCTGATGTTTCGCGAACGAGTGCAGCCGCTGCTTTCGGCGCAACTGCCCGAGACACTGGGCAACAGCCAGTTTATCGACTTTGATCCCAAAGGGCAGCTGCGTACGCTCCCGACGATTCGTCCCTGGTGGGCACGAATATGGTTCTTCACGCCTTCGTTGTTTCGAATGGTCATCGATGTGCGTCTCACGCTGCGACCGTTTGTCGCGAAGCTGACCTGAGTCAATCCTCGACTGAAGTTTGAGACTCGGACTCTGTTATAACTGAATGTCTAGGTACGGCAACAACGTCAATCTCGAGAGTGCTGATGACCGACTCCTCATTCTTCGATGTTTTCTTCTTGAAAACGCCTTTGACTTTTCCGTTGCTATGGGACAAGGCAAGCCTCATCGATAGATGCATCTTCGGCATGTGGTAAATAAACGGTGACTGCTTCCACTTGTCGTCGGTCTCGAACTCATCGCGCAGACTTGCAGCTGCGGTAATGAAGGCATTGTTGATGTCGACAAACAGGGACTCGATGTCGAAAATCGTTTCAGGTTTCTCAGCCAAGGAAATTCCTCATTTTATGGGCAGCCGTAGCAGTTCCGAACAAAGCTCGAGCGGCGTACCGTCCTTGTCACACGCAATGTGGCGGGGAGGGTGCGGCGCGGATGGTTCGACGATCTTTTTCCACTCTTTCTTGCGTTCCGTCGTCGCCCATACGTAGTACTCGTCGACAGCGCCGCGAAGATAGGTCTCGAACGGCTTTCGCACGCCGACTACCTTGACCTCGTTTTCCTGTGACCTGACGAGGAAATCGATCCGACCCACGGGACTGGTTTTTGTTTCGACCTGCCTGACAGCTTTGTAGCCTCCCCGGCAGAAGTGCAGCGTCACGGTGTGATCGGGGACCGGTCTGCCCTGGTCGTCGACCAGCCAGACCCGAAGCCGGGCATCGGGCAATTGTTCGCCAAGCGGATCGAGATTGGCCAGTTCCAGCTTTGCGCCGATTAGAATTTCGACAGGCTTCATGGCCACAGTGAACTGCAGCGTCGAGCGTCTTTCCGACGGCGCATCGAAATCGAGCAACACGTGTTCGCCCGTGAGCTTCCCGTCGTCAGTATCAATGTGCACACCGGCACTGAGGTCGAAGCTGACTTCATCGATGACGTAGACAGGGCGTTCGCCCTGTGCGAACTCGCTTTCCGATTTGCCGGCCTGCTGGGCACTCCTGACCGAGCGCGCAAGGCTCTTTTGGCAAGCGACGAGAAACGTTTCCAGCGTCGTTACATTTTTCTCGTTGTCGCTGCGGGTTTTATCCTCATTTTTATTCGCCACGACAGGCCCCTTTCAATCCGGTGTCATGCAATGAGCTTCGAATCTAGGCCGGCCTGGGCACAGCCGCGAGTGTCAGCTTGATCAGGCTGGAGGCTTCCTCGTTGAACGAGTAGGTCCTGGAGTACGACGCATTGACGTTGAATGCCGACAGCTTCAGCCCTGCGTCCGCCCCGGTTTGGGTCTCTTTGCTGATGGAAAGCGCAACCTTCAATTCGATCTCGGCCTGATTGATGGTGTACACCAGGTTCGCGTCGTCGACCTTGGCAAGCGCCATATTCGCTTCCGCCACTGCCACGCCGAGACCTTGAATCATTTCGGGCAGGGGCGCGGCGAGCAATTCTTCACTGGCATGAATCGTGGCCATTTCGAAAATACCTCCGGTTCGTTGTTGGACGAGTCGCCATGCACAGCGGAACCCGAACTGAATCCGTGCTGCAGCGCTGTGCAAAATCGACAATATGCGTGAGCGGGCCGCAGCTTGCATCGGTTTATTGCCTGACCATGCGAATCAGTAAATTGTCCAGCCGCCCTTGAAAAACGCTACTGTCGTGTTTCAGTATAGACCAAATAGGTTCAGTATTGACCAAATAAGTTGAGCGACCGAAGAAGGAAAACGGTCCAATGCACGAGACAATCCGATTCAATTCAAGCGGACCTGCGGTCGTCAAACTTGCCGAACTGCTTGAGGAACACGGTTGCGCTCCGAAGCCTCCGGTGGATGCCGACAATCCCGTATTCGATCGGGCCGTCGAGAACATGGTGCTGTACTTTCAGATGACGCATCAGGATCGTCATGGGAATTGGCTGGACGTCGACGGCATCGTCGGTTCGGGGACGTGGTGGGCTCTGGAAAATGCCGTTGGCGACGCCCAGCGCTCATTCCTCGAAGCAGGCATCCCTGCAGGTATCATCGGAGAACGGCGGAAAATTCTGGAGACGGCCGTGAAGCAACACGGAGTGCGTGAGGATCCCGGGTGCCCCAATCGAGGGACCGAAGTTGACAAGTTCATACCGCCGGAAACGCTGGCGGCGGCGCCGCCATGGTGCTGCTATTTTGCATCCTGGGTAACCCGTGAGGTCTTCGGCGAAGATCCGGTGGGCAGGGCCGTGGCCAGTTGTTACAAGGCCTATCAACACGCCCTGTCTCTCGGGAGATGGGAGCCGAACGACGGCCGCGTGCCGACGCCCGGGGACGCATTCGTCATCCTGCACGAGGACCCGGAGACCGTGGACTGGTGCACCGGGCACATCGGCTTCGTGCTGCAGGTTGCCGAGGACGGCAAGTCGATCAACACTGTGGAAGGAAACTGTGGCAATCGGGTGAAGATCGGTCGCCGGGTCCTCGCCGATCCGAAGCTTCGCGGATTCATCAATATCATCGGCGACCATCCGGAGTTTGAGCGGGGCTCTCTGCGCGGCGCCAAAGACGTCGGCGGCAGCGGCACGCGATAAAGGGGCTGCGCCATTATTGGTCATTTGCGAACACGAAGTTGAAGGGCTAGTCTTGAGAGAGACCGGCCGGAACACAAGCGAGGTGCAACTGTGAGACGTCTAATAATCTGCCTCGACGGAACCTGGGCAAGCCCGAGCAATCTTGTCGAACGCGGTGACGGGACCGAGGTCCACAAGCCGTCGAACGTACTCAAGACTTTTCGCGCCGTCGTGCCCCGGACCGAAGACGGGGTCGACCAGATTTCCTACTACGATGAAGGCGTCGGCGCCCTGTCGGCGCAGCGCGGACTGCGCAACAACGCGCTCGCGAAGCTGGACGCGGTGTTGGGCGGGGCGTGGGGCGCCGGCTTCGAGCAGAACATTGAGTCTGCCTACACTTTTATTGTCGGCAATGCGTTGCCGGACGATGAGCTGTTCGTCTTCGGTTTCAGTCGCGGCGCAGGCCAGGCGCGGAGCCTGTGTCGCTTTATCGACTGGATGGGCGGACTCCTGCACAAACGTGACGCCTATTTCATTCCGGATTTCTTCAAGCACTACATCGCCAAGGAAGGAAAGCCGGGTGCCGCCCAGACTTTTATGGACGAACTTCTGGCAACGGGCAAAAAGATCACGCCTCCAACAACCGCAAGAATTCGTTTTCTCGGCGTCTATGACACGGTGCTCGCACTGGGCTCTCGATTACGAGCAGACTTTGACAAGAGCGAAGGGACCTCGGCGCCGGCTCTCGGGTTCCATGTGGGTGAGAAGCCACCGGCCATGGTATCGGTTGCGCGTCAGGCACTTGCCATCGATGAGCGTCGAACGGATTTTCGGCCTGAGATCTGGCGTGGTGCACAAGCCGGACAATCGGTCGAACAGCGCTGGTTTCCTGGCGTTCATACGAGTATTGGTGGCGGCTACGCGAACGATGGGCTCGCGAACGGCGCGCTGCGCTGGATGATCGATGCCGCCAAGGAAGAGGGGCTGGTCGTTGATGAGGAGTTTCTGCGCTTCTACCGGCCCTGGGTCGGTGACACTCGGCCAGAGTCTCTCAAGGGTTTTATGAAGTTGCGCAACTGGATGCGCGAAATCAAGGGTCAAAGTGGTGATCGCGATTTGTGTGCCACAACCGATGTGCCCGGATTGACGGTTCACGAGTCCGCTGTGAAGTTGCTCGAGATCGACGATTCGTATCGGCCGAAAAACTTGCTGGCATTTATGCGTATTCGAGACGAACTGACGCCTATGATTCCACCTGATGTTGCGTAGTGGCATGCGTCGGAGTAGTTGACGTATTTGGAGTCGACGTACTGTCGGTTCAGTACGGTGACCGCTTTTGGATTGAGCTGGTGGCGTCAGGACCAGGGCTTCTTTCCCGGCGCGCCCGATCTCGCCCCCGAGGCAGAACGCCTTGTCAACGCATTATAATTGCTGCAGGCGAATTCACGGAGCGCTATGCGCAATGCCAACTGCTACATCGCCCGTTTCACAGGAAACTCTTGTAGAGTATCTACTACCATTGATACGCGACAAAGGCTGTCATTACAGGAAATTCCAGAGAGTCCATGCACGGCCCGCCGTCACGGGCGAGGTCATTGTATCTGTGACCTCAGATGGCAAAGAGACAACGAACACGGCGTCAGCCGGTGACATGGTGGTCAGGAATCTGACCCAGGCGCAGGAGAAATATCTGGTTGGGCAGACGTCATTCCCGAGACTCTATAAAAAGCTGGGGCCCGTCGACGATTCCTGGAAGCTGTACGATCCAATCGGCGAGATTCGCGCGATCGAGATCTCACAGGACTTGAGGAACATGCTGCGAGTAGGCGAGGAGTTTCTCATCATGGCGCCCTGGGGAACCGAGCAATTGTGCCGGGAAGGAGACTTGTTCGTTGCGCCGCTGCCGGATCTCGACAAGGTGTATCGAATCGCCAGATCGGAATTTGAGCAAACCTATAAGCCGGTGCGGAAGTAGTTTGGTCTGATGAATCTGTTTATTTCATACGCGTCCGAACAGCATGATCTAGCGGAAAGGCTCGCTATAGCGCTCAGGAACGAAGGACATGGTGTGTTCTTCGATAGTGACGATCTGCGCGCCGGGGAGAATTATAACGAGCGACTGAGAAAAGCGATCGATAAGAGCGACCGTTTTATCTACCTGATCAGCCCGGATTCCGTCGAAGCTGGCAGCTACGCGCGATCCGAGTTGCAAATGGCACAGCGCCATTTCAAGATTGCAGTAGGCCGCATTGTTCCCGTGATGGTCGTTCCGACCAATTACTCGAAAATTCCCAACTACGCCAAGTCCGTCACCGTACTCGAGCCCGAGGGCGATACCGTCGTTGCGGTACTTAACCGCGTGGCGGAGATCGCCAGAGGTGGTATTCACATTGTCGGGCTGAGAACCGTCGTTGGCGGCGCCATGCTGCTCGCGGCGCTGGGCATCGGGCTCTATCAAGCGTATCTTTGGACAGCGCCCCGTATGGCGACGACGGGGGTACTTGCCGCGGTCACCGGCGCCGGGCTGGCGCTACTCGCTTTGTGCTGGATTCTGTGGCGTCGCTTCGTCTTGCGCGGCACTGCAAAAAGGCTGGCGGTGCCGGCCGCGGCGCTGATTGTCCTCGTCGCAGGTGTCTGGGCCGCATTCGCCATCACGCCGCGTGTCGTCTGGTTGTTGCCAGGCACTAGCTGGGGGCCCGTGATATCGACCGACAACACAAAACATTCCCTGCTGCTCGCTAAGCCATCGTTGGAGATCGAAGACATCGGGACGTCCGGCGTTTATCTTGCTAGCAATAAAAACGCGGCAAGTATGATGGTCGCCCGGGCTTCCGGCGACGTGAGATCGGTGCTTTTATCCTATCTCGAGGAACGGGAGGTGCCGGAGCAATTTCACGAGCAATGGTTGTCTGGCTGGACTTCCGAGGTGCGGCTTGAGGAACTGCCGCGCGGCGCATTGGCCAAACCGGAGAATTGGGAAGCAAGTATCCGGCGTGTGGGGGAGAGCGAGAAAGCGGCCATGCTAAACTGGCGGCGTTTTTCGTCGATCAGTATCGCTTTCGTCGAGGTGAACTAACGATGTTTGCCAGGGCTGCCCGAAATTTTTCGACCGCGAGCTTGCTGCTGCTCGTCGCCGCGGTGTGCAACGCGGCGCCCCCAGTCGGAATCACGCAATTCAAGATCGACTCGGCAGCTGTGCTCGGGGCGCTCGATGCGGACGCCACTGCGGCGTCCGTCGCAATCGCCGAGATGCTGGCGACCAAGGCCGAGAAACATTTCGGTTTCGTCGACTGGACCGCGGGCACATTGACCGACGATAGCTTTGGTCTGACACTGCGACTGATCGAAGAGCCCGGTGGCAGCTGTCAGCCTAGCAAATTAATTGTATTGCAAGGGTCCTTGCAGACGGTAACGGCGGATCTCGCTGGACCACTGGAGCTGTACCACGGTTGTGATCCCCGGCCGGCATATACGTTCGACGACCTGACGCAATTCAAAGCCGATGTCGGTGCGAAGGTCGATGAGCTCTTTGACGACAGTGTGCGGGATGTCATTTTGCAGAGCCTCCTTGCCAAAGTTGCGATCGCCAAGGAGGTGACATTCGATCACGCAGCACGTCGCGTCCTCCTCCCATTGAGCCTGACCGATCTCAAGGCGGCCAAGGACTCGACGCTGACGATCAATTTCGAGAGCATCGGCGGTACCGGCAGACTGAATTTTCAACCATGGGAGCAACTTGGCAGCAGCATTCACTGCCGCTTTGTCGAATACGTAGTACCGCCGGACATCGCTGAGAGCGAACAGCCGTTTTTTTGGCACGACACATTTACCAGCATGTTTCCGTCGGATCAAATGCCTTCGTTGAACGTGTTCATGACAAGGTACAAGTCTGAACCGTTTGCCGGCTTGTTTGCGTCCGGTGGCCTTGCGAACGAGCCGTAGCGATGCAGATCAGACGCTTATTTGACGGAATAACGCTGTGCGTAGCAGGATTTATTGTAATTTCGGCACTTGGCCAACCGGCCGTCGCTGAAACGACAGAAGAACAGCGCGCCGCATTTCAGCGAGCGCTCGAACTCCAAAAGGCCGGTAATCTGGACAGTGCTGAATCGGCCTACCGTGAGGTTCTTGCGCTAAAACCCGATTCGGCCGCTACCTACAACAACCTTGCAAAACTGCAAGAGGGTCGCGGCGATATTGAAAAAGCGTTGGCATATTACCAGCAGGCCATTGACATTGGTGATGACCAAGAGACTTATTATCGCTTCCAATATGGCTCACTTCTCGAAAAATCCGGCGACAGCGCTGCAGCGGTGAAACAGTTCGAACTTGTGGCAAGAGACAGACCCGAGATCGTCTCCGCCCATCAACAAGTGGTTAACTACTATCTCACCGACGCTCAGGGTGGCGGGAGGAGGTTTACCCGTTATCTCTGGAATGTACTGGAGTCCGGCGAGCCCTTACGGGCAGCGGAAGCCGCCATTCAGGGCCTTGATTCCGGGCGCTTCGAGATTGATACTCAATACGAGATGCTGACCATTGTCGCCGCCGCGATCGGACGTCCAACGGTCACTGTCGATCAAGCGCAGCAACTGCGCGAACGCCTCGACGCTACCTCAGAAGGTGATCTTCAACCGTGCGTTGAAGAGTTCGAGGGGCTGTTCGCATCCCCCACGGGTGCCTTCTCGTGGTGGGCAGATCATGGATCGGCTTATGAGGAACCACCTCAGGGAGTCTGGCCTCGGGAGGCGTTTCGGAGCGTAGCGCGGAAGCTCGGACGACGAGCGGAGCTAGCTCGGGATTTTGAACTCGCCGAGAACTACTACCGTACGGCCGCGACCCTGCACCCCGAGGGGCTCGATCCGCTCGCGTTCGAAGCGCTTGTTAAGCTATACACTCGAACCGAGCAGATAGAACGCATTGAGGAATTGGCAAATGATCCGAAATACATTGGCCAGTTGTTTCAACAAAAGAACGAGTTCTACCGGCGTGGTCAGCTTGAGAAGATTTATAACTATCATGTGACGCTGGGGCACATATTCGGTGCGCTAGCCAAGCAGGATCCGAAGTGGTGGGGCGATTCCAGGACGCCGGGTTCAGCCGTTTTTCAACTGGAACGCGCGGTAATGGTTGGGGAGAAGGTTAACGAAGTGGACGTCGGCGTCGTTGAACTGCTGGCCGGCTATTACAGTGCCAATCAGCCTGGCCGAGAGATTAAGCTGCGCCTCGATGCCGCGGAGCGTCTTGCCGCAACAAACAGGCACGCAGCCGCAAGCACGATCGTCAAGCCTCTTCGAAATCAGGATCTTCAGACGATCGACCGCGCACGACTGGAACGGTTGGAGATAAAGTTTTAGGTTACTCAACTACAGTAACAGTATGGCACAGAACACCCTTAGGCAAAGGCGGCGACGCCTACAGCGCAGGATACGAACACATCAAAAACGTGAATTCGAAGAAATGCAGACCTGGTTTCCGGACCGGGTCGGCATTGTCGCTGAGGGAGATTCCTGGTTTGCATATCCTCCGAAATGGTTAGTCGGCATGCCGCCGAACCTCGTATCGCACATATCGGGGTGGACCAAAGGCAAAGCGAATTTCTATTCCATGGCCTCGAACGGTGACGAGGCTGTTGACATGGTCTCTGGCAAGGAAAAGCATGCGCTCGTCAACGTCCTGCGCTGGCACAAGGAAGCGCGCAACAGAAAGCCCGTTGATCTCTTGATGTTCAGTGGCGGCGGTAATGACGTGGTTGGCGAAAACGACTTTGAGAGATTCATCCGCCAGTGCAAGGAAGGATACACAGCCAGACGTGTCTGCGCATCGAACGACCGGAAAGAAAAACCAAACAGATAGGGCTCGCGTATCATGAGCTTGCCGATATCAGAGATCATTATTCGCCATCTACCGTAATAATGGCCCAAACCTATGACTACCCGTTCGCATCGCTTGTCGGCATGAATTTTCTGGGCGGCTTGATTAAGAACAAGGGCTGGATGAAGCGATACATGGACGATGTCGGAATCCCGGATAAATTGCAGACAAAAGTGATACGGGAATTTATCGAGATGATGGCGGCCGAGTCACTAAAAATTCAACAGAATCGCGCCAATTTCATTGTCGTCGATACCAGGCGCACATTACTGAACAAGAAAGACTGGCTTAACGAAATTCACCCAGACAAGAAGGGCTTTAAAGCGATCGCATTCATGATCTACGCGAAAATGCAAACATTGTTTCCCGCACTGAAGAGCGGTTAATCGGGGCTCGGCTGAGTCATGCACTCTTACACTGTACTGGCTTAACGATCAGAAGCGTACCCGACTACAGATCGGGGATCGAATGAATCCTGAGCTTCGTCGAAAAGCAGAATAGCGGCTCGCATACGGGCGCGGAAGCTAGGGACATAGGCGTATTTTCGGTCTCGCCAACGTACTCGTACAGGACGGTCATCCGTGTCCATGGGGTTTTCCCACCGTCCAGGGCAGTTGCCAGCATCTGCGCTCGCAACGATGTACTTCGAGGCGTCTGGAAGGTGCCTGCTGGCACGGAGGCTAGAATTATTGATACGGACGAACTCACATACACGATGACCGATGCCGAGGAAGTATGTTCTCGCGCGGCGGCTTGCTCTGTTTATCGAGGAGGGCCCATGCCGCGGCCCGCAATGGGCGGTTTTTGGGCCGAACGACGAGCGTCTTTGGTGTCGGATTAAGTCGACGGTCGGCTCCTTCATGGCGATGCTTATTCGCGAGGGCGCATTTCCCGCGCTGACGCCAGATGAGGCTTACTTCGTCAAATGCGATCGCGAGACCATGACGCAGAACGACATCAACAAGGAAAACATCAACATTCTGATAGGCTTCGCACCCCTCAAGCCTGCCGAGTTCGTCATCATCAGGATTCGACAGATTTCCCAGTTAGATTGAGGGCTAACGAGAACAGCGCTTCGATCCGTACTAGAACTTCAAATTTGGGATTAGTTTGGACGGTCCAATTGTGGCCGGTTTCAACGAAGTCGAAGCACTTACTCAAGCCACTGGAATGATCGAGCATCACGAGGGTGGTGAGCTGTCCATGTCGCGCAAATCGCCTGGCACCACGAAAGTCGAAGTCATAACGCTAGAGCGTGGGGAGACCTGTGATCCAGAGTTCCTGAATTGGGCGAGCAAAGTCTGGAGTTTCAGGCAGCGCCCGGTCTCGATACCGATGCCAATGCCGTGGCAATCGAGAATATCGAGCTTGACAACAAAGGCCGGGAGCGCGGCTTCGACGTCACTGGTCGTTGATTGTGTCAGTTTTGTACCAAGCGCCAGGGTAGCGCCGCCATTATCAGTCGGTTGTCAGCGCGCCAGTTCGAGCGGCCTGAGTTAACCTGCGGATTCTACTAATAATGCGTGTGCACACGACTGGCTGAAAATCCGTGTGTCGGTGGTTGATTGACTCGAATCCAGAGAAGGGCACAGCCCCTCCGGGACGGTCCCCTTCCGAACGAGATGAGTACGACACTGAAAAAACTCTATACATACTCAAAAGTGATGGACGAAACGAATAATCAGCCTGTTGCCTTCACTTCGGTTTTCGGCGCCGAACTCACGGTACGCGTTCAAGAAAAAGTGCGTTTCCTGTGAATAATGGTAAACCGCGGCCGGCCCGACAGCATAAACACGCTCGCGGCGTCCGGACAGATCCCGTCCATCGACTTCCGTATCCGTAATTTGTCGCAAAAAGTAACCGTTTATCCCAAGCCGCAGCTGTTTGGGGATTACTTCGTAGCTTGTGGTCAGGTTCACGTGGATTGCCTGGCCGGGCGTGATGTCATCAACAGGTAACAGCGGATTCGATAATTGAATCGCCCCCCGCGTGCGTGCGGTCGGGTCGTTGTTTGTCGCATTCCATAAATAGTGTACACGCCAGGAGATAGTCCACCTGGGATTCGCGAAATACGTTGCCGCCCAGTACGGATTGAATGAAAAGTGGTTGCTACCCGGATTGATTTCATGGCGGGTGTCGTATCTGCCAGTTGGGAAGATCATCTCCAGTTCGACGCGCTGCATAAACCTTGGACCCTGTGGGCCCATGACCGGATCCCATTGCACGAATGGCCCGACAAGCAGGTCACCGATGCCGGCTCCGTTAGGCTGCAGTGCTAGGCTATCTCGCGGATTCAGATCAAAGTCGAATACGGCCGGCAGGATGACGTCGACACCCCATTTGCCGCCCAGCAATGTGCCGTCGCTCTGATAAACCAGTTGCGACAGGCCGGAAATTGCAGCGAAGTCATGCGTCTCAAACGTGCCCCTTTCGGTAGGCAGAACCAAATCGTCGCCATTGCCGTCGAGTAATGTCGCGGAATCGTAAAATTGCAAGTACTGCTGGAAATACAAGCCAGGCCCAGAAGGCGCACCGCCATCAAGAATGCTGGTCAGTCCCAGATTGACCTGGGGCAAGTCATACGCAAGAAGTCGCGGCGGAAACAAGGCGACGACGCAGAACACGATCGAAATAGCGTATAGAAACCGCCCAGGGCGGCTGCGCCGAACGTTCCTACAGGATATCAGCTGCTGATAGTGTTTGATGTTTTTTCTCCCCCACGCGCTCTTTAAAAATTGTAACAGATTGTTCGCACTTGTCCTGCAAACGGAGGCCGGACAATACGACGTTTGATATATGCTAGGTAATAGCTGCATAGTGTGAGAATATTCAGCGCAAGCCACCAAGAACTTAGTGGTGTACATCGCAGCAATTTGCGCGCTACAGCGATAATGATCACACAGGGAGAGAATAATGAGAATATTTTCTTGTATCGTTTTTCTTTCAATAGCGGCTTTGGCAAACGCTTCCGATCATCTGGATTCTGACTACATCGATCATCATGCAATGTGGGATATTGGTGATCTGTTCCTGTGGACGGGGTCGCAGACAGGGTCGCCGGTGTTCCTGATGACCTTTAATCCATTGACGAACCACGTCGAGGCTACGCGCAAGTTGCAACTTGATCCCGACGCGCTGTATCAGTTCAAGATCGATACCGACGGAGATTTCAGAGCCGATATCGCGTACAAGCTATCGGTGATCGGCGAGGGGCCCGGGCAGGGACTGGTTTTGCGCAAAGCTACTGGTAAAGACGCCCAGACCAACGAAGCCGTCGACGGGAGATATACGCAAACCGTTGCGGTCGGAAAATCGAGTGTGGCAGGCGGCCCGGTCAGAGTCATCAGTGGCAGAAATGACGAACTCTTATTTGTCGGGCCACGACAGGACCCGTTCTTTTTTGACTTCCGCACCGTCGAATCGCCTGCAGCGCTTGATTTGCGGTTTGCGTTGGGCAGTGACGGTTTACCAGCTGACGGCAGCGCGGCAAACACGTTCGGCCCAACCAATATGACGATCGTCGCCGTCGAAGTCCCGGAACTAAAAGGCAAGAAATTTTCTGCCTGGGGAACGACCGCAGTCCGCGGCAAGCAGGTGGATCGATGTGGCCGGGCTTCCATTACGGCAATATTTACGCCCAACACCCCGCCGGGAAGAAACCCCGACAATTATCCATGGCGAAATCCGTTTCAGGACCCCGGAGCGGAAAAACCGAAAGAACCGCCGCAGGACGTGCCAAAACAGATTTACAACACCGCGGATCCCGTCGACGACGTCACCAATTACCGCAAGATGTTCAGGTACCGCCTGGAGCAACTGCAAGCGCAAGACGATCAGATCGAAGCTCTGTTGGGGCAGTTTTTGCCGGATGTCCTGGACTACGATCCGACCAGGGCGATGGGATATCCGAACGGACGCAACCTCGTCGAAGACGCTGTGTTCTGGACCATCAAGGCGATCAATCCGTTCCTGACTTACGATTCAAAAACCTATCAGTTCCCTGCTGAGAATCCGCAACAGTTGAGCATCAATTTCCCGTATGCCGCGTCGCCAGTCTTCTTCCCACCGCCGTGGGAGCAGCCAGTAAAAAAAGAAGCAAGTCAATAACATCTAGATCGGGGAGTCGTCATGGCCGATGATGAGCGAGTACAGGAATTTGCACAAAACGTGGCGCGCTACTATGAGCGTGATCAGAAACTGAAGTTGGATGAAACAGGGACCGATTCGCTGGCGGCCTGGTTTCTTGGTCCGAAGGCGGAGAACCAGTCGGTACTGACCGAGCTGATAACACGGTCGATCGACGCGCATTGTCAGGACAGGAAAGACTATTTTCCTGACGACCCGGTATTCGTCACCGACAAGATCAAAGAGTCAACCGATTACAAGCTGTCGATTGCGGCATTCGAGGGGCATCTCAACGCCATGCTGAATGAGTTGCGTGGCTCGATTCCACTAGCGAGCTACCGCAATCAGTCGCACATGTACTGGGATATTACCCTGCCGGGCTCGGTCGGCTATTTTGCTGCGATGCTCTATAACCAGAATAATGTTGCGGTCGAAGCGTCACCGGTCACGACTTATCTTGAGATGCAGGTGGGCGACGATCTCTGCACGATGCTCGGATATCGCGTTCCGCCGGAGAATGACAAGAGCGGCAATAGCATCAAACCGTGGGGGCACATTACCTGCGATGGCTCGGTCGCCAATACGGAGAGTATGTGGGCTTCGCGAAATCTCAAGTTTTTTCCGGTCATGCTCGCGCAAGCCCTGAAGAATGAGTCGTCGCTGAAAAAAGCTCGCGGTCTCATGGTCACGCTTTCAAACGGTCGCGACGTAAAACGGCTCGTGGATCTCGATTCCTGGACGCTGCTCAATCTGCGTACAGATGACGTACTTTCGCTGTCACCAAACCTGCAGTTGCAGTTCGGCATCAAACCTGATGTGCTGAAAGACGCAATGGCGCCTTACAATGTTCAGAACCTCGGAATGGCGCAGTTCTATCGACGACTCCTGCCCGACTTGCAGCCGGAAATACCGGCAATCATGGCGCCGTCGACCATGCACTATTCATGGCCCAAGGCTGCGGCTCTGCTCGGCATCGGCTCCGACGCGATCGAGAAGATCGATGTCGATCTGGATTGTCGAATGGACACCAAGCATTTGCGGCAAAAACTCGACGAATGTCTCGCCAGGCAAAGGCCGGTGATGCAGGTCGTTGCTGTGATGGGTACAACCGAGGAAAGTGCGGTCGATCCGCTCGCCGACATCGTCGCGATGCGCGACGAGTATCGCCAGCGTGGTCTGGAGTTTGAGCTGCATCTGGATGCCGCGTGGGGCGGTTACTTTGCGTCGATGCTGCGCAATGAAGGCAATGACACAGCCGTGTCTGCTGCAGGGCTGGAACGCACTCCTGCCATGACGATGAGTGGGTACTTGCGCCGTCAATACGAATCGTTTGCCGAAGCGGATTCTATAACTGTGGACCCGCACAAGGCCGGCTACATCCCATACCCGGCGGGTGCCTTGTGTTATCGCAACGGTGCGCAACGCGACCTGGTTGCGTTCACCGCGCCTGTTGTCTACCACGGCGGGGTCGATCCCACTGTCGGCGTGTACGGAGTCGAAGGATCCAAGCCGGGCGCCGCGGCTGCGGGTGTCTATCTCAGCCACCGTGTCATACGTACTGACGCGTCCGGCTATGGCAAGATCCTCGGCAAGTGTTTCTGGAACAGCAAACGTCTTTACGCCGAAGTACTTACCCTTGGCGATCGTGGAGATGACTTGCCGTTCATCGTGCGTACGGTCCAACGTCCGCCGGCGGAGCGGGCAGGGAAGTCCGCAAACGAGGTGAAGAAACAGATCGAATTCATAGGCAATGAATTCGTGCGCCGGTCCAATGACGAGTTGGTGGAGTACTTTAAAGAAAATCCGGACGCTTGGGAGTTGTTCCGCGAAATGGGTTCAGATCAGATAATCATTACTTACTCGTTCAACCTGAAACTACCGGATGGCTCGATTAATAAAGATATCGCATTGTGCAATGCTCTCAACATGGAAGTTTTCCGGCGACTCAGTTTACAGGAATTCGACAAACGCAATTCTGGCGAGGTGCCCACAAAACCGATGTTCGTCACGCAGTCCAGTTTTGCGCAGGACGGCTATGGCGAGGCCTTCGTCGAACACTATGCGCAACGCTTGGAACTGGACTGGGTGCCCAATTCGGCAGTTACCTTTATCATCTCCACGACTCAGGATCCGTGGGTCACAAATACAGCCGAAGGCAACTTCATTCCAAGGTTGGGGGATATTCTGCGCGAGACCGTAATCGATAGCGTCCACAAGATCTGGAAGGACAACGGTCTGCTATAAGCCGACTCGCGTCAGCCGTATCCAAGTTCGCTGAGCAGATCGCACGATCGCTTGCGATCGAGCGATGCCATGCTTTCGGATGTCTCGGCGACGAGGTTGGCCAGACGCTGCAGCAGCTCCGCGCCGTTGGCACCGTGATCGGCGCGTTTGCCCTGCAGTTCAATCAAGCTGAGAAGTGCTCGCATTTCGATACTCTTGGAACCACAACTTTGCGCGTCCTCAAGAGCGCACAAAATTTGCTTGAAAGCCGCATCGCGGCCACCTGACTGTTTTCCCAGAATAACACCACGCACACGACGTGACTCGGACAAATACCACCGCTCACCGTTTTGCGCAACGATTGAATCAGCCTCATCGAGCGCCGCTATACTGCGTGCAATCTGGCCGGAGTTCGCCAGGATCTCAGCCAGCATTGTTAGAAACATGGGTCGGACCAGCTCGGCGCCCGTGTCCCGCCGCGCCTGCAATCCGGCGATCATCTCATCGATCCCCTCATCAACGGAACCGAGTTTAGCCAGCGCGAGGCCGCGCATGATTCTCGAATAAGCGATGTAGTGGGGGAACTCGAGTTCCGACGACATCTCGAACAAACGGTCGGCGCGGCGAAAAGCCTCGGAGTGGTTGCCTTGAAATGTCTGCAATACGACTGAGAAGTTCAATGCGTGCACATAACTCAGCGGGTGATCCAGCGTCCGCGCGAATGTCAGAGTCTCTTCGTCAAGCGTATGCGCTTGCTCGGTTTCCCCGCGCAACCAGTGTAACCATACGAGGTGTGTACGCGCCAGAACCGACGCATCAAGTCCGTATTGAAATCCGTGCCACGATGCAGCCAATCCGCGATAGTCGTCACCAACCTTCCGCAGCCACTTTTCCGCTTCTTCAAACTCACAGCGGTAAAACAGAATGGTACCCAGCCAGGCAGATGCCTGAACCCGTCGATCGATTTTCGCGTCCTTTTGGGCCTGAGTCGCACATTCGCGCTGCAGTTTGAGTGATTGCTGCAGTTGACCGCGAATAAGGTAGAAAGAGCTTAGGCCCCAAAGGACACGAAAATCCGTAATGCCATCGTCCAGTTTTTCACCAATTTCCAGCGCCCGTGAATAGGCTGCCTGCAAATCCGGACTTGCATATCCACGTGCGGCGACCAACGGCGGTCCGAGCGCGATCTGTAATTCCAGTTCCTTGTGGAGGTTTTCGATCGAGAGCGTTGGCAGCGAATTCAGAACAGCGATGCCGCGCGAAATGTGATGGATGGCCTCCGCATTGGCGGACCGGCTGGTCGCGTCGCGACCCGCGAGTTGCCAGTGGTTAACCGCTTCCAGCGATCGGCCGCCCTCGTTCAGGTGATGGGCAATCAGTTCGGGCTTATCACGCGCAATCTCCGGAAAAATATTCAGAAACACGTCGGCAATTCGCGCGTGATGCTCACGCCGCTTGGCGTGCAACAGCGTGCTGTAGGCCGCGTCCTGTACCAACGCATGTTTGAACCGATATGCCGGCGCACCCCCGGAACCGATTTCCTGGATCAATTCGGCGTCAATGAGCCGCTCTATATCGCATTGCCGCGAAGCTTGATCGCGACCATCGATATGGCTGAGCAGATCGAGTGAAAACTCTCGGCCGATGATCGCGCCAATCTGAGCAAGCTCTTTTGCAGACCCCAGCCTGTCGAGTCGTTCAGTTAGCGAGTCGACCAGCGTCGTCGGTATGCTGGATGTGGAAGCGCCGTCGGCGTCGCCGCGCTCGAGTACGAGCTTGGTAAGCTCTTCGACAAAGAGCGGTATGCCGTCGGCGCGCTGCACAACCGCCTTGAATGCGGACGGGCTCAGCGAATTGCCATCTGGAATGCTGCGGACGAGCGTTTCCGTTTCTTCCTGGCTGAGTCTGGACAGTTTCAGCGACGGCATGCATTCGCCTATTGTCTCATCCACCGTGGCTAATGGACGCGATGTCACGATGATGAACAGACGATGACCCTCGCAGGCGCGACTCAGTCGAATGGCCGTGTCAATCGTGGTCGGGTCCATCCAGTGCGCGTCTTCGAATACAAGCAGTACAGGTCCCGAATCTGCACGTGCCAGAATCTGCTCAGTAATCAAATCCTGTGTCGCATCCAGGAGTTTGGCAGGATTGTCACGGAGATTCGATGGCAATGACCCGTCCAGAGGCACCGACAAAAGCGAAGCCAGAAGTTGCAGCGACTCTTCCTTTGGTCGTTGAGTCCCAAGTATCAGGCGAGTGAGGTGCGCTCTGCGCATGTCCTCGACACTGTCTTTGGGAATCTGTGCGATTGCCGTCAGTTGTTCAACAATCGGGTAAAACGCGGTATTCGTATGAAATGGTGAACATTGATACTGAATAACATTGGCGTCGGATTCTGCCACGCTGTTCAGAAATTCCTGCAAAAGGCGTGACTTCCCGACACCGGCCTCGCCACTTATCAAGCAAGCTCCGCCTTCGGCGCTGCGGGCGGCCGACCAACCTTGCAACAGCGTGCCGAGTTCCTCGGTGCGCCCCACGAATCGGACCTGGCTTCCAGCGCGAGTGGCTTTGAAGCGACTTTCCACGCGCCGCTCGGCAACGATTCGATACAACCGGATCGGTCGTGTAAAACCTTTAAAGCTCCGCGCTCCCAGTTCCTCAGTCTCGAACCGCTCGCCCAAAAGTTTGTGCGTATCTTCACCGACCACGACCGAATCGATCGGTGCGCTGGCCTCGATACGTGCAGCGATATTCGGTGTCTCGCCGACAACTGCGCGCTCTGAACTTACGCCCTCGCCGATCAGGTCACCGACGACCACCGGTCCGGTGGCAATTCCAACACGAACCCGTAAAGTGTTTTTCTTATCGACACTCAATCGCCCATTGAGCGCCGCCGTCAACCGAACCAGTTCCAGACCTGCCCGAACACTGCGTTCAGGATCGTCTTCATGTGCCTGCGGGTAGCCAAAATAGGCAAGAACTCCGTCGCCCATGTAACGGGCGACAAATCCACTGAACCGCTCGATTGCAGCCGTGCTGACATTTTGGAACTCGCGCATCAACTCGCGCAGGTCCTCCGGGTCCATTCGGGTGGACATTTCAGACGAACCGACGAGATCTGCGAACATGACTGTCAAATGCCGTCGCTCTGCATTATCCCCCGATTCGGGCGACCGATCTTTTTCGTGCAGTTGGGCAATTGCGATCTGGATCTTTCGGCGAGGGCCCAGCGGCAAACCGATGTCTTTCAGATCGTCGTCGCTAAGCTCAGGAAGGATATCGAGGTCAATTTCGTTTTTGGCGAACGTAGCAGCATACTTGCCGAGACCCAATTGCTCGAGCCAGGCCGTTACGTCGGATGTCGATGCCAAGAAAAGAACTCCGCGAGGGGCTTGCGTAATAGTAACAAGCCTAACGGTGTGTCGCTGGCAGAAATCTAGAGATTCAACATATGCCCGAGCACAGCTTCCGGCCCGGTCTCTACGCTACCGTGATTCACTTGTTCGAAATAGTCGTGCCACCCAATTTTTTTCGTGCCGTCTTCAATACGACACACCTGGTCGCGGTCCGATGCACGCCATATTGCGACATATTGATAGCCCCCGTGCTGATGCGTGTCATCATCGCTGATAACGCACCCGAGAAGTTGCAGGTCATCACTAATCAACGAGCCGAGCAGCCCCTGAACACGTTCGATAAACGTGCCTCGATCGTCACTGGATAGGGCAAGCCACGCAGGCTTCGGATTCCAGGTTTCGACATACAGATACATTGCAGAATCCTCAGTTCTTGACTGCCGAACTACAGCGTCATTAACGCTCCGACTAAGTCGTCGGCTGATATTTTATTGCCACCGATGTTGACCTGATCAAAGTACTCATACCATCCGACGCGCGACGTCCCGTCCGCTATGGATTTTACATAGGATTTGTCTTTGAGCGTCCATACCACGAGATATGCGTAATCTGCACGCGGTGCCGTGTCGCCATCATTGACACACGCTCCGTAAACGCTGCACTTTTCTGGATCCATCACGGTGCGCAGAAATTCGTCAACGTTCTTCATGAAGGCCTGACGCTCATTGTCGCTGAGCCCGAGCCACTCCGGCTTCGCATTCCACATTTCGATATAGAGATACATGGGCAATCCACCTTTGTTGTTGGTGTTATTGGAGGTACATATTACCTGACACACGCCAGGTACGCTATTGCACACACACTGCAATGCACGGCTTGGTTCATGATCAGTTGAGCAATTTCGCCTCGACCAGCCCGGAGGTACGGCACGCGATTACCCGTGGTTTGTCAGTGAGCACGGACATTAATTCGGCGTAGAAAGCGGCGGTCATATGCGGATTGATTTCCACGCAACGTCTGGCAGCGGATTGCGCATCATCCGAGCGGCCAAGTTTGCCCAGCACATTTGCGCTGTGCATCCAGGCCAGCGCGAATCTTGGTTGCTCCGTTGTTGAGCGTTTTGCGTACTGAAGACTCTCCTCGTAAAGCTCTTCGCAAGCTGAAGCCACGGACTTATGAAACTGCCAATAGGCGTGTCCAGGGTGATTGGAAGCGATGCTCAACAGGCGGTCCAGAATATTGTTCAATTCCTGAAGGTCCACTGAATCGCCAGACGCCACCAGCGACCAACCCAAATACCCCCACGCACCCAAGTCGTACGGCGCAAGCTGTACTGCACGTCGCAACAATTCTGTCGCAGTTTTATAATCCCCGCAGTAGGCATGTACCGGACCAGCAGCCCGAAGCACAACGGGGTCACGCGGAGCTATTTCCGTTGCCCGGTCGGCAGCATTGATCGCAATCGCTCTGTCTTTTGTCGGATCTTCACTGATGCCGTTAAGGGTCATCTCGGCGATTACGAGTCCGAGCGTTGCATGCGCTTCGGCATATTCGGGGCTCAGTTCGACACTTTTCTCGAGCAGTGGAACTGCTGCTGCCACGGTTTCCGCCTTGTAATCGAGTAGGTAGGCTTTGGCTTTGTGGACAAGTTGCCAGGCCATCAACTCGGACCCGGTCGCACTGCTGGCGCGATTGATTTCGGCCCGCAGCCGCTCGCCGCCAAATGCACTCACGATCGATTCCGCAATATCCTGTTGCACCTTCAAGATATCATCCGCATCAGCGTTATAGGTGTCCGACCAAAGCATTGAGTCGTTGGCGGCATCATTCAGCTCAACCATGATACGAATCTTCTCGCCGACTTGGGCAATACTGCCCGAAATGACGTATTGCACATCAAGATCCGACGCAATGCTGCGAAGGTCCTTATTGGAAGAGCTATGGGCAATCGAGGACTGGCCAGAGACAATTCGCAGTTGGTTGACGCGGCAAAGCAGGCTTTGCAGTTCCATGGGAACGGCGTCTGCAAGAAACCCGTGCGGCGAAGACTCGGAGAGGTTTTTGAACGGAAAGACGGCTATTGCCGCCAGGGCAGCTTTTGGTTCGGGCGGAGTTCTGGCCGCGTCCAGGTCATCGGTCTTGCGGATGCCCTCTGGCGTCAGATCGTAGGCCCACGCGAGAAGTATCGCGACTGGGAAGCCACATGCGAGCATTACGATAATGGCGGTGTCGAACCAGGCGGGTAAGTTCAGCGGCTCGTTGACAACGTCCACGATCTGCGCAATTGCCCACGCGACAATTGCGTAAACGGCACCGACCTGAAAGACCTTGCGTCGTCTGATTTCCTGCCACAGCGTCATGTGGTTTCCGGATTAGTTGATGGCCCTCAAGCTACCATGGGTAGGCCGCACAGACCACGCCCCTGGTAGCGCAAGAATTTCAGATCCGCAATGTCGGCAACAGGGTGACAGGTGAGGGGCAGGGCCTCGACTTTAGACCGGGGCGGATCGGGGCCGTACGCGTCGTCACCCAAGGGCATGTACGAGGTCACAAAATTGCCGCAATAGGTGTACTCGGGTTACCCCGGGTTGCGCTGGATCGAGAAATCCGTTCACTGTAAATCCGCGTGTCGGTGCTTCGGTTGATTCGGATCGGCTTAGGCCGATCCTCACCTTTCGGCGGATTCGCTTTGCTCATCTGTCCAATCAGCTGCGCCGATTAGTCCGCCCTAATCCAACGAAGATCCTGAAAGCGTGCCGGCGAAAAAAAAGCCCGCCACCGCTCACGCGGTGGCGGGCTGTCGGTGCGGGTCAGGCTGCGTCGGCAGCCGCCAGGAGCTCATCCCACGTCACATCGAGGACTTCGTCCGGCACGTCGTCGCCATCGATATAGATTTC
>Ga0224512_10000367_pt1 | contig 48397 bp, 44 predicted proteins | sample SF_May12_sed_USG_4_FD_169103 | JGI IMG/M metagenome (GOLD analysis project Ga0224512, IMG submission 169103) | Sediment microbial communities from San Francisco Bay, California, United States - SF_May12_sed_USGS_13 | ecosystem: Environmental > Aquatic > Marine > Sediment | place: USA... | reverse complement strand
GGGTGGTCGTCGCCGGGTGCGTGATGGTGCTCTTGGTGTCGCCCAGATTCGCGGTAATCGAGAAGATGGCGGTCGCATCGATCAGCTTCCAGGCATCGGCCTTGCCGCCTTTGACATCAAAGGAAACAATGCCGCCGGAACCCTGCTGCTGTGTGGCGGCCAGTTGGTGTTGCGGGTGGGACTCGAGACCGGGATAGTAGACACGTTCGACCTCCGCCTGCGCCTCCAGCCACAGTGCCAGCGTCAGCGCACGCTCGCAGTGCGCCTGCATGCGCACACTCAGCGTCTCCAGCCCCTTGAGAAACACCCAGGCATTGAACGGGCTCATGCTCGGTCCTGCCGTGCGCAGGAAGCCATAGATATCCTTGCCGACGCGTTCCTCATCGCCGATAACCGCACCGCCGATGCAGCGTCCCTGGCCATCCAGGTACTTGGTCGCCGAGTGAATGATGATGTCCGCACCCAGCTTCAGTGGTTGCTGCAATGCCGGTGTACAGAAGCAATTATCCACTACCAGCAGGCAGCCCCTGTCATGGGCCAGTTGCGCGAGTTGCGCAATATCGGCCACTTCAGTCAGCGGGTTGGAGGGTGTCTCGAGAAACAGCAGCCGGGTCGTGTCACGCACGGCATTGCTCCATGCATCCGGATCAGTGAGCGCTACAAAGCTGGTATCGATACCGAACTTCGCCAGGTAGGTGGTGAACAGCACGGTCGTTGTACCGAATATACTGCGCGATGACACGATGTGGTCCCCTGCCTTGAGCAGGCCCGCGCAGGTCGCCAGTATGGCAGCCATGCCGGAGGCCGTGGCGACACAGCGTTCTCCGCCCTCCAGCGAGGCCAGGCGCTGCTCAAAGGTGCGCACCGTCGGATTGGTAAAGCGGGAATAGATGTTGCCGGCCTGATCACCGGAGAAACGCGCTGCGGCCTCGGCGGCATTGGCGAATACATAACTGGAGGTCGGAAATATCGGCTCGGAATGCTCGCCTTCAGCGGTGCGTTGCTGGCCTGCGCGAATTGCCCTGGTTTCAAAGGCAAGTTCGTCATCATCTATAGGCATGTCGAGTCTCCAGGTTGTCTCGGTTGCCGGGCCTTTTATGCCATACCGGGGACAAAAAAAACCCCGCTTGCAACAATGCGAAAGCAGGAGCCATCGCTTTAGCTGTATTTGGTATAGCGCCCGCAAGCTGAAATCAAATCGGCGCCGCTGTCAAACAGACTAGTAGAGCTGTTATACCCTGTCAACAGCTGCAGAGATCAGGCCGTATTATGCAGATCCATACCTTCATTTTCGCTATCACGGCGGTTTTTCTTGGCAGCGTCATTGCGGATTAACTGAAGGTCGTGGAGATAATCACTGCCGATATCGCCGGTGACGTATTCCCCGGTAAATACCGATGCATCGAAGCGTTCGATCGTTGAACTGCCCTTCTTGACGGCATCGATCAGGTCTTCCAGATCCTGATACACAAGCCAGTCCGCACCGATGGCCTCGCATACCGCCTGCTCGCTGCGCCCGTGCGCAATCAGTTCGTTGCCCGTGGGCATGTCGATCCCGTAGACATTGGGATAGCGGACCGGCGGTGCCGCCGAGGCGAAATAGACCTTCTTCGCACCCGCGTCGCGTGCCATCTGGATGATCTGCGATGATGTCGTCCCGCGGACAATCGAATCGTCGACCAGCAATACGTTCTTGCCCCTGAACTCCAGGTCAATCGCATTGAGCTTCTGACGGACCGATTTCTTGCGCTGCTGCTGGCCCGGCATGATGAAGGTCCGACCGATATAGCGGTTCTTGATGAAGCCCTCGCGGTAGACAAGCCCGAGTTTGTTGGCCAGTTGCAGGGCTGAAGTACGGCTGGTATCCGGGATCGGGATGACTACGTCGATGTCGTGGTCCGGACGCACCCTCTGGATTTTCATGGCGAGCCTCTCGCCCATTCTCAATCGCGCCTTGTAGACCGAGACCTTGTCGATCATGGAATCCGGCCGGGCCAGATAAACGAATTCGAAAATACAGGGTGAGTTGACGGGATGCTCCGCGCACTGGCGGGTATGTATATCCCCGGCCAGGCCCATGAAGACGGCCTCCCCGGGCGCGATGTCATCGATCAGTTCAAAACCCACCACATCCAGGGCCACGCTCTCTGAGGCCGCCATGTACTCGGTCCCCTGTGGGGTCTCACGCTTGCCGTAGACCAGCGGTCGAATACCGTGGGGATCACGAAACGCAAGTATACCGAAGCCCGTGATCAGCGCGACCGCCGCATAGGCCCCCTTGCAGCGTTTGTGTACACCCGCGACTGCATCGAAAATATCATCCACATCGAGACGCAGCTTGCCCTGCCGTTGCAGCTCATGGGCCAGGACATTCAGCAGCACCTCGGAATCGGAGTCGGTGTTGATCTGGCGCAGGTCTTCCTGGAACAGTTCCTGCTTCAGCTTGTTGGCATTGGTCAGGTTGCCGTTATGGGCCAGACTGATGCCGTAGGGGGAATTGACATAGAATGGCTGCGCCTCGGCCGAGCTCTCGCAGCCGGCAGTTGGATAGCGCACATGGCCGATGCCCATATTGCCGTACAGGCGCAGCATGTGGCGGGTGTGGAAGACATCCCGTACCAGTCCGTTATCCTTGCGCAGGTGCAGGCGACCGTCCTCGCAGGTCATGATGCCAGCTGCGTCCTGGCCGCGATGTTGCAGGACAGTCAGTCCGTCGTAGATCGCCTGGTTAACCTGGCTACGGGCAGCAATGCCGATGATGCCGCACATAAATGACCCTCATTTGACCCGCGACTATGCGTCGATCAGGCGTAGGATATGTCGTCCAGCATCCCTTCCGGAATGATGTCATGAATCCAGATGGCGAATTCCTGAAAATAATCGAGTAACCGGGATTCCTGCCACCAGGAGTCCTGGGGCAAGGACGTCAGACCGGCCAGCAGCACCAGTACGGCGACGATGACCGCCCCGCGCGCCACCCCGAAGACCACACCCAGCATGCGATCGGTACTCGTCAGGCCGGTCTTGGCCACGAGTTTTCCGGCCAGGTAATTCACCAGCGCACCGAGCAGCAACACGCTGATAAAGAGAATGCTGAAGGCCGCGATTTTCTGGATCGAGGGCTCTGATAACCACTGTGACAGCACCGCAGCCAGGTCCTCATGAAACACCATGGCGACCCAGAAGGCTACGAGCCAGGATGCAAGTGCCAGTGCCTCCTTCACAAAGCCACGGAAGAGGCTCAAAACCGCTGATAGAATAATCAGCGCAATGATTACAATATCGATCCAGGCCATCGCTGCAGTTCCTCGAGATAACCGGGCCTCAACGACTTAGCCCATTGACTTTAAATAAAATATAACAGATCGTGATCTTATCAGATAGGCGATTGTCCCCGCCATGCCCATTCGGGCTAACCGTCACCCTGCACTACCAGGCCCTTGAGCTGCTGTTCCCTGATCAGGCGTTGATGCAGTTTTTCCGCCGCAGCACGATCATCCAGGGGACCGACCAGCACACGGTAAGTGGTGTTCCCGCTTGCGGTCTTCTTATCCTGGAGAAAGACCGGGAAACCGGCGCGGCGCAAGCGGTCCCGGAGGCCTCCGGCATTGGGCTGCAGGCTGAAACTGCCCACCTGGATCACCCATGCATCAGCCGGGACAACAGTCGCGGCGGCCGGCGCGGGAGCGGGTGCCATTGGTTCCGGGACCACGGCCGGCGGTTCCGGCACGCTCTGGTCGGCAACGGATTCAGGTGCATCGGCCTGCTCAGCGACCGGTTCGACAATGGCAGGCAGCTGCTGCGGTGACGGCCCGGAATCAGACAGCGGCAATTCGATCTCCGCGCGGTAATCTATTTTCGGTGGCTCCGGCATGCCCTGTGTACGCGGCGACCATTCATCATCAGGGCCTTCCAGGATGATGGGGATGAAAATAACAGCCAGGGAAATCAGGACGACGGCGCCTACCAGTCTTTGCTTGAGCTTCTGATCCATGCTGTTCTCGTGATAATCGCCGCCTAACCAGGCAAGCTGTTACGGGCGTGACTATACCTCACATTCGCAGGCTTCCGCCACGGTATGGAAGGAGCCACAAACGATGATCCTGTCCCCTTCCAGGGCGTTGCTGCGGGCCGCCTGGATGGCCGCTTCAACCGTGTCGCAGGGATGCAGCCTATCGGCATCGAGCCGGCCACTTATGCGCCTGCAGAGCGCCTCCGAACTCAGTCCACGGCCGGTGTCCAGGCCGGCGGGATACCAATGATCGATCACGTCTGACAGGGCATTCGCAACGCCACCGGCATCCTTGTCATCGAGCATGCCGAGGACACAGTGCGTCTGCCCCTGGCAGGGGCGTTCGCCGAGGGCCGTGGCGAGGCATCTGGCCCCGTGTGGATTGTGGGCGACATCCAGAATCATTTCCACCGGCCCCGGGATGACCTGAAAACGCGCCGCCAGCCGGATAGAGCTCAGCCCCTTGTTGATGGCTGCCTGGCTGACCGGGAAGCGCTGCTGCAGCAGTTCCAGCACCATGATCACACCGCAGGCATTCTCGACCTGGTGACGCCCGGGCAATGACGGAAACGGCAGCTGCCGATAACTGCGTCCGGGACCCCGCCATTGCCATGTGTGTGCGTGGAGCTCGTAGCTGAACTGTTCATTGAGACAATACCATTCTGCTCCCGTGGCGTCGGCCACCTGCCGCAGGCTGGACGGGGGGTACTGCTCGCTGCAGACCGCCGGCCGACCGGCACGAAAGATCCCGGCCTTTTCCCGGCCGATTGCCTCGCGGTCGTTACCCAGCCAGTGCACGTGATCAATCCCGATCGCGGTGACCAGTGCGACATCGGGATCGACCACGTTGACGGCATCCAGACGGCCACCCAATCCGACCTCGAGCAGAACGATATCCAGCGTCGTCTGACTGAAGATGTGCAGCGCTGCCAGGGTACCGAATTCGAAATACGACAGGGTCTCCTCTTCACGTCGTTCATCGACCGCCTGGAATGCAGCACACAGGGTCTCATCAACCACTTCGCTGGCATTCAGACGCACACGCTCGTTATAGTGCAGCAGATGTGGAGAGGTGTAGCTGCCGACGCGATAGCCGGCTGCCAGCAGAATGGCCTCGAGCATTGCTACACTGGAGCCCTTGCCGTTGGTGCCGGCAACGCTGACTACGGCATGCCTGCTTTCCAGCACGTCCATGCGCGCGGCCACCCTGACGACCCGGTCAAGCCCGAGATCGATCTTCTTCGGGTGCAGGCCCTCCTGCCAGTGTAACCATTCAGGCAGTGTTGTGAATCGCGGCTTCATCGGTTAGCAGCGGATAGTGATTGGTATCAACTCAGGAACGGGTGTCTGTGGCGATCAAACCGGGAACAGGGAGGTATGGCGTGGGGCCTGTAGATCAGCTGGCCGTAATAACGGGGTGCGCAGAGCCCTGTGGCCTCAGGCCGCTGGTGCGGGTTGGCCGGTTAGCATGGCCAGCAGGCTGGCGACCACCTCGCACATTTCCCTGCGATCCACGATCATATCAATGGCACCGTGCTCGAGCAGAAATTCACTGCGCTGGAACCCTTCCGGGAGTGTTTCGCGAACCGTTTGCTCGATCACGCGCGGCCCGGCAAATCCAATCAGGGCCTTGGGTTCGGCAATATTGATATCACCCAGCATGGCAAAACTTGCCGAGACCCCGCCCATGGTCGGGTCGGTGAGTACCGAGAGGTAGGGCTGGCCGGCAGCCGCCAGCCGTGTCAGCGCCGCGCTGGTTTTCGCCATCTGCATGAGCGAGAACAGGGCCTCCTGCATGCGCGCGCCGCCGCTTGCAGAAAAACAGATCAGCGGGATCTTCTCCTCGACACAGGTATTGATGCCGCGCACAAAGCGCTCGCCGACAACCGAGCCCATGGAACCACCCATGAACCGGAACTCGAAGGCGGCGGCAACCAGGGGAATACCCGCAACGCTGCCGCGCATGACCACCAGGGCATCCTTTTCACCGGTCAGCTTCTGCGCGCTGTTCAGCCGGTCACGGTACTTCTTGCTGTCCTTGAACTTGAGTATATCCACCGGCTCAAGGCCGCTTCCGATCTCCTGCTGCGAACCCTCGTCCAGGAACAGTTCCAGTCGACGCCGCGCCCCGATGCGCATGTGGTGGCTGCACTTCGGACAGACATCGAAGTTCCTGTCGAGCTCGGAGCGGTACAGGACGGCACTGCAACTGTCGCACTTGATCCACAGGCCCTCGGGCACGGTGCGCTTGCTGCCGCCGACCGTGCGGATCTTGGAGGGCATCAATTTCCTGAACCAGCTCATGGTGTCAATTCTACCTTGTTTGTCTCGCCAGCGGCTGTCGTCATGTCACCACCGCCTGCGCGTCCATGGCGGCGCGCATGGCCGACACGGTGGCGGCCAGTTCCGCGGGAATGGTCTCGGGCTTGTCGAGCAGCCCGGGCACCTTGCTGACCAGCGCACTGCCGACAACGACCGCGTCGGCAATCCGGGCGATCTGGGCAGCCGACTCAGGATCGCGGATTCCGAAGCCTACCCCCAGCGGCAGGTCGGTGAAGCCGCGAATCTCGGCCAGCTTGTCGGCCACCGAGTCCACATCCAGCCGGTTGGCGCCCGTCACGCCCTTGAATGATACATAGTAGATAAAGCCGCTCGCCGACTGACTGACCGTGCGCATGCGTTCCTGGCTGCTGGTGGGCGCCAGCAGGAAAATTGCATCCAGTGACCGGGCATGCAGGGCATGCGTCAGCTCTGCGGCCTCTTCCGGCGGCATATCCACGGTCAGCACACCGTCCACTCCCGCCTCGGCCGCACTCCTTGAAAACCCCTCGTAACCCCATACCTCGATGGGATTGAGATAGCCCATCAGGATCACCGGGGTGGTCGTATCGGTGGAGCGGAATTCGCGCACCATGTCGAGTACGTCATGCAGGCTGACATGGTGTACCAGGGCGCGTTCACAGGCTGCCTGGATCACCGGGCCGTCCGCCATGGGGTCGGAGAACGGGACACCGATCTCGACCAGGTCGGCTCCGGCATCCACCAGTGCGTGCAGCAGGGGTACGGTCACATCGGGATGCGGGTCACCGGCCGTCACATACGGAATCAGTGCCTTGCGCTGGCGCTCGCCGAGTTCCCTGAAACGCGCCTGGATACGGCTCATACCCTTATTCCCTCGAGGTCGGCAACGGTGTGGATGTCCTTGTCACCACGGCCCGAGAGATTCACCACGATGATCCTGTCCCTGTCCATGCCGGCCGCGAGCCGGGCGGTGTAGGCCAGTGCGTGGCTTGATTCCAGCGCCGGCATAATTCCCTCGGTGCGGGTCAGGTGGTGAAACGCTGCCAGGGCCTCGGTATCGGTGACGGTGTCATAGCGGGCCCGTCCGCTGTCCTTCAGCCAGGCATGTTCCGGGCCCACACCCGGGTAATCCAGCCCGGCCGAGATCGAATGGGTCTCGATGATCTGACCGTCCTTGTCCTCCATGAGGTAGGTCCGGTTGCCGTGCAGCACCCCGGACTTGCCGGCGCACAAGGGCGCGGCATGGCGGCCTGTTTCCAGCCCGTCGCCGCCCGCCTCGATCCCGTAGAGCGCGACCTCCCGGTCCTGGAGAAACGGATAGAACAGACCGATGGCATTGGAACCGCCACCGACGCAGGCAACCAGCGCGTCCGGCAGGCGCCCGGCCTGCTCCAGGACCTGGAGCCGCGCTTCCCGGCCGATGACCGCCTGGAAGTCGCGCACCATCACCGGGTAGGGATGCGGTCCGGCGACCGTACCGATAATGTAGAAGGTGTCATCGACATTGGTGACCCAGTCGCGCAGGGCCTCGTTGAGTGCATCCTTGAGTGTCCTGGAGCCGGACTCCACCGGCACCACCTCGGCACCCAGCAGGCGCATCCGGTAGACATTGATGGCCTGGCGCCGGATGTCCTCGGCACCCATGTAGACCACGCATTCCATGCCGAAGCGGGCGGCCACCGTAGCCGAGGCAACGCCATGCTGGCCGGCACCGGTTTCGGCGATGACCCGCTGCTTGCCCATGCGTTTTGCCAGCAGCGCCTGGCCGACCGTGTTATTGATCTTATGCGCGCCGGTATGATTGAGATCTTCGCGCTTCAGGTAGATGCGTGCACCGCCGATCTCATCACTGAGTCGCTCGGCGTAATACAGTGGTGAGGGCCGCCCGACATAGTGCCGGAGGTCCGAGTCGAATTCCGCCAGGAACTCCGGGTCCTTGATGTAACGGCTATAGGCGGCATTCAGCTCATCAAGCGGACGCATGAGCGTTTCGGCAACAAAACGCCCGCCATAAGGCCCGAAATGCCCCCGTTCATCGGGAACTGCATCGCTCAGGGTAGCCGCTTCAGCGGCCGGTCTCTGTTCCACAACTGATTACTCCTTTCATGAAGGCTGAAATCTTGTCAGCCGATTTGATGCCTTTGCTGCTTTCCACGCCACTGCTGACATCGACGGCATAGGGCCGGATGCGGCGAATGGCAGACGCCACATTGTCCGGCGCCAGCCCGCCGGCCAGGATTACCGGCACCGGCAGGTGTTCCGGAACTTGATCCCAGTTAAAGGATTCACCGCCCCCACCGTGCGTCTGCGGTTGCCAGGCATCGAGCAGCAAGCCGGCGGCATCCGGATAGGCATCCACCTGTCCGCGCAGGTCAAGCCCGGGTTTCATTGCGACCGACTTGATGAACGGTACGCCAAAGCAGTTGCACTCGGCGTTCGATTCCTGACCGTGAAACTGTAGCAAACCCAGTGCTACCTTTTCGAGCACTTCCCGGATACTGGCAGGTGCTGCGTTGACAAACAGGCCAACGACGCTGACGAAGGGCCCAACTTCAGCGGCTATCTGGCGTGCCCGGTCGAGTGTTACATAGCGCGGACTGTCCGGGTAGAACACCAGGCCGATGGCATCGGCACCGCTGTCAACGGCGCTATGGGCATCCTGAACACGGGTGATACCGCAGATTTTAACGCGGGTACGCATCATCGGGCCATTTTAAAGCATCATCACGGCGGCTGCTTGCCGGCAAGCGTACCAGAAACCCGCAGGATTGAACGGACTAGCCCCCATAGTCCGGCAGCCAGCCCCCCTCCGGCAGTCCGAACCGTTCGGGATAGCGGACCGCGACCAGGTACAGGCCCGCCGCCGATGCGGTCACGCCGCTGAGTGTTCGGTCCCTCGCGGCCAGCACCTCGGCAGTCCACCCGGGTGCCGCCTCACCACGACCGACACGGATCAGCACCCCGGCTATACAGCGCACCATGTGATGCAGGAAGGCATTGGCCACCACGTCGATGTAGAGGAAGTTCCCCTGGCGGACCACATCCAGCCGGTAGAGCGTCCGCACCGGGTGCTTGGCCTGGCAGGCGGCGGCGCGAAACGAGCTAAAGTCATGCTCACCCAGGAGGTGGCGTGCGGCCTCTGTCATGCGGGCCACATCGAGCGGAACGTATTCCCAGTACGTCCTGTCCCTGAGCAAGGCCGAACGCCAGGGCACGTTGAGGATTGCGTAACGGTAATGACGCCTGCGGGCTGAAAACCGGGCATGGAAGTCCGCATCGATCGGCGTCGCCCACTGGATGCGGATATCTGCCGGCAGGTTGGCATTGCTGCCCCGTATCCACGCCTTTGGATCGCGCTGTGCATGGCTGTCGATATGCACGACCTGGCCGGTTGCATGAACACCGGTATCGGTACGCCCCGCGCACACAGTCTTCAGTTCATGATCGGCGACCTTCGCCAGTGCCTGTTCCAGGCAACCCTGCACCGTGCGCCCGGAATGCTGTCGCTGCCAGCCACAAAAATCCGTGCCATCGTATTCAACACCCAGGGCTATTCGCATACTGACGGTGGGTACCAGATCACTTGGTTATGGAATCAGACAGCAGCAACGGATTGACTTAGAGGCCGACCAGGACACCGATCAGTGCGGCCAGCAGCAACGGGACCAGCCATTGAACGGCGGCAGGTGCCTCAGGCTCGGCGACCTCGATCACGGCACTGGCGGCCATGTCCGCCTGCGTCAGCACCCTGGAATAGACGGCGTTGGCATGGGAGACCAGGCGTGACAACCCCCGGGTCTGCTCCGGTTTTTCCTGCAGCGCAGCACTCACCATGGCCTGTACGGGTACCACGGCTTCCAGGGTGAGCAGCACCCGTACGGCAAACCGCTCGCGCGCCAGCGGGCCCAGCACCGGGGCAGTCAGCAGCATGAGTGCAGCTAGCAGTTGTCCGCGCTCCGTCACCTGGAGCAGGAAATGCACCGCGCTCACGATGCATATCAGTGCGGCCAGGCGAACCAGTCCGAATCCGAGCCCCTGCAGTGAAGGCGAGAACCTGTCCAGCGCAGGCCACAAGGGTTCGCCCGGTGTCCACCACCCGTACACGATCAGGATAGCGACCAGCAGCCAGCGCAGGCGTATGACCATCTTCAGCAGTCCCCCAAGTGCAGGAAATCCCGCCAGGGTGTATGCCAGCAACAGGCCACACGCCCCGACCAGCAGCAGGAGGGGATCTGCCAGCGCCATGCCGGTTATGAAGACCAGCAGGACAACGATGCGGACAAGCGGATGCAGGGGGTAATTAATCATCCCGGCAAGACCCGTGGCCGATGCCGGTAGCCGGGTGAAAAAATCCGGAAACAGCGATTGCTATCCGTGCACCGGGCATCAGGACTCGGTGAGTTTGACGAACAGTTCCTGTGCCTCGACCTTTTGCTGTTCATTGCCCTCATCAAGCACCTCTTCGAGGATGCTGCGGGCACTCTCGGGGTCACTCATGTCCAGGTAGGCGCGGGCAAGATCGAGCTTGGTAGCGACTTCATCGGACTGGTTGAGGAGACCCTCGCTGGCATCCTCTTCATCCAGCACGCCGGTGTTATCCAGGCTGAACTCGATGGTGTTGTCGGCCAGCTCGCCGAATCCGGTGTCGGCCTCCAGGCTATGGAGGTCCTCGGACAGGCCAGCCTCCGGTGACATTTCCTCCATTCCGGACAGGTTCGTATCCAGATCGATATCGCTGGCGCTGGCGGCCGGGCTGTCCCAGGCGCTGCGGTAGAGGTCATTGTCTGGCGAGAGCTCATAACCCATGACAGCCACCTTCTTCCAGAGCGGGCTGTCATCACCGGCCACTGTATGGAAACTTGCAGCGAGAGTGTTGAAGGCTTTCGTGTTACCGGACAACCGGTAGATCTCCAGCAGCTTCAGTGTGAGTTCCGTGTCCCCGGGGTTGTCCTGCAGGGCGCCCTGGATAACATCCTGCGCCTGCTGAAACCGGCCATAGGCAATATAGACGTCCGCCTCCGTCAGCGGGTCTCCGCTCTCCGTATCCTGTTGCGCGGCCTTATCGGCTGCAGCACGAGGGCTATCGGTCTCTTGTTCCACAACCGGAACGGCGGGGATCACCGGTTCTTGCCTTAGCCCAGCCTGCGATTCCGCCAGCTGGCTTTCCATGGTGGGTTCATCGCCGAATATGTCATCGTTCCTGCGCTGTCGCGTGGTTGCCCAGAGAAATCCGCCCAGCACCATGGCGGCAAATACGCCCAGGGCCGTCAGCACCGGGTTATCCAGCAGGCGGTCCACCAGCCGGCGGGGCTCTCCCATGCCGCTGACGTCCTCGATCACCTCGGCGACGCTGGCCGGTTCCGTAGCCGGTGTGGGTTCAGCCTCTGCAACAACAGTTGACACCTGCTCCTCTGCTGCGGGCGACGCGTCGACTGTTGTCAGCGGTTCAGCGTCAACCTCATCTGCCGCATCTGCCGTCACCTCGTCTTCCAGTCCCAGGCGGTTCTGCATACCGGCAAGCTGCGCGTCTTTCAGCTCAATCAGCCGCTTCATGGCCTCGACCTGTTCTTCCAGCTTGCTGACACGGGATTGCAGTTCCTCGCCCTGGGCGCGCTCGGCCTCGGCCGCTTCGGTCGCCAGTGCCAGCTGCTGCTGAAGCTCACTGCTTGCCGGCGCGTCTTCCAGCGCCGGTTGTGCTTCTGCTTCTGCTTCTGCCCCTGTCGTTCCCGCCGCCCCCGCAGTGTCATCACCCTCGGGGGCCATCAGTTGCAGGCGGGCCTCGGTAACGATCTCGGGAGCTGATTCGGGAGCCGCCTCGGGAACCGTTTCCGCGGCCTGCTGGGCTGGCGCAGTCTCCCCGCTACGGGCGCTGCGCCATTCGTCATACTGGCGCCTGGCCTCGGCAATGGCATCAGACCGGCTCAGTGAAAGCACCTCGTCCCGCTCCGGTACCTGGAGCACGGCACCGGCCCTGAGATAGTTGATGTTGTTGTGGATAAATGCCGCGGGGTTTGCGCGCTGCAGGGCCAGCATCATTTGCTGCATGCTGATATCACTGCCCGGTCGCAGTTTTTTCGCGATATCCCACAAGGTTTCGCTGCGTCTGACCGGACCGTACTGGTCTGTTGTCCTCGCCGGTACCGGTGCAGGGGCAACCGGTGGCGGTGGCGGTGCAGGACGTGCCTGACGTGTCGGTGCCGGGGCCGGCTGCACGCTGACCGCAGGCGGTGCCGGGGCCGGCTGCACGCTGACTGTGGGCGGTGCCGGGGCCGGCTGCACGCTGACCGTAGGCGGTGCCGGGGCCGGGGCCGGCTGCACGCTGACTGCGGGCGCTGCCGGTATCACTGGCGGCCTGGGTGCGACCGGGATAGCCGGCATGGTGTACGGCGGGTCGACCAGCACCGTGTACTGCCTGACCAACCGTCCCCTGCTCCAGGCCACCTCCAGCAGAAATTCGAGAAAGGCCTCGCGCACGGGTTCTGTGGTGGAAATGCGTATGACCGGCTTGCCAGCCGAGGTACGTTCAACGCTGAAATTGAAGTCGTTCAGGATCCGCGTCCTGGTGATACCAGCACGGGCAAAGGCCTCGCTGGATGCGATACTGACCTTGAGTTCCTCGAGCTCGGCATCTGTTGCAGAGGTCAGCTCGACAACGGCTCGCAGCGGATTGTTCAACACCGAATCGATCTCGATACCGCCAAGGCCGAGAGCAAGTACCTTCGAGGATGCAACAAACCACAGCAAGGCAACCGCTAGTGTCGATCTCCAGAACATATTCATCCCCTTTCTTGGCTCTTCCTTAGCATTAGCCCCCCGGGTCCATTAGCACTGAAACACCGGCCGTGAAGGCGCCCCAACCGCGCAGACTATAACTGAAATTCTACAAATAATCCTTCACCAGGATTTCAGCAATCTGGATGCTGTTCAGGGCCGCACCCTTGCGGACATTATCCGCCACCACCCACAGGTTCAGGCCCCGCGGGTGGGAGATATCCTCACGGATCCTGCCTACATAGACCGGGTCGTGATTTGCGCCCTCGGTCACGGCTGTCGGGTAACCGCCGTCGCGGTGTTCATCCAGCACCACCACGCCGGGTGCCCTGACGAGCAGTTCGCGCGCCTGTGCGGCACTCAGCTTGTCCCGGGTCTCGATGTGGAGCGCCTCGGAGTGGCCATAAAAGACCGGCACCCGCACCGCGGTGGGGTTAACCTGGATCGCATCATCGCCCATGATCTTCCTGGTTTCCCAGACCATCTTCATCTCTTCCTTGGTGTAGCCGTTGTCCTGGAACACATCGATGTGCGGCAGTACGTTGAAGGCGATCTGCTTGGGATAGACCTCGGTCTTGATCGCCTCGCCATTCAGCAGCCTGGCCGTTTGCCCCACGAGCTCCTCGATTGCCTCCTTGCCCGTACCGGAAACAGCCTGGTAGGTGCAGACATTGATACGTTCGATACCGACTGCATCATAAAGCGGCTTAAGGGCGACCAGCATCTGGATGGTCGAGCAGTTCGGGTTAGCAATGATGCCATGCCGGGTATAGTCCCTGATGTGATCCGGATTCACTTCCGGCACAACCAGCGGGATATCGTCCTGGTAACGAAACTGCGAGGTGTTATCGATCACGACACAGCCGGCCTTCGCGGCACGCGGGGCGTACTGCTCCGATACCGAAGCACCCGCAGAGAACAGTCCGATCTGGACACGCGAGAAGTCAAAGCTGCTGAGATCCTCGACAGCCAGATACTTGCCACCGAACCCGACCCTCTTGCCGGCAGAGCGCTGGCTGGCAAGGGGATAGACCTTGTTCACCGGGAAATTGCGTTCGGCCAGGATATCCAGCATGGTTTCACCCACCGCGCCGGTTGCACCGACAACGGCTACATCAAATTTACGTGTCATTAGTTTCAACTACCTGTTGCATGGCCTGGTGTCAGCAGGCGGGTTAATCAACGAAACACCTGTCAGGCGGCCCGCAGTGCGGCCACGACGGCATCACCCATCTCTTCGGTGCCGACGACCTGCATGCCGGCCGAGGCGATATCCAGGGTCCGCAGCCCGCTGTCGAGCACCTTGCCCACCGCCTGTTCAACACGCCCGGCCAGTCCCGGTTCATCCAGACTGTAACGCAGCATCATGGCTACGGACAGGATGGTGGCCAGCGGATTGGCAACACCCTGGCCCGTGATGTCCGGGGCCGAACCATGGATCGGCTCGTACATCCCCTTGCCGCGGCTGTCCAGCGATGCCGATGGCAGCATGCCAATGGATCCCGTCAGCATGGCCGCGGCATCGGACAGGATATCGCCGAACATGTTGGTCGTGACCATGACATCGAATTGTTTGGGTGCACGCACCAGCTGCATGGCGGCATTGTCCACGTACATGTGGCTCAGCTCAACATCACTGTACTCGTCCTTGCCCAGCGCACTGATGACCTCGCGCCACAACTCGCTGCATTCGAGCACGTTCGCCTTGTCCACGGAACATAGCCGGCGTGAGCGCTTGCGTGCGATCTCAAACGCTGAACGCCCGATACGTTCGATCTCCGATTCACTGTAGACCAGCGTATTGAAGCCCTCGCGCTGTCCGTCATCCCGTATCCGGATGCCGCGTGGTTCACCGAAGTAGATTCCGCCGGTCAGTTCCCGCACGATCATGATATCCAGCCCGCTGACGATCTCGGGTTTCAGCGTTGAGGCATCGGCCAGCTGCGGGTAGAGAATGGCTGGCCGCAGATTGGAAAACAGTTCCAGTTCGGTACGCAGTCCCAGCAACCCCCGTTCCGGGCGCAGGTCGCGGTCCAGCTGTTCCCACTGCGGCCCACCGACCGACCCCAGCAGGATCGCGTCGGCCTGTCGGGCCAGCGCCAGGGTCGACTCGGGCAACGGGTGTCCAGCCGCCTCGTAGCCGGCACCACCGACGGGCGCGTGTTCGAATTCCGCGGACAGACCGAACGCCTGCTGCAGGCAGTACAGGACCTTTTCCGCCTCGGCAACGATTTCGGGGCCGATGCCGTCACCGGCCAGTATCGCTATTTTATTTGTCATATTATGTAATTACGCACTATTTATAAGGTAGTTTATTAAACAGCCACGGAGCCTCGAGTCGGCGCTTTTCCTCATAACGCCGGATGGTGTCGGCATGCTGCAGCGTCAGCCCGATGTCATCCAGCCCCTTGATCAGGCAGTCCTTGCGAAACGCATCGACCTCGAAACCGATGACCTCCTGTTCCGGTGTCGTGATCTGTTGAGCGGCCAGGTCAACACGCAGCGTATACCCGGGTGATCCCGCGACCGCCTGGAACAGGCGCTCCACGGTCGCGCTGGAGAGCACGATCGGCAGCACCCCGTTCTTGAAACAGTTATTAAAGAAGATATCCGCAAAACCGGGGGCGATGACCACCCTGAAGCCATAATCGAGCAAGGCCCACACCGCGTGTTCGCGCGACGAACCGCAACCGAAATTCTCCCGCCCCAGCAGGATGACCGCATCCCGGTAAGGTGGCTGGTTGAGGATGAAGTCGGGATTGAGCGGACGCCGGCTATTGTCCTTGCCCGGCTCGCCGTGGTCCAGGTAACGCCATTCGTCAAACAGGTTCGGGCCGAAGCCGGTCCGGTGTATCGACTTCAGAAACTGCTTGGGAATGATGGCATCGGTGTCGACATTGGGCCGGTCCAGCGGCGCAACGATCCCCGAGACGACGGTGAATTTTTCCATACGGCTAGCCGTTGACCTCTTGCCGGATGTCGGTGAAGTGACCGGTCACTGCAGCGGCAGCGGCCATTGCCGGACTGACCAGGTGGGTGCGGCCACCCTGCCCCTGGCGCCCTTCGAAATTCCTGTTCGAGGTGGAGGCACAGCGGTCACCGGGTTCGAGCCGGTCGGCGTTCATGGCGAGGCACATGGAACACCCGGGTGCACGCCATTCGAAACCGGCCTCGATAAAGATCCGGTCCAGCCCCTCCGCCTCGGCCTGCTGCTTGACCAGGCCGGAGCCTGGCACCACCAGGGCCTGCTTGACGCTCGCGGCCACGCGGCGCCCGCGGATGGCGGCCGCGGCCGCACGCAGATCCTCGATGCGTGCATTGGTGCAGCTGCCGATAAACACGTGGTCCGGACGGATATCGGTAATCGCCATGCCCGGCTGCAGGTCCATATAGGCCAGCGCCGTGCGCATGCCCTCGCGCTTGACAGGGTCGGACATGGCATCCGGGTCCGGGACCACAGCGTCGATGGCGGTCACCATCTCCGGTGAGGTGCCCCAGGTCACCTGGGGTGCCAGGGTGCCGGCGTCCAGGGTGACCACCCGGTCAAAGCTGGCGCCCGCGTCACTGTGCAGTTCAGCCCAGGCGGACACCGCCTGTTCCCATTGCAACCCGCTGGGGGCATAGGGCCGGCCCGCGAGGTATTCGATAGTGGTGTCATCCACGGCAACCATCCCGGCGCGCGCACCGGCCTCGATCGCCATGTTGCATACCGTCATGCGGCCTTCCAGCGACAGGTCATGGATCGCCTGGCCGGCAAATTCCAGGGCGAAACCGGTGCCACCGGCCGTGCCGATCTTGCCGATGATGGCCAGCACCACGTCCTTGGCGGTCACGCACGCGGCCAGGGGGCCGGCGACGCGGATCTGCATGTTCCGGGATTTCTTCTGGATCAGGCACTGCGTTGCCAGCACATGCTCGACCTCGGAGGTACCGATGCCGAAGGCCAGGGCACCGAAGGCGCCGTGGGTCGAGGTATGGGAATCGCCGCAGACCACCGTCATGCCGGGCAGCGTGGCGCCCTGCTCCGGGCCGATGACATGCACGATGCCCTGGCGGCGGTCATTCATTGTGAATTCGGTAATGCCGAAATCGCTGCAATTCCGGTCAAGGGTCTCGATCTGCAGGCGCGAGACCGGGTCGGTAATGCCGGCCGCGCGATCGGTTGTCGGGACGTTGTGGTCCGGTACAGCCAGGATCGACTGGCTGCGCCAGGGTCGGCGTCCGGCCAGGCGCAACCCTTCAAAGGCCTGCGGGGACGTTACCTCGTGCACGAGATGCCGGTCAATGTACAACAGGGCCGTCCCGTCCTCGTCCTGTCTTACGAGATGAGACTCCCAGAGTTTGTCATAGAGGGTCTTGCCGGACATCGGTGCCAGTTCCAACAGCAGTGATTACACAGGCGGGAGATTATATAGGATGGCTGGACCGAATACAGGCGCGGATCGGCACAAATCAGATAATCCCTTTAATGCCCCGGTAGACGACAGCCAGGGCGCACAGGCTGGTCACGGCTGCCAGCAGGAACATGGCCTCGGGATTGATGCCGGTCCACAGGTAACCACTTACTAGGCTACCGGCCGCCCCACCCGCACCAAAACTGAGGCTGCTGTAGAGTGCCTGGCCGCGCCCCTGGTGTACCCCTGTGAACTGGGTGTGGATCATGTAGATCGCGACGGCATGGTAGAGCCCGAAACTTGCTGCGTGCAGGGTCTGGGCAAACAGGATCACCGGCACGTAGGCCGCGAACACGGCAATCAGCAGCCAGCGCAGCGTCGTGAGACCGACGGCGGCCAGCAACAGGCGGCGTGCCCCAAAGCGCGGCAGCAGGCGCGGCATCATCAGGAACACGCCGATTTCGGCAATCACGCCCAGCCCCCACAACTGCCCGATCAGCGAACGTGAATAGCCGAAGTCTTCCAGGTAGAGGGTGAAGAAGGCGTAGTATGGCCCGTGGCTGGCCTGCATCAGAAAACACACACTCAGCAGCGCGACCACAAGCGGCCGCCCCAGGACCTTGCGCAGCGGCTCCTGGTCGAGCGGCAAATGGCCGGCCGCCGATTCCGGTACCACCAGGCTGCTCAACCAGATGGCTATGAACAGCCCTATCACGATCGCCGGCAGCACGCCGGCCCCGTAGCTATCCAGCAGCGGGCCAAGACCGGCGGCGGTGATGATAAAACCGACCGAACCCCACAGGCGGATACTGCTGTAACGCCAGGTATCGTTGCCAAGATGGTTCATGGTCGTCGCCTCGAACTGCGGCAGCGACGCATTCCAGAAGAAACTGAACACGACCATCACCGCCGCCAGCCACCAGTAACTGGTGACTGCGAAGACGCCGGCAAAGGCAATGGCCGCCAGCAGCGAGGCAATCCGCACGATCACCATGCGCTGACCGGTATGGTCGGCGATCCAGCCCCAGACATAGGGTGCCACAATCTTGGTCGCCATCAGGATCGCGACCAGTTCACCGATTTCGGTCAGGCTGAAACCCAGGGACTTGAGGTACAGGCTCCAGTAGGGAACCAGCGTGCCCAGGGAGGCGAAATAGAACAGGTAGAAACCGGACAGGCGCCAGTAGTTCATGCCGGGTCCAGCGTGGTACTAATGCAACGGGAGGTGGTCGGGTCCGACGCTGCTATTCATCCGTACTGGCAGGAATAACCGGTGTGTCCGACTGTACATCCAGGTTCTGCGCACGGTGGCGCAGCAGGTGGTCCATCAGCACAATGGCGAGCATGGCCTCGGCGATCGGCGTGGCACGTATGCCGACACAGGGATCGTGGCGACCGGTGGTCACCACCTCGAGCGGCTCACCGCGGGTATTCACCGTCCGCCCCGGCAGGCGAATGCTCGAGGTCGGCTTCAGGGCAATACTGGCGACGATGTCCTGGCCACTGGATATGCCTCCCAGCACGCCGCCTGCATGGTTGCTGAGAAAGCCCTGCGGGGTGATCTCGTCACGATGCTCGGTGCCCTTCTGGGCCACACAGGCAAAGCCGGCGCCGATCTCCACGCCCTTCACGGCATTGATGCTCATCAAGGCGTGGGCAATGTCCGCGTCCAGGCGGTCGAAGATCGGCTCGCCAAGGCCGGGCGGCACACCCGTTGCCACCACGTTGATCCGTGCACCGATGGAGTTGCCCTCCTTGCGCAGGGCATCCATGTAGTCCTCGAGTTCCTGCACCCGGGACGGGTCAGGGCAGAAAAAAGGATTGTCCTCCACGCTGCCCCAATCCCGGAGTTCCAGTTCGATGGGTCCCAGCTGGGCAAGATACCCCCGGATCCGCACGCCCAGTTTCTCGGCGAGGTATTTCTTGGCAATAGCACCGGCCGCCACCCGCATGGCCGTTTCGCGTGCCGATGAGCGTCCGCCGCCGCGATAGTCACGAAAACCGTATTTCTGCTGGTAGGTGTAGTCCGCATGCCCGGGACGGAAGCGGTCCATGATCTTGGAATAGTCCTTGGAACGCGGGTCGATATTCTGAATCAGCAGGCCAATGGGCGTACCGGTTGTTTTCCCTTCGAACACGCCTGACAGGATCTCCACCGCGTCGGTCTCGCGCCGCTGGGTGGTGTGCCTGGACTTGCCCGGTTTGCGGCGGTCCAGGTCACGCTGAAGATCCGCTGCCGACAATTCCATGCCGGGCGGGCAGCCGTCCACGATGCAGCCCAGTGCCGGGCCATGGCTTTCACCGAAACTGGTCACCGTGAATAGCGTTCCAAAAGTGTTTCCTGACATGCGCCCATTGTAACGGCTTAACAGACGGTCGTCCCGCTTTTCTTGTCCTTGAACCTGTTAAAGAACAACCGTTTCCGACCGATAGAAGACCTGTGTACTTGTAAACCGTTTTCAAGGAGATACTGCCATGGCACAGTCGGCCACCAACAAATCGCGGGTTGGCGACTACATGGGGCAACCCATTTACCAGACTATCGAGTCACGCAATGGGACCTACGTGTTCGACCGGATCGCGGAGAACATCGATGGTGAATTCCCCCTGGACCAGCTGAAGAAGAACGAGCTACTGATCAGGCCCGGCCTGATTTACCGCACCAAGGACTAGCCCGCCAACAGATCTCTGGTTATACATCCAGACCCTGCTTGTGCGTTTGGTTGATCTGGTAGAGCAGCTTGATAACCGGTAACTCCCGCTCGTTATGCTGCTTCACGATGCGCATGAACGGCAGGTCTTTGCGCCCGAACAGGTAGCTGCCATCAGCCATCGATGCGCGCAGTTCGCGTAGTTCTTCCAGCAGCACACCGAGATAGGCCGTATTGGTATCGATCGCCTCCATGTCATAATCCGCGGAGGCCCGCAGTTCCTCGAGATCGAATATCACCTGCTCCAGCAGATCCACGTATTCTTCAGCTGAACGTGCCCTTTCACCCATAGTTAATTCACTCCTTCGCGCCGCTGGCGCTGGCACGCTGTGCAACCCGGGATTCGAATGCCTGGCGGTACGCCACCAGCTGGTGGTACTCCAGCATAAACACGCCCTCACCGCCGTGCTCGAACTCCAGCCACAGGAATGGCACATCGGGGTAGCGCGCCATCAGGGCCGGCTGACTATAGCCCACCTCGACGATGAGTATGCCGGAAGCAGAAAGGTGATCTGCCGCGGTCCTGAGGATCCGCGCCACGACATCCATGCCATCCACACCCGCGGCCAGCCCCAGGGCCGGCTCATGCCGGAACTCACACGGGAGTGTCTGCATTTCCTTCACGGAGACATAGGGCGGGTTGGACACAATCACATCATAGCGCTCGCCCGCCAGCCCCTCGAGCAGGTCTGACTCGAGCAACCGGACACGCCGCTCCAGACCATGGCGTTCAACATTCCGCTGGGCAACGGCCAGGGCACCGGGCGAGATATCAACAGCATCCACGCGGGCTTCCGGAAAGGCATAGGCACAGGCAATCCCGATACAGCCACTGCCGGTGCACAGGTCAAGCACGGAACCGACCTGTTGCGGGACAACCCAGGGGGCGAACCGGTCCGCTATCAGCTCGGCTATCGGGGAACGCGGCACCAGCACGCGTTCATCGACATAGAAAGACAGGCCGGCAAACCAGGCCTCATGTGTCAGGTAGGCCACCGGCTTGCGGGTCTCGATGCGCGACTCGATCAGCTTGATGACCTGCCCGCGCTCGGCGGTAGTCAGCGCGCTGTCGAGGCAATCATCCGGCAGGTCATGGTCCAGGTGCAGCACATGCATCACCAGTGCAGCCGACTCGTCCAGTGCATTGGCCGTACCGTGCCCGAAGACCAGGCCGGCCGCGTTGAATCGGCTGGCACCCCAACGGATAAAGTCCCGCGCAGTTGTCAGTGTATCCATAACTTCAACAGCTTCCCAGCGTGACGACGGCCGACAGACCCGCCTCCGGTAGGTTCCCGATAAAATATGGGTAATGAAGCATGGCAGCGTCTGTGGAATAATGCGCCATTATGACGACACAACGTATATCCTCAATACTGCGCCTTGGCCTGCTTTTCGCGGTCACCACGGTCCTGGCACTGGCCGCCGGATACTGGACCTCCGGTTTTCTGCTCAACCGGCAAGCCGATCTGTCGGACCTGCAGGCCACGCACTTCAGGGAGGCACGGGCACTACAGCCGTTCGAGCTCGTTGATCATACAGGAAAAGCCTTCACCAATAACGCGCTCATGGGACACTGGTCATTCATCTTCTTCGGCTACACCCATTGCCCCGATGTCTGCCCGACCACCCTGTCCGTGCTCAACAGCGTGGCCACGCGTCTCCGGGACCAGGCCGACCCGGTAAGGTACATCTTCATCAGCGTCGATCCCGAACGCGACACGCCGGATAAAATGGGCCAGTTTGTGTCTTATTTCAACGCCGATTTTATCGGGGTAACCGGAACGACTGAGGCCATCAGCCAGTTAACGCAGCAGCTGGGTGTCATCGCTGCACGGGTCGATGACGCTGTGGACGCGGAAAACTACCTGGTCGACCACACCGCCAGCATCCTGTTAATCGACCCGGACGGTCGTTTCCACGCGTTGTTCTCGCCGCCGCTGAAGGCCGAGGACATCGCCGCGGACTTTATCCGGATTGCACAGGTATACTGACATCACCATGAAACAGACAAGCATCGCACTGGGCACTCTGCTCGCCCTGCTCTACTCGTTGATCACCGTCGCAGATTCCTCCCTCGGGGTCACGGAAGCCTGGATCAGGGAGGCCCCCCCCGGCGCAGACGTGCTGGCGGCCTATATGGTGATCGCCAATCGGGACGTCGATACGGTCACCATCACCACCATCAGCAGCCCTGACTTCGAACGTGTCGAAGTGCACCGCACCCTGGTCGAAGACGGTGTCGCCAGGATGGTCCCCGTGGAATCACTGCAGATCACGGCGGCAGGCCGGGTGGTACTCGAACCTGGCGGCATGCACCTGATGCTGTTCAGCCCGAGACGTCAACTGCGCGCGGGCAACAGTGTGGCGCTCGACCTGCAGCAGTCCGATTCGGCCAGCATCCGGGTCAATGTTCCTGTCGTTAAAATAAACGCCGCTGACGGTGACGATGACAGTCATCATCACCAGCATCACTAGCACACCCTCGCCCCGGTACTCTATGCGCAGCACTGCACTAACTGACTGGCTGAAGTCCTGGCCACTCGTCATATTGCCGCATCACCTGCTTTCCGGCATCGTCCGGGCGGCGGCACGCTGGCAGACAGCCTGGTGGAAGAACCTGTTGATCAACAGTTTTATCCGCATGTTCCGTGTGGACATGACAGAGGCGCAAGACCCCGACCCCGGTCATTACCCGGATTTCAACAGTTTCTTTACCCGTGCCCTGAATTCCGCGGCCCGCCCACTGGCGGACCAGCCGCAGGCCATCGTCAGCCCGGTCGACGGGCGCATCAGCCAGATCGGCAGCATCAGCGACGGCCGCCTGTTACAGGCCAAGGGCCAGGATTATTCACTGGTCACGCTGTTAGGCGGCAGCGAGGAACGCGCCCGCATCTTCCACGGCGGCAGTTTCGCCACTCTGTACCTGTCACCGCGGGACTATCACCGCATCCACATGCCCTGCACGGGGCAGTTGACGGAGAGCATCTATATTCCCGGGCGGCAGTTCAGCGTGGCGCCCGCTGGCGTGCGCACAATCCCCGGGCTGTTCAGCCGCAACGAACGCCTGGCCACCCTGTTCGACACAGCGTACGGACCCATGGCCCTGGTCATGGTGGGCGCGATCTTCGTGGCCTGCATGGAAACGGTGTGGGACGGCGTGGTCCGGCCGACCGGACCCGGGATCCAGGCACGGCAATACCACACCGGCCCCGGTTCCGGGATAGAACTCCGCCAGGGTGACGAAATGGGCCGCTTCAATATGGGGTCAACCGTCATCCTGCTGTACGGTCCGGAACGGGTGCGCTGGCTTGAGGGCCTGGCAGCCGAACAGCCGCTGCGCATGGGCGAGATAATCGGCTATTTCCAGTCCGGCCCCTGAATAACCTGTTAACCCGCTGGACGGCTTCGCGTTAATAGAAGGTGTGTTAACAACCGTTGGAGCCGACACCATGAAAGCCAGAACCACGATCCTTCCTCCCCTGCTGGCCGCGGGCCTGTTCCTCGGCCTTGGCCAGACCGTCCAGGCCGGTGATGACCATTTTTCGATTTTCTATGAAAACTACGGTCCCTCAGGGACTTACGGCCTGGGTTACAGCCATGGCCATGATCACTACTACGGACACTACTACCCGTACTACCCCAAGCGCCATCACGGCCACCACCGCCGGCATGACCAGGGCCATCATTTCGGACACTATAAGAAACCCGGGAAGAAACATGGGCACCGTCATCATGACCGCCACGGCAAGCGTGGCAAACATCACGGCCACATAAGCTACCGTGGCCAGGATGATCATGCCCACAGGGGACGTGACGGCGACAGGGACCGGAAATACGACGGCCAACGGAAACACCGGGACGATGATGCGCGTGGTCGCAGGGATCGGGACAGGCACGATGACCGCAAGCGTGGAAATTAACCGGCCGCTATTCGGTATACTGGGCCCTAATGACGTCGGATCTCACCTGCCAGACTGGCAGCCGCTACTGACAGGGCTGTTCCCGGGTTCGGTCATGAGCAGTGGCGACGGCACACTGGCCCCAGCGGTCTTTGAGATTCGGGAAGCCAACTCAGGAACCGGCCTTGCTGTGCAAGACAAAGACCATAACAACCAGGCGCTGGCGGAATTCTTCGCGAGCCACGAAGAAAATGCCTTCTATGTGGCCTATGCGGCCTTATGGCAGCGCGAGACGGCGATGGACGTGGTGCAGGAAAGTATGCTGCGCCTGATTGAGTATTACCGTGACAAGCCTGCCGGGCAATGGCCTGCCCTGTTTCGCACTATCCTCAACAGCCGCATAAACGACGTCCGGCGCAAGCGCCTGCTCGAACAGGGCAAGCACAAGCTGATCTCCCTGACCGGCCTGTTCCACAAGGACCAGGATGAGCGCCATGCCATGGATGAATACGAAATCCCGTCTGCGGAACGCCCTGACGGGATTACCGCACCCGAGGTCGAGGTCGTCACCATGGAACTGCGCCACAAGGTCGAGGAGGCCCTGCAGGCGCTGTCGGAACGCCAGCGCCAGGTCTTTATTCTCAGGGAGTGGCGTGGTATGACTATCAAGGAAACATCGCAGACGCTGGGGTGTTCGGAAAACAGCGTCAAGCAGCATCATTTCCGTGCCTTGCGGGCACTACGCGAGCAACTGGCGGAGGTATGGGACCATGCATGACCAGACACATCCAGACACGGCTTTACTGGACCGTCTGCGCGCCGGCCTGCTGGATGCGGCCGCAGAGGAAAAATCACGATTGGAACGGCATCTCGAGAGCTGCCCGCAATGCCGGGCCCGGCTGGACGGCTGGCAACAACTGGGGCCCAAGGCGCTGGGGCCGGACCTGGATCCCGCTGCCGTCTCGAACCAGCTGCGGCAGCTGCGGCAGCAGGCACTGGCCTCCGGCAAACGGCCGCGGTTGAGAAATTATCAACTGCTTGCCACCGCTGCCCTGCTGCTGATCACGGTGACAGTCGGCTTATGGACCGTCCAGTACCAGGACAGCGACGCACCCCAGATGACCGCCCAGAGCAGTGACACGGTGCCGGACCTCTATGAAGACCTGGATTTCTACCTCTGGCTGGCCGGCCAGAACGGTGATGACGCGCCGCACGAAGACGAGAACGCCAATAACACCTGAGCCATGAAAATACGCCATCACATGCTTACTGTTCTGCTGCTTACGGCCCTGGCGGCGGTCTCGGCACCCGCTGCCGCCCTGACATCCGGACAGGGCTACAACCCGGTACAGATGCTGGCCGCCAAGGGTGGCGTCCCGTGGGATGCCTTGAGCCAGCAGGAGCAGGAATTGCTGAAAAAGCACCAGCGCAGCTGGTCCGGTTATTCGTCACAGGAACAGGAAAAGCTGCGCCGTGGCGCCCGCCACTATCTCGACCTGAGCCCCGGCGAACGCTCTACGGTCAAGCAGAAGCGCAAGCAGTATGAAAAGCTGTCGCCGCAGGAGCGCAAACGGTTGCGTGAGGAATACCGCAGGCAGAAGCAGCGCGACTAGCCCGCATTTCTCACCGGGCGGCGGCAAATCCACATAAGGCACTGATGTAAAGATCAGAGTGCATGTCCGGAACTAGACAAGGTGTTTCGGGCGTTGCCTATACCGGTGAGAAATGCGGTCTGGCCGCTGACAGGACCTGTTACTCGCCGGCACATGCCACCGGGGTGACATCTCTGTTATCCTGTGCGGCCATTTCTCATCGACCCGACTTCATCAGGCCACTCCACCATGCAGCCCATGCTGAATATTGCGGTCCGCGCTGCCCGCAGTGCAGGCAATATTATCGTCCGTCACTCCGAGCGGCTGGACCAGCTCGCGGTGCAGACCAAGGAACCCAACGATTTCGTCAGCGAGGTCGACCGCCAGGCTGAACAGGAAATCATCCATATCCTGCGCAAGGCCTATCCGAATCATGGCATCCTCGCCGAGGAAAGCGGCCTCCGGCAGGGTGACGAGTATCAGTGGATCATCGACCCGCTGGACGGCACGACAAACTTCCTGCACGGCTTCCCGCACTGCGCGGTTTCGATTGCCCTGCGCCACAAGGGACGCTTGGAGCAGGCCGTTGTCTATGACCCGCTCAGGCAGGAACTGTTCACCGCCAGTCGCGGTTGCGGGGCGATGCTGAATGACCGCCGTATCCGGGTGACTGGGCGCCGCCACCTGGACGGGGCCTTGCTAGGTACCGGTTTCCCGTTCAAGAGCCAGCAACACCTGGATGCCTACCTCGAGATGTTTAGGGCACTGTTCCCGCAGACGGCCGGGATCCGCCGGGCCGGCTCGGCTGCCCTTGACCTTGCCTATGTAGCCGCCGGACGCCTGGACGGCTTCTGGGAAATCGGCCTCAACATCTGGGACATGGCGGCCGGGGTGCTATTGATACAGGAGGCCGGCGGACTGTCCGGCGATCTTGTTGGCGGGCACGATTACCTGGAACACGGCCACATCGTTGCGGCCAATCCCAAGCTGTTTTCCGCCATCCTCAAGGCCATTCGGCCCCACGTCACGGCGTCACTGACCAGGGCCTGAAAGCGCGCTGCCGTTTAGCGTCCTGGCAGGCCTGATGACAGCGTGTGGGCGCCGCACCCGGCAGGATCTCCGGGCTTCAAGTTTGAGCGCGCTGCGCCGATTCTAGGGTAGAGCGGCAGATAACCTTGCCAGGCGCGGGGACCGCCACCCCGCTTATAACAAACGGACTTAACTTGCTTATATAACAGAATGAAAGATAAACGAATAAATGGTTGCGCCCTGGAGCTGATCATGCGCGATGTCCTGGATGGAATGCGCGATTTCACCGATGCGGCCTGCACCGGCAGTCAGACGAACGCAATGGACATTCTCGGCATCGGCAGGACCACAAAGGTGCAACGGCCCACGGCCCGCATCATCCCCTTCCCGCTGCGCCCGCGGACGGGCCGGAAGACCTGAGGCCGGCGCGTGCCGCGCCCGTCTGTCAGTGGGTGATCTCTTCCTGCTCGCTACCTTCCTTCTTGACCGGCATGAGGTCCGCCTTGCTGATTCCCAGCGCGAGTGACGCGGTACTGGCGACATAGATCGATGAGTAGGTGCCAACGACCACGCCGAGGATGAGCGCGATCGAGAAGGAATGGATGACCTCGCCGCCAAAGATAAACAGCGACACCAGCACGACCAGGGTGGTCAGGGAGGTCATCAAGGTACGCGACAGTGTCTGGTTGATCGAGCTATTGATGATCTCCTGCGGTGCGCCCTTGCGCATCTTGCGGAAGTTCTCACGAATCCGGTCGAACACCACGATGGTGTCGTTCAGCGAGTAACCGATGACTGCCAGCAGGGCCGCCAGCACGGTCAGGTCAAACTCGATCTGCCAGATCGAAAAAATACCCATAACGATCAGCACATCGTGCATCAGGGCAATGACGGCACCCGGGGCAAAACGGAAGTTGAAGCGCGCCACGATGTAGATCAGGATCCCTATCAGGGCATAGATCATGGCCAGGCCGCCTTGCTCGGTGAGTTCTTCACCCACCTGCGGGCCCACGAACTCCACGCGCCGCATCTCGACCCCGGGGTGGCTCTTGCGCAGGGCGTCGAGGACCGCTTCGCTGAGCCGGGCGTTTGCCATGTCCTCGCGGGGTGCAATCCTCACCAGTACATCCCGTGAGGTACCGAAATTCTGTGCCTGGGCATCGGTATAACCGCCATCGACCAGCACGGAACGTACCTCTTCCAGGTCAACCGGCTGCGGATAACCGACCTCGATCAGGGTACCGCCAGTGAAATCGATGCCGAAGTTGAAACCACGCGTCGCCATGGAGGCGATGGCCACCACGACCAGCAGGCAGGAGAGAATCACGGCATAGCGCCGCTTGCCCATGAAGTCGATTGCCAGGTTGTGCTTGAGTATATCCATCAGCGAGACCTTCCAGATTGATAGCTTATATCATCAGTTTGGCGACGCGTCGGCCACCGTAGATCAGGTTGATCACCGCCCGGGTGCCCATGATGGCGGTGAACATGGACGACAGGATGCCGATCGACAGCGTGACCGCGAACCCCTTGATCGGTCCTGTACCGAAGCTCAGCAGCACCACGGCCGCGATCAGGGTGGTGATATTGGCATCGGCAATGGTCGAAAAGGCCTTTTCGTAGCCCGCCTGGATACTCGCCTGCGGGCTGTTACCGTTGCGCAATTCCTCGCGGATACGTTCGAAGATCAGCACGTTGGCGTCCACTGCCATGCCGACGGTCAACACGATACCGGCAATGCCTGGCAGTGTCAGGGTGGCCTGCAGCATCGAGAGGATGGCCACGATCAGCACCAGGTTAAGGGCCAGGGCAAGGTTGGCGACCAGGCCGAACACGCGGTAGTACACCGCCATGAATACCAGCACTGCACAGAAGCCGATGACCACCGACTTGAAGCCCTGTTCGATGTTCTCCTTGCCGAGGCTCGGGCCAACGGTGCGTTCCTCGATGATTTCGATCGGGGCCGCGAGCGCGCCGGAACGCAGCACCAGAGCCAGTTCGTGCGCCTCCTGCGGACTGTCCAGCCCAGTGGTCTGGAAGCGTTTGCTGAACACGTCACGGATGGTGGCGATGCTGACCACTTCCTCCACCTTCCGGGTGGTACGGACCGGCTCACCGTCGACGATCTTCGTTTCCGTCTTGTTCTCGATGAATACCACTGCCATGGGCTTGCCCACGCTCTCCTTGGTAAAGACGAGCATCTTGCGCGCACCCTTGCCATCCAGCATGACCGTCACGTTCGGCGTACCGGAGTTCTGGTCAAATCCTGAACGGGCATTGATGATCTGGTCACCGGTGACGATGACCCGCTTCTTCAGCAAGACCGGTTTGCCATTGCGCTCGTAGTAGAGCCGCGATCCCGCCGGGACCTTGCCGGCCAGGGCGCGCTCGATGTCATGCTCGATATCGACCGCACGATACTCGAGTGTTGCCGTGGCCCCCAGTATGCGCTTGGCACGCGAGGTATCCTGGATACCGGGCAGCTGTACGACCACACGCTTGTTGCCCTGCTGCTGGATGACCGGTTCCGCCACGCCCAGCTCGTTAACACGGTTGCGCAATGTCAGGATATTCTGCTGCAGGGCGAACTTGCGGATCTCCTGGATTTCACGTTCACCGGGCTTGAAGAAGATGGCCGGGCGGTCCGGGTCGGCGTCCTGTATCTCGCGCTCCAGGTCCGGGAACTCCTTGCCAATCAGGGTATCGGCAGCAGCGCGCGCTTCAGCGTCGTGGAACACGACCTGCACACCGTCATCCCCGGCCCGGATCAAGGCGTAACGAATCTTCGCATCGCGCAGCAGGGTGCGGAAATCACCCGCATAGCGCTCGATGGCCTGAGTGACGGCGGCGTCCATGTCCACTTCCATCAGGAAGTGCACCCCTCCGCGCAGGTCCAGCCCCAGGTACATCGGCAGGGCATTAATCGCCTGCAGCCAGCCCGGCGTCGCGGCTGCCAGGTTAAGGGCCACGACATGGCGGGAACCCACGCCGGCCTTGACGAAATCGACGGCCTTCAGCTGTGTCTCGGTATCCGCGAAGCGCACCAGCAGTTGGCGCTCGCCCGCCTCGATACTCTGGTAGGCAATTCCCGCTGCATCGAGCACCCGCACGACTGTGTCTTCCAGGCCGGCCTCCACTGGACCGGCACGCGCATCGGTGATCTGCAGGGCCGGGTCCTCGCCATAGATGTTCGGCAAGGCATACAGCGTTCCGACCAGCAGCACGACCACGATCAGCAGGTTCTTCCACAGAGGGGTCTTGTTAATCATGCATTGAATTCCTTGTTGGCCTGGCTAGGATTCCTTGACGGTCCCCTTGGGCATCAGGCTGGCAACGGCCTGGCGCTGTATCTTTAACCGGGTACCCTCGGCAACCTCCAGTTCCACGAAGTTGTCACCCACCTTGGTGATCTTGCCGAGCAAGCCGCCACTGGTCACGACCTCGTCACCCTTGGCAAGCGCTGCCACCATCTGCTTGTGCTCCTTGGCCTTCTTGCTCTGCGGACGTATCAGCAGAAAATAGAACACCACAAAGATGAGAATCAGCGGCAGAAAGGAGACCAGCGGGTCTGCCTGGCCCTGCGCTGCTGCCATTGCATCGGATATAAAAAAGCTCATGACGTGTTCCCCACTCCTCTGTATCTAGGTAAATCCGGAGACCGTTCCGGCCCCGCCCGGCTGCCCGTAGCGCAGGCCACGGGAATCAAAGGCCGCATATTATGGCACAGCCGGTGGCGTTTGACCCCGCTGCCGGTAAAAATCCTCGCTGAACGCGTCCAGGGCCTGCTGCTCGATGCTGCGGCGCAGCCCGGCCATGAGGTCCTGGTAGTAGCCCAGGTTGTGAATGGTATTGAGGCGCGCCCCGAGGATCTCGCCGCACTTGTCCAGGTGGTGCAGGTAGGCACGGCTGAAATGACGGCAGGTATAGCAGCCACAGGCGTCATCCAGCGGCCGGGAATCCGACCGGTAACGGCTGTTGCGGATACGGATGACGCCGGAACGCACAAACAGGTGGCCGTTGCGTGCATTGCGGGTCGGCAACACACAATCGAACATGTCGATACCGAAGCGCACGGCCTCGACGATGTCCTCCGGCTTGCCCACACCCATCAGGTAACGGGGCGCGCCAGCGGGCATCAACGGGACGATGGCGTCGAGCACCACCCTGCGCTGCTCCCGCGGTTCCCCGACCGACAGCCCGCCGATCGCATAGCCGTCAAAACCGATATCCACCAGCCCGGCCAGCGAGGCCGAGCGCAAACCGGTGTACATACCGCCCTGAACGATGCCGAACAGGGCCGCCGGGTTGTCCGCGTGTGTCGTGCGACTGCGCCGTGCCCAGCGCAGCGAGAGTTCCATCGAGTCGCGTGCCTGCTGTTCCGTTGCCGGGTACGGGGTGCATTCGTCGAACACCATGACGACATCGGCACCCAGTGCCCGCTGGATCTGCATGGATTCCTCCGGCCCCATGAACACCTTGTCGCCGTTCACCGGGGAGCGGAAGCTTACGCCCTGTTCGGTGATCTTGCGCAGCTTATCCAGGCTGAACACCTGGAAACCGCCTGAGTCGGTCAGGATCGGACCATCCCAGTGCATGAAATCATGCAGGCTGCCCAGAAGATTGATCACCTCCACCCCGGGCCGCAGCATCAGGTGAAAGGTATTGCCGAGTATCATCTGCGCACCGCTGGTCAGCAGTTCCTCGGGGGTCATGGCCTTGACCGTGGCGTAGGTACCCACCGGCATGAAGGCCGGGGTATCAACCACGCCGCGCTCGAACACCATCCGCCCGCGTCGAGCCGCCCCGTCTGTTGTGTCCAGATAAAATCTCATCAGCAGTTCCCTATCGAGCATCTGCCCTGTGCTTGATGAACATGGCATCGCCATAGCTGAAGAAGCGATAGCCCGCCCGGATGGCATGCCGGTAGGCAGACATGACTCGCTCTCGCCCGGCGAACGCGCACACCAGCATCAACAGGGTCGATTCCGGCAGGTGAAAATTGGTCAACAGGGCGTCCACGCACCTGAACCGGTATCCAGGGGTGATGAATAGATTGGTCTCACCGCGATAGGGTGTGATCTCACCGGATTGCGAGGCCGATTCCAGACTGCGCACCACGGTCGTCCCGACTGCCACGACCCGACCGCCACGCCGGCGGGTCTCGGTAACCATCCGGCAGACATCGGCATCGACCTCGAAGTATTCGTGGTGCATGACATGCTCTTCGATGTTATCGACGCGCACCGGCTGGAATGTGCCGGCACCCACATGCAGCGTCACGAAGGCCGTCTCCACACCGCGCTGCCCGAGCCTATCCATGACCGCGTCATCAAAGTGCAGCCCGGCGGTGGGTGCCGCAACGGCGCCGGGTGTACGGGCATAGATGGTCTGGTAGCGATGCCGGTCTTGCTGCTCGTCCTCACGCTTGATATAAGGAGGCAGGGGCATGTGGCCGAAAGCTTCCAGCAGTTCCAGCACATCCTGACTGCCGGGGAATTCAACCAGGAACAGGTCCCCTTCCCTGCCACTGATCCTGGCACTGACGTCGCCTTCCAGCAGCAGCCGGGTCCCGGCCCCGGGTGACTTGCTCGCGCGTACATGTGCCAGTGCGGTATTGGCACCGGTAACCCGTTCAATCAACAGCTCCACCCTGCCGCCGGTCGACTTGGTTCCGACCAACCGCGCCGGGATCACCCGGGTGTCATTGAAAACCAGCAGGTCGCCCGGCTCCAGCAATTCCGGAAAGTCGGCAAATCGCATGTCCTCCAGGGTATCCGCCACGGGATCGAGACCCAGCAGGCGACTGGCACTGCGTGTCTCGACAGGATGTGTGGCAATCAGCTCAGCGGGCAGTTCATAATAAAAATCGTTGCGTTGCATGGCGCGGCATGGTAGCACACAGCGCGCAGGGTACAGTTTTCCCGTACGCGTGGATTGCTTATACTATCGACTCCCGGCCGGGGTGGCGGAACTGGTAGACGCGCCTGACTCAAAATCAGGTGGCCATTGGTCGTGCGAGTTCGACTCTCGCCCTCGGCACCAAAAATGAACGACCGGAAGCGGCCGAACGCACACTAGAAAACGGTCCGCAGCTGCGCTACTGGCTCCGGCGCCTGTTACACTCTACCCGGCTTTTTTCGACTCGTTAAGGAATACATATGTCTGGCACACGTTTTACCCTGGAGGTCCAACCCCGCATCCCGGAGACGCTCAAGCGCCTGGAAGAACTGGCCAACGACCTGCTCTACAGCTGGGACCGGCAGGTGCGCCGGCTGTTCACCCGGCTTGACCAGGAAGTCTGGGGGACCTGCGGACACAATCCCAAGACCTTCCTCAAACGGGTCTCACAGACACGTCTCGATGAAGCCGCCCATGACCGTGTGTTCATGGAGGATTTCCAGCGGGTCCTGGCTGCGTATGACACCTACAACGAGCAGGGCATCCATCCACTCATCCAGGAATACCTGGACCCCGAAACCGATCTGGTTGCGTACTTCTGTGCAGAGTTCGGCTTTCACGAAAGCTTGCCGATTTACTCCGGCGGCCTCGGTATCCTCGCCGGCGACCATTGCAAGGCCGCCAGTGATCTCGGGATCCCGTTTGTTGCGGTTGGCATTCTCTACCGGCAGGGATACTTCATCCAGACCATCGACGAACACGGCAACCAGTTGGCCCACTATACGCCCACCGATTTTCACCAGCTTCCGCTCACACGGGTCGAGGATGGCAAGGGCCAGCCGCTGGTGATCGATGTCGAGCTGCCGGAGCGCACGGTCTCCCTGCATATCTGGAAGGCAAAGGCCGGGCATATCAATCTTTACCTGCTCGACAGTGACCTGAAAACAAACCAGGAACATGACCGTATCATCACCCACCAGTTATACGGCGGCGACAAGAACACCCGTATACTGCAGGAGATCGTACTCGGAATCGGAGGCGTGCGTGCGCTCAGGAAGCTGGGCATCAAGCCCACGGTCTGGCATATCAACGAGGGCCATTCGGCATTCCAGATCCTGGAGCGCTGTCGTGAGCAGGTCAAACAGGGCACTGAATTTAACACCGCCCTGGAGGCCGTGGCCGCCGGCACGGTATTCACAACACATACCCCTGTGACCGCCGGGCATGACATCTTCGATCATGGCCTGATCACTGGTTACTTCAAGGAATACATAAAGGAACTGGGTATCGACATGCAGCAGTTCCTGGCACTGGGCGCCTCACCCGGCAACGCCGGCAGTTTCAACCAGACAGCGCTTGCCCTGCGCGGCTCGCGTTTTCATAACGGTGTCAGCCGCATTCACGGCGGCGTCGCATCGGAGATGGAGCACTATATCTGGCAACAGATCCCGCACGAGGAGAACCCGATAGGCTACGTCACCAACGGCGTACACCTGCAAACCTTCCTCGCGCGCGAATGGTCCAACCTTTACGACATGCGTTTTGGACGCGCCTGGCGCGATGAACTGCTTAACACCGACTACTGGGAATGCGTGGACGAGATCCCCGACCACAGCTACTGGAGCCTGCGCCAGTCGTTGAAGTCCGACCTGTACGAGAACGTGCTGCAACGTGCACTGCTGCAATATCGACGCAATGGCTGCAGCGAGGCGCTCATGGAGCGGCTGACAAAAAACCTGGCGTCCAGCGAATCAGACACCCTGACCGTTGGTTTCGCGCGGCGCTTCGCGACCTACAAACGCGCCACCCTGCTGTTTTCCGACCCCGAGCGTCTCAACCGGCTGCTTAGCAACCCGGACTGCCCGGTGGTCCTGATTTTTGCCGGCAAGGCGCACCCGAGTGACTCCCCCGGGCAAGACCTGATCAGGAAGATACATGAATTTTCGATGCACCCCGACTTTATCGGCCGGATCATACTGCTGGAGGGCTACGACCTCGCCATGGCGCGCAAGCTGGTCACGGGTGTCGACGTCTGGCTGAACACGCCCGAATACCCGCTGGAGGCCAGCGGCACCTCGGGGCAGAAGGCCGGCATGAACGGGGTCCTCAACCTCAGCGTCCTGGATGGCTGGTGGGCCGAGGGCTACAACGGTGAGAACGGCTGGGCCATCGCACCGCATGCACCGCATTTCGATGCCGCCTACCGCAACCGCGAAGAGGCCAGCGAGTTGCTTGAACTGCTCGAGAACCAGGTCATCCCCATGTATTACGACCGCAAGAATATGGGTTATTCCGCGGACTGGGTCAGGCTGTCCAAGGCGGCGATGAAATCGTGTATCCCGCTCTACAACGCGCAACGCATGGTACGGGATTACATCCGCAACTACTATGCACCGGCCAGCCGCCAGTGCAAGGCCTTTGCAGCCAATGGGTTCAAGAGTGCCGGTGTACTCGCTGCCTGGAAAATGAAGGTCAACCGGTCCTGGCCCAAGGTCGCACTGCGGCGCGTTGATGACTCCGCTGATGCGATCACCTTCGGCAGTAATTTGATGATCAAGGTGGCCGCCAAGCTGGGTGAGCTGACTCCGGACGATGTCATTGTCGAGTGCCTGATCGGCACCCAGAATGAGCAAACGAAGTTCAGCGTACGCCAGCATGTTCAATTCGAAGCCGCCGGCTTCACAAACAAGGGCGAGGCGCTGTTCGAACTCGACCTGGTACCGCCCCTGTCCGGACTGCAGTTCTACAAGTTACGCATCTACCCGTTCCATCGGTTGCTGAGTCATCGCTTTGAGACCGGCCATATGATCTGGCTGTAGGCAACAGGTCAGCGCCGCGCTCGTCCATAGAGCGTTATCAGGTGTTGCATGCGGCCGATCAGCTGCGGATCGACCCGCGCCCAGTCGAAGCGCCAGAGCCAGTTATCGGCAGCCGTACCGGGTACATTCATGCGGTGCTTGCTGCCGAGCGCCAGGATGTCCTGCATCGGCAGCATGGCGAGCTCCGCCACCGAGGCCAGCGCCGCGCGTATCAACGGCCAGGGCATGGGTTCTGATGGCAGCCCGAGATAGTCGTCGACCACCCGCCTGCCCGCCGCGTCGAGCCCGCGGTACCAGCCAAGACTGGTATCGTTATCGTGGGTGCCCGTATAGACGACTGCCAGGGACTCGTGGTTGTGCGGCAGGTAGGGGTTGTCAGGTCCACCATCAAAGGCGAACTGGAGTATCTTCATGCCCGGCAGTTCGAGCTTGCGGCGCAGCGCATCGACCTCGGGCGTGATCAGGCCCAGATCCTCGGCCACCAGCGGCAAATCCCCGAACTCCTTTGCCAGCCGATCGAACAGGGCGGCCCCTGGCCCTTCCACCCAGCGCCCATCAACGGCGGTTTCCGCCTGTGCCGGAATTTCCCAGTACTTCTCGAAGCCGCGAAAGTGGTCCAGCCGGATAATGTCGAATAGCTCCAACTGGCTGCGAAAACGTTCCAGCCACCAGCGAAAGTCATCGTCCGCCAGCCGCTCCCAGCGGTACAACGGGTTGCCCCAGCGTTGTCCGGTCTCCGAGAAATAGTCCGGCGGCACCCCGGCGATCACGTCCAGACCCCCGGCCGCATCGATGAAAAACAGCTCCCGGTGCGCCCACACGTCGGCACTGTCATGGGCTACGAAAATGGGGATATCGCCGAACAGGGCAACGCCGCTCTGGTGCGCATAGTCGCGCAAGGCATGCCACTGTACAAAGAAAAGGAACTGCTCGAAACAGGCCTGCTCGATGTCATCGGCATGCGCCGTTTGGAATGCGGTGATTGCCGAGCTGTCACGGTTGCGTAGTGGTTCCGGCCAGGTATACCAGGACGCTCCCTGCTGCTCGCGCCTGATCGCCTGGTAGAGCGCGTAGTCATCAAGCCAGAAGGCGTGGCGCTGACAGAAATCCAGCAGCGCCTCCCTGGACGCCTGGTCCGCCCGGCTGGTAAACCCCTGCCTCGCCTTGACCAGGGCTGCATGCGTGTCGGCCCCGACCTCATCCAGCCAGCCACGCACCACCAGGTCATCCAGACTGATCAGTTCCGGGTTGCCGGCATGTACAGACAGGCACTGGTACGGTGATGCGTTCGCGTGTGTGGGTCCCAGCGGCAGTGTCTGCCAGACACTGAAGCCGCAGGCAGCAAGGAAATCAATAAAACGGCAGGCCTCTGACCCCAGATCGCCGTGATTGCGGTAGCCGGGCAGCGAGGTCGGATGCAGCAGCAAACCGGCCCGGCGTTCTTGCAAGCGGTTTTTCAACCGCGGGGCCGCCGCAAATCCAGTGTCGATAGCTGCCCTGACAGGCCGGCTGTCATCCCCGGACTCCAGCCTGGATGCTTAGCCGGCATACTGCCCGCGTCGCATCACACCGCCTGCCGCAGGTTCACCACCACCTTGGGTAAAGGTTCTGGAGAGATATTCAGGCGGGTCCACACCCAGCAGGTTATACAGATTTGAAAGATGCACCCTGAACAGGCGTTCGAAATCGCTGACGGTGTCGGTAGGATTGTAGTCCCCGAACCACCAGAACCAGTCGGAGCCTTCGCAAATGGACAGCTGGTGTTGCGCGGCCAGCAGCTGTTCACTGCCCAGGTTATTAGCCGCCATGACCTTGTCAAACGCCTTCTTCGCGTCACCCAGCATATCCCAGCCACGGTTCTTGTCGGCATCACCGATCCATGTCGAGAAGGTGCCATAGACCCAGCTGCCGCTTATGAGTCGGTTCAGGGATCTGATTTCAGCGACGTCTTCCAGGTATTCGGAAAAGGTGGTCATCTTGATACCCGGATGCGCGGAGAGCTGTTGATAGAGCGTGCTCAGGAAGTGGTAGCCGTTTTCCGGGAAATGCTCCCAGGCATTTTCCCCGTCCATGATAATGGACACAATGGAATTATCGTCCTTGCTACTGGCACTAATATTTTCCAGGTGCTGGATCAGGTTGGCAACTGCATCTTCTGCATGCCAGTCAGAATAGGTAAACCCGATCAGGTCGGAGAGACCATCATCCCGGAAAAAACATGCCAGCTTGCCCTGCCCGACTCGCACGGGCTTGTACAGACTGGCTCCCGCATGTTCGGCATTCTCCGGTGCACCGATAGTGTGGCGGAAGACCGACTCACCGCTGGCCGCCCACTTGATGCCATGACGTTCAAGCACCGCGAGGGTGGCATCGCTCACACCACCCTCGGAGGGCCAGCAACCGACGGGGCGGGCACCGAAGAACTCTTCGAAGGTATTGATCCCCTCCTGGATGTGCCACTGTGCACGTTCAGCACCGCCCGAATAGGCACGCAACTCCGGCATGCTGATGTCCGGCAAGGCCTCGCGCGCCGTATCCAGGTTCAGCAACAACGGAACGATGGGGTGGGCATAGGGTGTCATCGACAGTTCAATCTGGCCACGTTCTGCCAGCACACGGTACCGGTCGATCACACTCGAAAGCAGTTCGCCGATCAGTTTCAGTAACTGGCGCCGGTCATACAGCGAATAACCGTGACCCTTTTCCATCAACTGCTTGACCAGGTCATTATTGCGGCGCACGGTCTCACCCAGCCAGGCGAGGTGATACCAAACCAGCAGGTCCACGATGAACTGGTCGCCGACGTAGAGCATGCCGGTCGGGTGATCGGAAAACCAGCCCGCCATGTCGGCCAGCGACTGGTAGCTGGAAAAGCGCTTGATCGAGTGCAATTCATTGACCCGCAGGCAGGCGCTGACCAGTGCCATGCGCTGCTCCTTGGAGGACGGCAGCACCGGGCATGCCAGTGCAGACAGCAGGGGATCGCGTATCGGCTTGTTCTCCGACAGGAAACCACGCACCTGCCCGGCATAGTCGGACAGTTGTTCCAGCAGGATCGGGGCAAAGTTGACCACGGCACGTGCAGCGGGGGTCGCCTCGAGATGAGCCGCCATGTCGATGTAGTCCTTGGTGGCATGCAGATAGGTCCACGGCAGCTGGTAGATACCCGTAATCAGGTCGCAATACTGCGGTTGGTGCATGTGCCAGCAGATCACTACATTCAGACGTTTTTCAGCGGACATGGTGGATTTCCTGGCCCAGCATTTCAGGTGTTATCAGCACCACCCCGCCCGGGGTGACATGAAAACGCGCAGCGTCTTCCTCGAGGTTCACACCGACCACCATGCCATCAGGGATTACGCAGCCCCTGTCGATAATGGCGCGCGAAATACGGCAGTCCCGCCCTATCTTGACATCCGGCAGGACAACCACATCCTGGAGGACCGAGAACGAGCTGACCTTGACGTTGGAGAACAGCAAGGAGTGGCGCACCGTGGACCCTGATATCAGACAGCCGCCGGATACCATCGAGTCCACCGCCATACCGCGCCGGTCATCATTGTCGAAGATGAATTTTGCCGGCGGCAGCTGCTCCTGGTAAGTCCATATGGGCCAATCTTCATCGTACAGATTGAGTTCCGGCAGCACCCCGATCAGTTCCAGATTGGCCTCCCAGAAGGCATCCACCGTCCCCACATCGCGCCAGTAGGCGCTCTGGCCGCTGTGCGACTCCCTGAAGGGATAGCTGAAGACGCGGTATTTCTCGATCATGGAAGGGATGATGTCATGGCCGAAGTCATGCGTTGAATAGCCATTATCTGCATCCTTGATCAACTGCTCGTAGAGGAACCGCGTATTGAATATATAGATGCCCATGGAAACCAGCGCCTGGCTGGTTGAACCCGGAGCCGGTTCCGGATGTTCGGGCTTCTCATTGAACTCCGTGACACGCCCCTCTTCCATGGTTGACATCACGCCGAAGGCACTCGCCTGTTCAAGCGGGACCTCGATACAACCGACCGTCATGTCCGCCTTGCGCTCGACGTGGTGCGCGATCATGGGGCCGTAGTCCATCTTGTAGACATGGTCACCGGCGAGTATCAGCACATATTCGGGGTGGTGGGTGCGGATGATGTCCAGGTTCTGGTAGACCGCGTCGGCCGTGCCGGCATACCAGGATGTCTGGATGCGTTGCTGGGCCGGCACCAGTTCCACGAATTCCCCGAATTCCCCACGCAGGAAGCTCCATCCCTGCTGAATATGCTTGATCAGGGAATGCGACTTGTACTGGGTGAGGACACCAATCATCCGGATCCCGGAGTTGACACAGTTGGACAGCGGGAAATCAATGATGCGGAACTTCCCTCCAAAGGGAACCGCGGGTTTTGCCCGCCACAGGGTCAGTTGCTGCAGCCGTGACCCGCGCCCGCCGGCAAGCACCAGGGCCAGGGTTGAACGGGTCAGTCGACTGACAAATCGTTGGGTCTTTGAGATCGCCATTACATTAAGGGATTATTACCTATCATCGGGGGAATGCTCGGCTCGTGTGGCTTATATTGTATGGCCAACCACATTGGCTGTATAGTTATCCGTATTCCGCGCAACCTGGTTCCAGATTGTCCCGACCATCCCTTCCATGCAGCATACCGATTCGAAAGACAGTCCCCCGGCACCACTCTCTGCAGAACTGCAGCAACTGGTGGAGGCCCGGCATCATGACCCTTTCAACCTGCTGGGCCGGCACACCTATGCCGATCAGGAACTGGTGCGTGTGTTCATCCCAGGTGCGGCCTGGGTCCGCATCGTGGAGACCGCCGCCACGCTGGAGCGGGTAGGCAATACCGATCTGTTCGAATGGCACGGCCCAGCCGGTACAGTCCCGGAGCGTTACCGGCTGATTTGGCGCGACAGATACGGCGCCGAGCATGTGGCCTATGACCCCTACTGTTTCCCGCCCCAGCTCACGGATTTTGACCTGCACCTGTTCGGGGAGGGAAAACACTGGCATATCTACCGGATCCTGGGGGCGCACCGGAAACAGATCGACGCTGTCCACGGTGTCCTGTTCGCAATCTGGGCGCCGTCGGCCGAACGCATCAGCGTTGTCGGCGACTTCAACAACTGGGATGGCCGTAGCCATCCCATGCGGGTGCGCGGCGGTAGCGGCGTCTGGGAGCTGTTTATCCCGGGGCTGGGTTCCGGCCAACCCTATAAATACGAAATCCGTGCCCGCCACCAGGACAGGATCCTGCTGAAGACAGATCCCTATGGCCAGCACTTCGAACTGCGCCCCGCCACGGCCTCGCTGATACCCCGGGACAACAGCTACCAGTGGCAGGACGCCGACTGGCTGCAACAGCGTCGCAACTCGGACTGGCAGCACAGCCCCCTGTCCATCTACGAGGTACACCTGGGCTCCTGGAAACGGGATGCCGCGGGCCAGTTCATGAACTACCGTAGCTTGGCGCGCGAACTTGTTGATTATGTTGAACAAACAGGCTTCACCCATATCGAGCTGCTGCCGGTGACCGAACACCCGCTGGATGCTTCCTGGGGCTACCAGACCACCGGCTATTTCGCACCCACCAGCCGCTTCGGCAACCCGGATGATTTCCGCTACTTCGTCGATTACTGCCACCAGCACAATATCGGGATTCTGCTGGACTGGGTGCCGGCCCATTTTCCCAGGGATGCCTTCGGGCTGGCGGATTTCGACGGCACTGCCCTGTATGAACACCATGACCCGCGCCGCGGCGAGCACACTGACTGGGGCACGCTGATCTACAACTACGGCCGCAACGAGGTCAGGAACTTTCTGCTGGCGAGCGCGGTGTACTGGCTCGAGGAATTCCATCTCGACGGCCTGCGGGTCGATGCGGTCGCTTCCATGCTCTACCATGACTATTCGCGCAAAACCGGTGAATGGCTGCCCAATATCTATGGCGGGCGCGAGAATCTCGAGGCCATAAATTTCCTGCGCGAACTGAACACGGTCACCCATGCCGAATACCCGGGAACCATGATAATCGCCGAGGAATCGACCGCCTGGCCCGGTGTCAGTCGACCGGTCGACATGGGCGGCCTCGGCTTCAGCATGAAATGGAATATGGGCTGGATGCACGACTCGCTCAACTATATGCAGCACGACCCGGTGCACCGCAAGTACCACCATAACGACCTGACATTCGGCCTGCTATATGCATTTACAGAGAATTTTGTATTACCGTTCTCGCATGACGAGGTTGTACACGGCAAACGCTCCATGTTGTACAAGCAGAGCGGTGACGACTGGCAACAGTTTGCAAACCTGCGCCTCTTGTATACCTACATGTTCACCTCGCCCGGCAAGAAGTTGCTGTTCATGGGGAACGAAATCGCCCAGGGCTGCGAATGGAATGCCGATACAAGTATCGAATGGTACCTGCTCGACTACGAGTATCACCGTGGCGTCCAGAGCCTGGTCAGCGACCTGAACAAACTCTACCGTGAACTCCCGGCACTGCATCGCCACGATTTTTCGTCCACGGGTTTCGAGTGGATAGATTGCAACAGCGCTGAGCAGTCAATTCTCAGCTATATACGCAGGGATGGCGACGATTACGTGGTCATCGCCCTGAATTTCACCCCGGTACCACACCACAACTATCGCATCGGGGTACCCGCCGGTGGCAGCTACCAGGAACGTTTCAACTCCGACTCGGGTTACTACGGGGGCTCGGATGTCGGCAACCGCGGTCAGGTGGAGGCCGAAGCAGTCCCCTGGTCGGGTCGCCCCTACTCCATCACTCTGACAATCCCCCCCCTTGCGGGTATCGTGCTCCAGCACCTGTAGCACGCTACGCGGCAACCGACCTGATCGCTTGCAATTTCAGCGCATTCTGCCTAAGTAATAATCAAGGCAAGAGAAACAGCCAGAATGGCCTACCCGTGACTGCGACAAGACAACCGGCCGTGGCCGGCAGCTTCTACCCGGCAGATCCGCACGAGCTGCGCAGGCTGCTGGAAAGGTATCTGCATGCCGCGCCTGCAGATGCCACGGCACCCCGCGCCATGATTGCCCCCCACGCCGGCTACGTGTTTTCCGGGCCGGTTGCCGCATCGGGTTATGCTCGTCTGCTCAGGTCCGGGCACCACTACCGGCGCATCGTGCTGTTGGGTCCTGCCCACCGGGTCGCCTTCAGGGGGCTGGCCGCGACCTCTGCCAGCGCCTTCGCCACCCCGCTGGGGAATGTGGCTGTCGACCGTGAAGCCATCGAGGCCATTACCGACCTACCCCAGGTACAGGTACTCGACGAGGCCCATCGCCTCGAACACAGCCTGGAAGTGCACCTGCCATTCCTGCAGCTCACCCTGGACGATTTCTCAGTGGTTCCGCTGGTTGTCGGCGATGCCAGTGCCGAGGAGGTCTGCGAGGTCATCGAGGCCCTGTGGAGCGGGCCTGACACCCTGGTGATCGTGAGTTCGGACCTGAGCCACTATCATGATTACGAAACAGCTACCCGGCTCGACAGCGAAACCACCCGCCAGATAGAGGCACTCGACCACCAGGGAATTGCCTTCGATCAGGCCTGTGGCCGCAACCCCGTCAGTGGACTACTGCTGTTCGCGCAGCGCCACGGCCTGAAAGCCACCACCCTCGATCAGCGCAATTCGGGGGACACGGCCGGACCGCGTGACCAGGTAGTGGGCTACGGCACCTATGTCTTCAATTAGCGCTAGCCCCGAATTCTTGCCTGCGGAGCGCGAGACACTGCTGGGGATCGCACTCGACTCGATCGTCTCGGGCCTGGAGTGCGGACAGCCGGTACGCATTGCGCCCGAGGCCCTGCCGGACAAGCTGTCAGAGAGCCGTGCTAGTTTCGTCACCCTGGAACAGGAGGGGAAATTGCGCGGATGCATCGGCTCCCTGGAGCCGCATACCATGCTGGTCGATGACGTCAGCCACAATGCCTACGCGGCCGCCTTCAAGGACCCGCGCTTCAAACCCCTGCAGGCCGATGAACTCGAGTCGCTCACCATCCAGGTATCTGTCCTGGGGCAGGCCGAGGCATTCAACTTTGATTCCGAACTGGACCTGGTCAGGCAGTTACGTCCAGGCGTTGACGGCCTGATATTAAAGGACAACGAGTTCAGGGGCACATTCCTGCCATCGGTGTGGAAATCATTACCGGAACCCGGAAAATTCCTTGCCCACCTGAAGCTCAAGGCGGGACTGCCCGGCGACCACTGGTCGGATACTGTAAGGGTCTGGCGGTATACCACGGAATCATTCTCTGCAAGCGTCCCGGAGATCCGGGCAGCAGCGCGTGGCTATCTTGAGGAAGCGCTGAAATAGGCTATTACTAACGTGGCCAGCAGCATGGCCAGCAACACGACCCGCAGCGGCTGAGGATCAAATGGTCTTCCGGGGGGGTGTCTGTTCATATGCCGCAGTCCGGCCAGCCATGCGCCGCGGCGGTCCGACATCCGACGTCTTTCTGTCAGGCTGTTTGATGGTCTGTCGCCGGCACGCCGCCGACGTTCGGAAACACGTTCATCGGCCTGGCTGCGCGCCAGGAGCAAGCGCTGGTAGCCCTCTGATCCTGGGACAGCGTTCAGCTCATTCGGGTACAGCTCGGGAAATTCCGCTAGTGGCCGCCAGCTGCGTTCATCCTGGCTCAACTCATCGTTCATCTGGATACGCCCGAGCAGGATACAGCGTTTGACATGGTCTACTGTAAAGGGACCACGGATGGCACCGTTACGCCGTGCAAACCAGGATGATTCCGTTTCATTAGTGGCCATGTCATGCTCCTGAACGAGTCTGATTGGCACGCAACCCGGACTCAGTCCTGCAACCAGTTCTCCATGCGGGCACGCAGACGAATCAGTGCCTGTCCGTGTATCTGGCATACCCGGGACTCACTCACGCCCAGTATCTCACCAATCTCACGCAGGTTGAGTTCTTCGTCATAGTACAGTGCCATGACCAGGCGTTCACGTTCAGGCAAACCCTTGATCGCCTCTGCCAGGCCCTGCTTGAAATCCCTGTTCTGCAGGCTCTCCAGCGGCTGGTTTGGCTGACGCTCCGGGCCGATGTAGCCATCGCTGCCGAGCGACCCGGGGTCGTCAAAACTGAAGATTCGGCAGCCGGTGGCATCCTGCAGTATCTTATGATACTCCTCCAGCCCGATACCCATTTGCTCCGCGACCTCGATATCACGGGCATCACGGCCCTTCTCGTTTTCAATCTTGCGAACCGCCTCAGCCACCTCGCGCGCCTTGCGGTGAACCGAGCGTGGCGTCCAGTCGGTACGCCGGATCTCGTCCAGCATCGCGCCGCGTATCCTGATACCTGCATAGGTAGCGAAACTCGCACCCTGCTCGGGATCAAAGTTTCTCGAGGCCTCGATCAGTCCGATCATCCCGGCCTGGATCAGGTCGTCTGCCTGGACACTCGGGGGCAAACGGCTCATCAGGTGATATGCAATGCGTTTCACCAGCGGTTCATGCAATATAACCAATTCATCATTTGCTTTACGGTTAAGCTCTACAGTTACAGTATTGCCTTTCATGACAGTTCCTCCATCTCGACGTTGTTATGTTGAAGCAAGCGTTCTACAAAAAATTCAAGATGACCACGCGGATGATCGGGACGTGGCCAGTGATTGACCCGCCTGGCAAGATTCCTCAATGCCATGGCAGACCGGCTCCGGGGATAGGCATCAATGACAGCCTTGCGGTGTGCTACTGCCTTGCGGAGTGCATCATCGTTGGGTACGTAGCCTGCATAGAACATAACCACGTTGTGCTCATCAGCAAGCAGTGAGAGCAGCTTTCGAAATAACTCAGTGCCTTCCCTGGCCGTGAGCACCATGTTCGCCACAACATGGAAACGTGCAATGGCGTATTCCGAATTCAGCATCTTGATCAGGGTGATGCTGTCATGCACCGAGGTGGGTTCATTGCTGACGATGACAAGGACTTCGCTGGAGGCAGCACAGAAACTAGCGACACTCTCCGAAATGCCGGTCGCGGTATCGATCACCAGACTGTCGATGGTCTGGTCAAACTCGCTGAATGCGCGCACGATGCCCGCACATTCCTGGATACCGAAACTGGGCAATTTCCTGATCCCGGATGAGGCCGGGATAATCAGCAGGTTATCGGGACCATTGATGATGATATCGTCGAGCTGGTGTCTGCCACTCAGTACATCGAGCAGGTTGACTTCGGGTTGCAGCCCCAGAAGGACGTCGACATTTGCCATGCCGTTATCGGCGTCCAGCAACATGGTCCGGCAACCTTCCTTTGCCAGCGCTAGCGCCAGATTCACGGCTATATTCGTTTTACCGACGCCACCCTTGCCACTCGTTACCGCGATGGTCTGTACCGGGCCGTAACCCGCCGATGTCGGGGTCTGCTCCCGCTGTCCCAGCTTGACCTCAGAGAGCAACACGGTGCCGTGCCCCCCGGTATGTGTCCGTGTGATCGGTTTTCAGTGTCGTGTCCAATGCCGTGTTCCCGAGTTTATTCGCGTCAAATTTCGCGACTGTTTTGATCCTGGACATAACACTGCAATAGGCGTACCAACATCGAAAGCGCCCATGATTCATACCGAAAACGTTTGTAAATTACTGTTTATATTATTTAATTGCTTACGAAAGCCATACAACACGCCGCGTCATAAAAACGTCATAATTTTGGCTTACGGGATCAATCGGGGCGCAAGCGTCATCCTTTCTACGCCACTTGAGTGATGGGACTGCGACCGGAAACAGGCCGATGTCCAGCATGGACTGCTGACACGGGCTAGACGCAGGATTAGGTGCCCCGCGCAGCGGCCGGGCCGGGGATTAACTATAACCAGAGGAAAAAGGTCAGCCGGACCAGGCGGAGGTCGATAGCCAGCCGGAGAACTGATCTTCCGGTAGCGGGTGACTGATATGAAATCCCTGGGCCGCATCACAGCCGAGACTGTTCAACATATCAAGGGCCATACCGGTCTCAACACCTTCTGCGACCACCTTGTAGTCGAGGTTATGTCCCAGATCAATGATCGAGCGGACGATGGCTATATCCTGTTTATCAAACGCCACATCCATGATGAACGACTGGTCGATCTTCAGGGTATGGATGGGCAGGCGCTTCAGGTAGGACAAGGAGGAGTAGCCGGTTCCGAAATCATCAATCGCGACAGTCACGCCGAAGTCACTGAGACGCGCCAGCACCTCGGTAGCGCGCTCCAGATCCATCATCAGCGTCGCCTCGGTGATCTCGATCTCGAGTTTTTCTCCGCTGACGCCGGCTTCCTCCAGGGCCCACTGAATCTTGTCGACCAGACGGGGACTCTGGAAGGACCGCGCGGAGACATTCACGGACACCGGCACCGATGAGCCGTGATAGGTCCAGGCCTTGCACTGCCGCAGAGCTGTCAGCAGGACCCAGTCGGTGATCGGGGAAATCATACCCAGCTGTTCGGCCACCGGGATGATGCGCTGGGGCAGGACGGTACCCTCCAGCGGATGCTGCCAGCGCAACAAGGCCTCCGCCCCGGTGATGGACGCCGTCCTCAGGTCTACCTGCGGCTGGTAATACAGTTCAAACTCGTCGTTATCGAGTGCACTCTGGATCTGGCCGGAGTAGCGTATCTGTTCAACCGGGCTGACATCGCTTCCCGGATCAAAGAACTGGTACGGCAGGCCATTGCGCTTGGCGCGGTACATGGCAGTCTCTGCGCTCGTCAGCAGGGCCTCTTCATGGGTGCCATGGTCCGGAAAACAGGAGACGCCCAGGGTAACACTCACGCATAGCTGCTTCCCAGCGCAGCTAAAGGGTACATCAAAGCTGTCCAGTACCTGGGTAATAACGCGCTCTGCGGCAGTGCGGGCATCACTCACAGGTTGCAACAGGATGCCGAACTGGTCCCCGCCGAGCCGTGCAAGGGAATCCGACTCCCGCACGACCGAGTTGAGGCGCTTGGCCACTTCTCGCAACAGGGCATCCCCCAGCTTGCGCCCAAGCGTGTCGTTGTACATCTTGAACTGGTTGATATCCAGAGAGATCACCACGACCTGCGAACCCGGAACACGGCGCGATGCCGCCAGCGCCATGTTCATGTGGTCAGCCCACAAGGCCCGGTTGGGCAAGCGCGTCAGGCTATCCGTTGTGCTTAGCTGTTCCAGCTGCTTGCGCTCACTGATGACCGTGTTGATGTCTTCAAGCAGACAGTAGACCTGCCCGGACCGGCCGCTCCTGCTCAGCGAGGGGTAGAGTGACAAGCGGTACCAGTGTTCGGCCCCGTTTGCCAGACTCATACGTACTTCCGTGGAAGAACCGCAACCGTTGACCGCCTCCTGCCAGGCCGTCAGTAACTGCTGCTGGTCTTCGGTGTGCGTATCTGCCAGAAACGGGAATGGCGACTCGAGATTGCTGGAATAAAGTGCATGCAGCGGGTAGTTGGCATAGTTTATCTGGTTGCGTTTGACATCGACGCTCCAGAGCAGATGGGGTATCCCTGTCAGCAGCTCCTCGATGCGGTCGTACTGGGCTGACACATGCATGAACTCTTCCCTGTGTTCATCCAGCCTGGTACGCCAGTAGCCGTCCGACATCATGCCGAGATCGCGCAAGACCAGTTTCAGAATGACCGACTCCAGCCGGCTGCGCTCTAGCGGGGAAATATCCATTTCTGCGATCAGCTCGCGCAGAAAATCCAGGAACAGGCGATAGGCCCCCACGGCCCAGACGGGCTTCGCACCCTTGGCGATGAGCTTGTCCGCCACCTCGACGAGTTCAGCCTCACGCGCAGCCTTATCAGCGCGGAAAATGCCCAGCATGAACTTCAGTTCACTGCGCACAAGGTCACCGATATCGCCACCGTTGCGCTCATGCGTATACAGCAGCCCGGCAATATCGGGATTATCGAAAAGGTAATTGTAGTAGATCTCGGCGAACCGGGCCGCGCCCGCGGCAAGTGCGACACGGTAATC
>Ga0224512_10000366_pt1 | contig 48443 bp, 36 predicted proteins | sample SF_May12_sed_USG_4_FD_169103 | JGI IMG/M metagenome (GOLD analysis project Ga0224512, IMG submission 169103) | Sediment microbial communities from San Francisco Bay, California, United States - SF_May12_sed_USGS_13 | ecosystem: Environmental > Aquatic > Marine > Sediment | place: USA... | reverse complement strand
GTCGTCGTTGGATCGCGCAGAAGGCCGCTGGGTCTGCGACATCAGCCCATCTCCCAGGAAAGTCTCTCGAAGGACTGACCCACTAGTAGTACTGGATGCATACGATCGATCCTGTCGTGTTGTGAACGTAGCACACCGCGCCACCGCCGTAGGTCGTGATTTCGTAGCCATTGTCGCCGCCCTCATTGATGTCGTCGGTGCAGAGAACCGGGAATTCGTCGCAGATATTGATATGGCCAGGTCCCTCGTCGCCCGGATGGCCTCCGGGGGGCGCGCACTCCCCTCCTTCGCAGAAGGGCGGCTCGGGGGGTGTCGTCTCCGTCGGCTCGCTGCAGCGCGCTCGTCCGCGCCGGCCGCTCTCCGGTGCGCCTCTTCCGGGTCACCTCGCACCGTGCCGGAGGAGCGACTGCGCCCACGCCGCGACCTGGTCGTGCCAGTCCGCCCACGCGAGCCAGGCGCTCTCGGCCCAGCGCGCGACCGCGTGCAGATGCTCCTCGGCGCTCCGTCCGTCCAAGACGTCGCGGACGGTCACCGTCCCCAGGCTCGCGGGCGGTACGAGCCGGTAGAAGGCCGGGCTCTCCCGGCTCGCGGCCTGGAGGACGCGGGTCGCGTGCGCGTGGGCGACGCCGCGCTCGAGGACGAGGTGCAGGCTGACGAGGTGGAGCGCGACCGAGCGGACGCTCTGCGGCGAGGGCTCGCCGGGATGCTGCACGGCGTAGGCGTCCACCGTGAGCCGGTGGTTCTTCGCGTACGCCGCGGCCGAGTACTCCCGCTCCAGCACCTCGCCGAAGGCGGCCCAGCAGCCGGGCGAGGAGGCCATGTAGGGGTGCACCGGCCCGTCGCAATCGGCGACGACGGCGCCGCAGGAGAAGCAGGGTGACTCCATGGGCCCGGCGATCTTCGCACGAGGGCTGCCGCATCGCGGGCGCTCCGTGAGATGATGAGTGCCTGCCGCTCCCCCTGTCGGGTCGGAGTCGCAGCGCCTTCGGCCTGCGTCGTGGGCGAGAACCTCTTCGCCGACGGCTTCGAGAGCGGCGACACCGCGGGATGGACTGCGACCGTTCCCTGACGAGCTCATGATCTCCGTCCTCGCCTTCGCCCTGGGCTCCGTCCTGATCGCCTGGATCTCGCGACGCTCCTTGCTGCGGCCTGCCTCGCACGGCTTCTACCGCTTCTTCGCCTTCGAGGCCATTCTCGCTCTCGTCGTGGTCAACGCTCCGCACTGGCTGGCGCACCCCCTCGGCGCGCGGCAGCTGGTCTCGTGGCTCTTGCTGGTGCTCTCGATCGTCCTCGTCGTCTGGGGTGTCGTCCTCCTCCACCGCGCCGGAGGGTCCGCCCCGACGAGCGAGGGGTCACCCGAGTTCGAGTGGGAGAAGACCGAGAGTCTCGTCACGACGGGCGTCTACCGCTACGTCCGCCATCCCATGTACTCGTCCCTGCTCTTCCTGACCTGGGGCGCGGTGCTGAAATCCGTGTCGGCCGCGACGCTCGCACTGGCGGCCGTCGCGACCCTGGCTCTGGCGGCGACGGCGAAGGCCGAAGAGCTCGAGAACCTGGCGCGCTTCGGCGAGGAGTACCGGGACTACATGAAGCGCACGCGCCGCTTCGTGCCGTTCGTGTTCTGAGGCGAAGCCCGCGCTGCTCGGGCGCCGCTTCCAGGCGAGCAGGCAGTCGAGCACCTCGCACACCCCGACCTCGGCAGCGGCGGGGAGGTGGTCGCGGGCCGCGCAGTAGGCGGCCCGCGACTCCCACGGTGCGCCCGTGAACAGAAGCGGCCGGCGGGAAGAGCGCCGACTGTCATGGCGGCGTAACCCCGCGGCCGGTAGCCTCGTGCGGAGCCGGTCGCTCGAACTGCGATGGACCCCATGGAGAGAGCCGATGACCCGAGGATCGCGTGTTTCCCGCCGCAGCCACGTTACGGCCTTCGCTCTCTGCTGGCTGCTCTGCTGCGCCTCCGGGCGGGCGCAGGAGCCGGAGTACGCGGTCCGGCTCCTGCCCCTGATTCCGGGCTCCTTCTCGACCATCCCGAGCGGCTTCAACAACGCCGGCCTGGTCGTCGGTCAAACGCTGGTGGGCTCCCCCCTGACGCTCAAGGCCTGGTTCTGGACCGAGGCGACCGGGACCCAGCTGCTGCCGGCTCCGCCGGGGCTCTCGAGCTACCGGGCGATCGACGTCAACGACGCCGGCGTCATCGTCGGCGACGGCGGCTACGATTGGGGCGAAGCGTGGCGGCTCGCCGACGGCGTCTTTGAGATGCTCGGGACGCTGCCCGGCGACACGATGAGCAACGCCGCCGGCATCAACGCGAGCGGCGAGGTCGCTGGCACCTCGCGGCAGCCGTCCTCGTCCGAGCCGAGAAACGCCTTCTTCGCCCCGGTCGGGGCGCCGATGTCCCTGGTCCAGGAGGACGCCTGGGCTACCTACTTGAACGCCGCGGGGCAGGTCGTCGGCTACTACGTCTCCAACGTCGCCTTCCGGTACACGCCGGGCCTCGGCACCGAGACCCTGCCGCCCCTGGGCGATCGCGTTCTCACCTGGGCCTGGTCGATCAACGGCTCTGGAGACGTCGTCGGCGAAGCGGCCCAGGCCAACGGCAACGGCCACGTGCCGTTCCTCTTCACGGACGCGGCCGGCATGAGCGAGATCGGGAGCTTCGGCGGCGGAGCCGGCGCCGCCGCCATCAACGATCGGGGCGAGGTGGTCGGCAATCTCGACGCCGGTGGACCCCACCCGTGGATCTGGACGGAGGCGACGGGCGTGCGCTTCCTCTCCGAGCTGATCGATCCGGCGTCCGGCGCGCAGCTCCTGGCCGTCGCGAGGATCAACCAGCGCGGCGAGATTCTGGGGCAGGCCGTGGAGCTCGCGACCGGAGCGTGGCTGCCCGTCTTGCTGACGCCCCGCGTGCTCTTCGCGGATGGCTTCGAGAGCGGGGACACCTCGGAATGGTCGGCGACCATCCCCTGAGCCGGCCCGCTCCCGGCCGTCACGTCCGCCGCTTACGCGGCGCGCCCGCCGGAGCGACCCTGCCCTACCGCAAGGGGACCAGGGGGGCGGTCCGCTCGACGCGGTAGAGCCGCCACCTTCCCTGCCGGGTCACCGGCTCGAGGAGGCCGAGCGTCGTCATCTTCGCGTGCGCGGCGGCGTCCCCCTGCACCAGCGCGAAGTCGAAATGCTCAAGATCGCTCTTGCGGACCCATTTCGGGTTCCACTCCAGCCCCTGGGTCCAGGGGTTCTCTCCGCGGGTGTCGACGACGAGGCTCGTCGGGAACTCGCTGAAGGAGAAGTTGAGGCTCCCGCCGCGCAAGGCGTAGCTCCACGAGAACAGCTGGATGAAGGGCCGCCCGATGACGTAGCGGCTGCGCTCGAGGTACGACAGCCCCACGACCCTGGGCTCCGGTGGCAGGGCCGCCAGAGACCCCGCGAGGCCCGTGAGCTCGACCCGCTCGAACCGCAGCCAGGCGCTCGCCGTCACGAGCATCAGGGAGGCGAAGAGCAGGGCCGGGACCAGCCGGCGCAGGCCGGGCCGCAGCGGGGGGCTGCCGACCGCGAGGAGCAGCAGGATCCAGGCGAACGGCAGCCAGCGGTCGCTGAACTGAATCGCGTTGACGTACTCGTTCGGCAGCACGAGATAGAAGGCGAGCAGCAGCATTCCGAAGGCGGCGAGGCGCGGCTCGCACCCCCACCACCGTTGCCGCCGGTTGGCGACCAGCGAGACGGCAATCCAGAGCCCGGCGACGACGAGAACGAGCCCCTCGAGGGGGCCGCGGAGGGCGCCGAGGCTGGCCGGCCCGAAGAAGGTCGGGACCAGGCGCTCCGGCGGCAGGATCAGCCACGACGGATCCCGGTCCTCCACCGAGCCGCGATAGAAGGTGAACCAGACGCCGGCCGTGACGAGCACGGGCAGGACGCCGGCGAGGCGCCATCGCAGCTCGCGCCACGGGCGGCGCGCGAGCCACGCGTCGATGGCGAGATACGCCATTCCGGCGCCGAACCACAAGGCATGGCCGAAGTACAGCGCGGCCGCCGCGGCGAAGAAGACCGGGGCGGCGCGCCAGGGCTGCCGCTCGCTCGAGAACCCCCGCACGAGCAGCAGCCAGCCGACGCAGACGAGCCAGCCGAAGGCGAAGTTGAGGAATCCCCAGTAGAAGATCTGGCTGAAGACGAACGCCGACGCCAGCAAGGCACCGCCGACGGGTCGCTCGAAGCGCGCCGCCAGGAAGTGGATCATCGCGATCTGCAGCCAGACCAGCAAGAGCAGCGCGACCTTCCCGGCCACCAGGGGCGGCGCCAGCAGCCACGGCACCGCCAGGAAGGCGTAGACGAGCCAGTAGGGCGTCCACCAGCGGATCTCGAGCGACCCCGCCGGATCGTGCCACGCCTCGCCGAACAGCCGCAGCTGGCCCAGGTGCTGCGGCAGGTCGACGCAGGGTACGAAGTCGGAGACCAGGAACGGCAGCGTGGCCAGCGCGAGGGCAAGCACCGCCCAGGCCACCCGTCGCCTCCCCTCGCTCATCCTCTCGCGTCTCCCGGCGCTCCTCCCGGTCCCAACCGCAAGGGCACCCTGCGCCCAAACTCTCGACTTTCCCTGCCTTCGAGTCTAGCGCGCCGAGCGGACCTGCCGGAAACGCTGCGTCCGGCCGCCGGCACCGGGCGCCGCGGGAGCTCTCGCGCTCTTGAGCCGGAGCGAGGCACCGTCGGCAGCGCTGTTCACCTCTCTGTAATCCGCCGCGGGCTAGCCTACGCTCGAGAGACGGGCCGCGCGCTCGGCCTCGAGTCGCACCGGCCGTCGGAAAGGAGCGTTCCATGGCCCGGTCCGCGCAGAGCATCCTCGTGACGGCCCTCCTGGCGGCCGGCCTCGCCGCCGCCGCCGCCGCCCAGCCCGTCATCACCGGCATCCAGAGCTCCGAGCTTCCGCGCAGCGGACGCGTGGCGATCTCGGGCTCGGGCTTCGGCTCCGCGGGCGAGGTGTTCATCGCCGGGCTACCCGCCTTGACGACCACCTGGACCGGCTCGCGGGTGGTGGCCTACGTGCCGGAGGCCGCGCCGCTCGGCTCCGCCCCTCTCTACCTGGTCGTCGGCGGGGAGCAGAGCAACGAGGTCGCGCTCACGGTGACCGCCCGCCAGCCGCAGGGCCGGGTGCGCTGGACCTTCGAGGCCGACTCGAGCGACCTCTGGTACCGGCCCGCCCTCGCGCCGGACGGCACCCTCTACCTCCACTGCAATGGCGCGGTCGACGGGTTCATCTACGCGCTGTCGCCCGACGGAGCGCTCCTGTGGATCCAGACGGTCGACTGGTACCCGTACGCGCCGCCGACGGCCGGCCCCGACGGCACGCTCTACGTCGGCAGCATCTACACCCTCTGGGCGATCTCCAACCAGGGCGAGATTCTCTGGCAGTTCGAGGACCCGAGCGCCCAGGGGATCCAGGTGGCGCCGACGGTCGGCCCCGACGGCTCGGTCTACGGCGGCTTCGACCTGGGCATCGGCGCCTTCGCGCTCGACGCCGCGAGCGGCGCGCTGCAATGGTCGAATCGGGGCGACCCGCCGATGCACGACTACGGCAGCCCGTTCGGCACCGAGGTGCTCTTCGGGCCGTCGACCCCGGGCGGTCCGATCGATCAGCTGTACATGCACCAGAACAACTACAGCGGCGGCCCCGTCTACGCCTTCAGCCTCGACGGCGACCAGCGCTTCGCCACCGGCCTCGGCGGCGACATCGCGCACGAGCCGGTCCTCGACACCGACGGCCGGATCTACGCGCCCTCCTTCGCCGGCAGCGCGGGCTGGGCGGTGCAGGCGATCGACCCGTCCAACGGGCAGACGCTGTGGATCTACGATCCGGCCAACGGCAACGGCATGGAGGAGCTCGCGATCGGCCCGGACGACACGCTCTACGTCGTCACGCCGGGGCATCTCGAAGCCGTCGACGCGGCCACCGCCACGCGCCGCTGGCTCAACCCCACCTACTACGTCATGGACCGCCCGAGCGTGACGCCGGACGGCACGACCCTCGTGCTGTCGGGGGTGCCGGACTACGGGGATCCGGGATTCGTCAAGGCCTTCTCCGCCGCCACCGGCGAGGAGCTGTGGACCGTCGGCCTGCCGGGCGACCCCTACCCCGGCTTCCGGGTCCTGGGCACCGACCATCCGCGCATCACGCCGGACGGCGCCACCGCCTACGTCAGCACGTTCACCGTCGCCGACGGCTCGCCGCCCGCCGATCCGCGCTCCTACCTCTTCGCCATCGAGCTCGACCCCACGCCGCCCGATTCCATCTTCAGCGATGGCTTCGAGTCCGGCGACACCTCCGCCTGGTCGGCCACCGTGCCCTGAGACCGGGTCGGCGACGCCTCCCTCCGGGGCCACCGTGACGGCGCTCCCGCGAGCGGCCCGTCCGACGGCTCAGGCGAGGTCGACCGCCACGGGATGCGCGCCAGGACGAACGAGACCGCCGCTGCGCGAGCGGAGCCTGCTCGCCGCGCTACACTGACGGCGTGAGCCGCCGCCGCCCGCTCCTGCTCCTGCCGGCCCTCGCGCTCGGCTGCGCGAGCCCCGAGCCGGCACCGCGTCCCGACGTCGTGTACCACGGCGGCTCGATCTGGACCGGCGTGCCCGGCGGCTCCCGGGCGCAGGCGCTGGCCGTGCGCGACGGCTTTCTCGTGGCCGTGGGCAGCGACGCGGAGGTCCTGGCGCTGGCGGCTGAGGAGACGCGGCGAATCGACCTCGCGGGAGCGTTCGTCGCGCCCGGGCTCATCGACAACCACACCCACTTCATCGCCGGCGGCTTCGGCCTCGCCGGGGTGCAGCTGCGCGACGCCGCGACGCCGGCGGAGCTCTCCTCCCGCATCGCCGAGTTCGCCGCGACCGTCCCCGCGGGCGGCTGGATCCTCAACGGCGACTGGGACCACGAGCTCTGGGGCGGCGAGCTGCCGCGCCGGGACTGGATCGACGAGCACACCCCGGAGACGCCGGTCTTCGTCACCCGCCTCGACGGCCACATGGCGCTGGCCAACTCGAAGGCGATGGCCCTGGCCGGCGTGACGCCGGAGACCGCGAGCCCCGCGGGAGGCGAGATCGTGCGCGACGCCGGCGGCCGGCCGACCGGCGTCTTCAAGGACGCGGCGATGGCCTTGATCGCCGCCGCGATCCCGCCCCGCTCGGAGGCGGAGCTCGATCGCGCGCTCGCGGCCGCCCAGCGGCACGCGCTGGTGGCCGGCGTCACCCAGATCCACGACATGAGCGACGGGGAGTGGAGCTCGCTTGCGACCTTTCGCCGCGCCCGCGCAGCGGACCGGCTGGCGCTGCGGGTCTACTCCTTCGTCCCCCTCGAGGACTGGCGGCGGATGGCCGCCTACGTCGAAGCCCACGGCCGCGGCGACGCGCGGCTGCGCTGGGGCGGCGTCAAGGGCTTCGTCGACGGCTCCCTGGGGTCGACGACGGCGTGGTTCTACGAGCCGTACGCGGACGCCCCCGGAACCCGCGGCTTCCCCCTCGGCGATCTCGAGGAGCTCGCGTCGCGGATCGCCGGCGCCGACGCGGCCGGGCTGCACGTCGCCGTGCACGCGATCGGCGATCGGGCGAACGACTGGCTGCTCGAGACCTTCGCGCGGGTCGGCGGCGACGCCACCGCCGGCCGTCGCTTCCGCGTCGAGCACGCCCAGCATCTCTCGGCCGCCGCCATCGCCCGCTTCGCCGCGCTGGGCGTCGTCGCCTCGATGCAGCCCTACCACGCGATCGACGACGGCCGCTGGGCCGAGAAGCGGATCGGAGGGGACCGCATTCGCACGACCTACGCCTTCGCAGATCTCCTCGCCGCCGGCGCCCGCGTCACCTTCGGGTCCGACTGGACCGTGGCGCCGATCGAGCCGCTGCTCGGCATCTACGCCGCCGTCACCCGCCGCACCACCGACGGCGCCCACCCCGGCGGCTGGGTGCCGGAGCAGAAGGTCACCGTGGAGCAGGCCCTGCGGGCCTACACCGCGGCCAACGCCTACGCCGGATTCCAGGAGGAGAGCCTGGGCACGCTCGAGGCCGGCAAGCTCGCGGACTTCGTCGTGCTCTCGCGCGACCTGCTGGCCGTCGACCCGGCCTCGATCCCCGAGGTCCGGGTCCTGCGGACGGTGGTCGGCGGAGCGACCGTCTACGAGGAGCCGTAGCCGGCGCGACGACCGGGAGAGGGACAGCTCACGGGATGGTCGCAGACCATCCCGAGGTGTCCCCGCTCTCGCTCTGGGGCGCCCGGTGCGTCAGCAGCGGGCGCGACGACCGGGAGAGGGACAGCTCACGGGATGGTCGCAGACCATCCCGAGGTGTCCCCGCTCTCGAAGCCATCCGCGAAGACCGGCGTCCTGCCGTTCAGCTTGATCAGCAAGGCATCGAGCCAGTCCGCGCCGGGCGACGCGTACCACCCGGCGACCGCCAGATGGCCGTCCGTCGTGCGCAGCATCTGCCAGCCGCGATCGTCCGATTCGCCGCCGAAGGTCTGGGTCCAGAGCGCGTTGCCCTCGGCGTCGGTCCGCACGATGTAGACGTCCCAGCCCCCGGCGCCCTCGGACCCGGTCTGGCCGGCGATCGCGAAGCCGCCGTCCGGCAGGCGGCGTAGCGACTGTCCGAGGTCGTCGGCGCCACCGCCGTGGTTCCTCTCCCAGAGCGTGTTGCCGTCGGCGTCCGTGCGCACGAGAAAGACGTCGCAGTCGCCGCTCGGGGTGGCGCACCCGGTGCCGACGAATCCGCCGTCCGGGGTCTGCAGGACGTCGTTGCACTCCCCGCCCGCGGAGCCGCCGCCGTACGTGTTCGCCCAGACGAGGTTGCCGATCGCGTCGGTGCGCAGGAGGTAGCAGGCCCAGTCGGAGCTCTGGGTCAGCCCTCCGATGATGTACCCGCCGCCGGTGGTCTCCTGCACCGCCAGGCCGATGTCGTTCCCGAAGCTCTCCCGGGCGTAGAGGGCGTCCCACTCCATGTTGCCCGAGGCATCGGTCTTCACCAGCCAGACGTCGTAGCTGTCGAACGGGACTCCGCCGACGCGCTGCTGCCCCACGAAGACGAAGCCGCCGTCCGCCGTCGGCCACACAGAGTGCGCCCGCTCGTCGACCGCCGGCAGGCCGTACTGGCGGCTCCACTGGAGGTTGCCCTGCGGGTCGGTGCGGGCCAGGTAGGCGTCGTGGATCTGCGAGCCGGTGCCGAACATCCCGGCGACCACGAACCCCTGGTCGGGCAGCTGCCGCACCGAGAAGCCCCAGTCGGTCGACCCGCCGCCCCAGGTGCGGGACCATTCTTCGTTGCCTTCGGAGTCGGTCTTGATCAGCAGGAAATCATCACCGGAGGCGGTGTCCTCGTAGCCGAAGAGAACGAATCCGCCGTCCGCCGTGTTGTCGGCCGCCCAGGCGGTCTCCGCGTCGGCGTCGCCATAGGTGCGGGACCAGAGGATCTCCTGGGCCCGCCCGGGCGCCGCCGCGGCGCCGATCGCCGCGGCGGCGAGGAGAGCCCTCCAGAAGGCGGAAGACGCACGATGGCGCATCACGGGCGCAAGCCTGCACGCTCGTGGATTACAGACGCGTTACCTCGCCGCTCTCGAGCAGCCACTCACTCGCGAGACGAGCGCCCGCGCGAAGCGGCCGGGCGCCCCCGGGTCCATCCGCAGGTAGAGCGACGGCTCGACCGCCTCGAGCTCCATCAGCCAGAGGCCGCCGCCGTCGTTGGCGGGCACGAGATCGACGCGGGCGTAGAGCGGCGCCGCATCCAGGGCCCGGACGGCCGCGTCGCCCGCGGCGCGGAGCTCCGCTTTCGGGCGGGCGGGGCGCACCGCGCCGCCGTGCTCCTCCTGCGATCGGAAATCGCCCGGCCGCGGCGTCTTGACCACCGCGTGGCTGAGCTCGCCTGCGAAGTAGAAGAGCGAGTGCTCGCCCTCGTCGAGCACGGCCCGCACGAGGGGCTGGGCCATGAGGGCGCGCTCCGCGAAGTACTCCTCCACCTCGCCCCGCCGCCGGCGCAGCGCCCGCCGATCGAGCCGGAACGCACCCTCGGCGCTGGCCGCCACGACCGGCTTGACGACGATCTCCTCGCTCGCGAGCGCCGCGAACAGCCCGTCGAGCTCGCCGGCGGCGAGCCGCGGGCGCCAGAGCGTCGGGACGATCGCCACGCCGCGTGCCGCGAGGTCCGCGAGGTAGCTCTTCGCGAGGTTCCAGCGGATCAGCTCGAGATCGTTCTCGAGCCGCGCTCCCGTCGCCACGATCCGCTCGAGCACCGCCAGAAACTCCTCCGGCCGCCGGTGATAGTCCCAGCACGAGCGGACGACGACGGCCTCGTAGCGCTCCCAGGGGACTCCGGGCCGGTCCCACGGAACCGTGTCGACGCGCCAGCCGAGCGCCGCCAGCGGCGCCTCGGCCAGCTCGTCGTCGATGACGTAGCCGGCGCGGTCGGCCATCGTCAGGAAGGCGCAGCGGCGCATGCCGGCTGCGGTCCGATCGTGAACCGGGGCAGCGGGCTGGGGCAAAGAGCGATCCATGCGGCGAGCGACTCCAACGGCCGGCGAAGGCGCGATGATACCGGGAGCCCCTTCCCCGCCCGCGGAAAGGAAAGAGGGCGTCGCCGCCCGAACGCCCGCTCCGCGCGCCCCCACCGGCCGCTTCGGGACCTACGGCAGTCGCACGACCTCAGCGCCGCCTGCGTACGTGCCGTAGGCCGGCAGATCTTCGCCGAAGGGATCTTGCCACCCCCCGTAGTAGTGATACAGCCCGGAGACGGTGGCGCTGTCGCACTGCGGGCTGAACTCCGACACGGTCTCGGATCGCTCGATCCACACCACCGCGAGATTCTCGTCCCAACCGTACCGAATCCCAGTCGAATCGAAGGTCCGCGGCCCGGTCCGGCGCAGGTCGGCGCGGTTGGAGCTCGCGGCCACGGCCGGGAGCGCCCCGCCGAAGGTCGGGTCGTCGGCCACCGACTCGCCCAGAGTGGCGAATCTGCCGACCCCGGCCGGAACGACGGTTGCCACGACGACGGCGCCGGACGTGCTGGCGGTGCCGAGCCAGGTGCCGGCCGGGTTGCAGAAGCCGAGCCAGTCGTGGCCATCGGCCGCCACCCCGTCCGGCGGGGCGGCGATCGCCAGGGCGGGGGCGAGAGCCAGGGTGACCAGGGTGAGGAGGGCGAGCTTCGAGGAACGTCTCATCGCAGACTCCTTTCCGGACCCTTCAGGGGTCCTCTGTCGGACCTTCATCCTCACCGAGCACGCGGCCGGAGTCGTGAGGTTCTTCCTGTGTTATTCCTCGGTCCTCGCCCAGGGGTCGCTCCGCGAGTCAGGCGAAGAGGCGCGGCAGCTCGGGTGGTAATCTCGCCATAGAGAGGATCCGCAATGCCTCTGCAGTCAGCAGCTGGGGATTTCAAGCTCGGCGACTGGCTCGTGCGGCGGGATCTCAACCGGATCAGCCGCGGCGGCGAGACCAGGCACCTCGAGCCCAGGGCGATCGACCTGCTGGCCCTCCTGGCGGGGAACGCCCGCCAGGTCGTGTCGAAGGACGAGATCGTCGCGGCGGTGTGGCAGGGCCGGATCATCGCCGACTCGGCGCTCACCCGCGTCGTCGCCGACGCGCGCCGCGCCCTTGACGACGACGCTCGCGATCCGCGGTTCATCGAGACCATCCCCAAGCGCGGCTACCGGCTGATCGCGGAAGTGGAGCCGCTCGACGCTCGGCAGAAAGGGCCGCCCGAGATCCCCGCGGCGGCTCTCGCGCAGCGCGGCATCGCGGCGCTTTTCGCCCTCGTCCTGCTGGCGCTCGCCGCTCTGCTCGCCTCCCGGCACTTCGGCGCCGCGAGGCCTCCCGAGGCGGGCGCCGCGCCGGCCGCGGCCGAGCGGATCGTCGTGCTGCCGTTCCAGAGCCTCGGCTCGCCGGACCACCACGACTTCGCGCTCGGCATCACCGACGAGATCACCACCCGCCTCGCCGCCGCCGGCGACCTCAGGGTCATCTCGAGCCAGAGCGCGCAGCAGTACGCCGGCAGTTCTAAGAGCGCCGGGGAGATCGGAGCGGAGCTCGCGGTCCACTACATCCTCGAGGGCAGCGTGCGCTGGGAGTCCAGCGGTCAGGAGCCCTACCGCGTGCGGATCTCGCCGCAGCTGATCCGGGTCGCCGACGACAGCCACGTCTGGGCCAACAGCTTCGACGGCCTCCTCGAGGACGTCATCGGCATGCAGATCGAGATCGCCCAGGGCGTCCTGCGGCAGCTCGACGTGGCGCTCGACCCGGCCGAGCAGTCGCAGCTGCTGGAGCCGAGAACCGCCGACCCCGAGGCCTATCAGGCCTACCTCATGGGCCTTGCCCGCCTGCGCCGTCCCGACTTCTGGTCGACCGAGAACATGCGCATCATCGCTTCCTCCTGGGAGCGCGCCGTCACCCTCGACCCCTCCTTCGCCGTCGCCCAGGCGGCGCTCGCCGCGATCCATTCGAGCAGCTTCGCCATCGGCCTCGATCGCTCCCCGGAGCGCCTGGCGAGAGCGAAGGAGGCGCTCGACGCGGCCCTCGCCCTCGACCGTGACCTTCCCCTGGCGCACTACGCCCGCGGCCAGTACCACGCGGCCCGGCGGGAGTACGAGCTCGCGATCGAGGCGCTCGAGACGGCGGCCCGGGGGCTGCCGAACGAGAGCGAGGTCTACCGCAGCCTGGGGATCATCCTGCGCCAGCGCGGCAGCTGGGAGCGATCGCTCGAGCGGTCGCGGCGGGCGCTGGAGCTGGCGCCCCGCGATCCCCGGCTCCCCACGAGTCTGGGCTTCACGCACATGATGATGAGGCACTACGGCGAGGCCGACCGCCTGTACCGGCGGGCCCTGGAGCTGCAGCCGGACCAGAGCTCGGCCTACGTGCTGGCGGTCCTCAACCACTGGCTCGGATCGGGCAATCTCGAGGAAGCGCGCGCGACCCTCGCAGCGATGCCGGACGCCGACCACCCGTCGGCCCTGATCGTCTGGTGGCAGCAGGAGATCCAGGAGCGCGACTACCAGGCGGCGCTCGACCGCCTCGAGCGCTCGCCCCTGGAGCTGCTCGAGGATTACCTGCATCTGACCCCGAAGTCGCACCTGAAGGCGATCACCCTGGAGCTGCTGGGAAGGCAGGACGAGGCCACGATCGAGCTGCGATCGGCCCGCCGGCTCGTCGAGGGACGCCTCGCCGTTCGACCCGCCGACGGCCGGGCGCTCGCCACGCTCGCCGAGGTCCTCGCCGGGCTCGGCGAGCGGGAGGCGGCGCTGGTCGCCGCGCGCAGAGCCGTAGAGCTCACGCCGGTCGCCGAGGACGCCGTCGCCGGACCGATCCGGCTCGAGGCCCTGGCCCGGGTGCGGCTCTTGACCGGCGACCGACGAGGAGCTCTCGCCGAGCTCGAGAACCTCCTCTCCATCCCCGCCCCGATCTCGAGCCGCCTGCTCGAGCTCGATCCGCGCTGGGACCCGCTGCGCGACGAGCCCGGCTTCCGAGAGCTGCTGGCGAGAAGCTCGCGCGGCTAGCGAGCTCCCGCCGCCGACGCCGTAGAATCACTCGATGCGCGCACTCCGCACCACCGGCGTGATCGTCAGCTTCCTCCTCCTGGCGGCGCACTTCCTGCGCGGCGGCCATGCGCTGATCGCGCTCGTGCTTCTGGCGGCGCCGTTCCTGCTCCTCGCCCGGGAGAGCTGGGCGGTCCGCGTCCTCCAGGTCGCGCTGCTGCTCGGAACGCTCGAGTGGATCCGGACGCTCGTGGCCCTGACCTCCGCGCGCCTCGAGGCGGGCGAGCCGTACCTGCGAATGACGCTCATCCTCGCCGCCGTCGCCGCCGTGGCCGCGCTCTCAGCGATCGGTCTGTCCGCCCGCAGAGGCTAGGGAGCGCGACGGCCCCGCAGCCGCGGGAAGATACACTGCTCGCGTGGAGCTCCGAGCGCGTCTTGTCTCGGCGACCGGCATCCTGCTGGCGTCGATCCTCGCGACCACCGCGACCGCGCCGGCCGCCGGTCAGACCGGGCCGGCGGAGCTCCGGGCGGAAACGCGGCTCGCAGAAACGCAGTCCGACGAGACGCGGTCCGCCGAGACGCCCTCGCCCCCCGCGCCGCTGCCGCCGCCGGGCGAGATGGCGCGCTGCAAGGAGCTGATCGACGCCGGGCTCAACGGGGCGGCGCGGGCGCGGCTCGCGCCCATCGTCGAGGCGCACCCGGGGTGGGCGCGGGCGACGGCGCTGCTTGCCCTGACCTACTACAAGGAGAGCCGCTTCGAGGTCGCCGCGACGCTCTTTGCCAGGGCGCTGGCGGCCGACCCCCAGGAGATCGCCGCGCGGCCGCCCTACGGGTGGAGCCTCTACTCTCTCGGCCGGCTCGACGAGGCCGAGGAGATGTTCGAGTCGCTGCTCGCGGTGAAGCCCGACTACACCGCCGCCCACTACGCCCTCGGCTTGATCGACCTCGATCGCGACGAGATCGACGGCGCCCGGCGGCACCTCGCCACGACCCTCGAGCTGGCCGTCGCGCAGGACGATCCGCCCATGGCGGGCCGGGCTCGCGCGCGTCTCGGCGACCTGTACCTGAGGCTCGACGATCTCCCGGCGGCGCGGCGCGAGCTCGAGCTGGCCCTCGAGCTCGTCCCGGACGAGGGCGACGCGCTCTTCACCCTCTCCCGCGTCCTCCAGCGGCTGGGCGACGAGGAGGGCGCCGCGGACGCGCGGCGGCGGTTCGAGGCGGCGAAGGCGGGACCCGCGCCCGGCGCCGGCCGGCTGCCGGGCTGAGCCGGAGTCGCCCGGCTTCCCATGGACCCGAGATGAGGAGACGACCGGCCCTGGCGGCGGCGGCGCTGGTCGCCGGCGCGCTCGGCCCGTCCGGCGGCGAGGCGGCGATCCGCTTCACGATCGCCGAGAAGTCGGCGGGACTCGATCTCGTGATGACCAGCGGCGGCATGCCGAGCCGCGAGATCCTCGAGGTCAACGGCGGCGGCATCGCTCTTTTCGACTACGACGGCGACGGCGACCTCGACGTCTTCCTCGCCAACGGCGCGACCCTCGCCGCGCCCGAGCTCGGCCCCGGGTCGCGCCTCTACGCCAACCGCGGCGACGGGACGTTCGCGGACGTGACCCGCCAGGTCGGCCTCACGCTCACTCGCTGGGCGATGGGAGCGGCGGTCGGCGACTACGACGGCGACGGCTGGGACGACCTCTACGTCACCTGCTACGGCGCCAACGCGCTGCTGCGCAACGAGGCCGCCGCCGGCGGCGGCAGGCGCTTCGTCGACGTGGCGAGCGAGGCGGGGGTCGCGGACCCCCGCTGGTCGACGAGCGCCGCCTTCGCCGATCTCGACGGCGACGGCGATCTCGACCTCTACGTCGTCAACTACCTCGCCTTCGACGCCGCGCACCCTCCCGAGCGGGCCGGCAACGCCTTCAAGGGCGTCCCCGTGATGGCCGGGCCGCGCGGGCTCGACCCGCAGCCGGACGCCCTCTTCGAGAACCTCGGCGGCGGCCGCTTCCGGGACGCCACTACCGCGGCGGGCATCCTGCCGCCGGGAGGACCGGGCTACGGGCTGGGCGTGCGCGTCCTCGACTTCGACGGCGACGGCCGGCCCGACGTCTTCGTGGGCAACGACTCGACGGAGGATCACCTGTTCCACAATCGCGGCGAGCTCGTCTTCGAGGAGTCGGCGACCGTCGCCGGGGTCGCGGCGAACGGCGCGGGAACGACGCAGGCCACGATGGGCATCGCCCCGGCCGACGTCGACGCCGACGGCGACCCCGACCTCTTCATCAGCGTCTTCTCCGACGACACCAACACCCTCCACCTGAACCTCGGAGACGGCTTCTTCGACGACCGCTCGGCCCAGTTCGGGGTCGCCGCGAGCAGCCGCCCGCACCTGGGATGGGGCTGCGGTTTCTACGACTTCGACCTCGACGGCGACGAGGACCTGTTCGTCGCCGGCGGCCACGTCTATCCGGAGATGGACGACCCCCAGGTGGGCGCCGCCTGGGCCCAGCGGCCACTCGTGCTCGAGCGCCGCCGGGGCCGGTTCGAGCCGGCGGGCTGCGCCGCCCCGTGGTGCGAGGAGCGCTACCACGGCCGCGCCACCGCCTTCGGCGACCTCGACGGCGACCGCGACGTCGACGTCCTGATGACGACCCTCAACGGGCCGGTGCTGGCCCTCTTCAACGACTCGGGGCCCGCCCCCTCCCTCGCCGTTGGTCTCCGGGGAGACGCCGGCAACCTCCACGCGACCGGCAGCCTCGTCGAGCTCGAGACGCCGGCCGGAGCCCAGCGGCGATGGATCACTGGCGGCGGCAGCTACCAGTCCGTCGACGCCACCGACGCCTACTTCGGCCTCGGAAGCGAGCCCGCCGCCGAGCTCACGGTGCGCGTCCGCTGGCCCGACGGCACCGTCCGCAAGCTCGACGGCGCTCCTCGCGACCGACTGCTCGTCATGCCGGCGGCGCCCTCGTCCGGCGTCACCCTCCGACCCTGAGCGGGGAGAGGATCGGCGCCTCGCCGCTGCCGGGCGGCCGTGGCGGCTCGCCTCAGGGGACGGTCGCCGACCAGGCCGACGTGTCGCCGGACTCGAAGCCGTCCGCGAAGATCGCCGTCTGCTGCTGGATCTCGAAGGTCTTGAAGCGGAAGACCTTGCTGACCGCCTCGTCCGAGCCGCCGCCGGTGTCGATGACGTACCAACGGCCGAACCACTCCTTGCCGGCGAGCGCCGGGTCGTTCGGGATCGGGATGCTCACCGAGCCGAAGCCGTCGCCTTCTCCGGCGCCGTCGAGGGAGATCATCTCGATGTGGAAGTCGGCGGTGCCGGGGCGCGTCAGGCCGGGGTCCTGGTCGTCGATGAGCAGCCAGGCGTCCGCGCCGCCGAGCCCGTTCCACACCCCGACCGTGAAGCTGGGGTTGCCGACGAGCGGCGGCTCGAGGGCCACGACCTCGGGCACGAGGCCGCCGCTGCCCGGCAGCCCGGCGCCCTCGATCACCGGCACCCGCGAGGACTCCGTGTAGAGCGTCGGCCGGTCGAAGGGGAACTCCCCCGCGGCCAGCCGGGGATCCGTCAGCGGCCGGGTGAGGAAGGCGAGCAGGTCGTCCTTCTGCTGCTGCGTGAGCTCGAGCGCCTGGATCGAGGGATCGAGGTTCGAGCCGGTGAAGTCGCCGCCGCGGTCGTAGAACTCGATGACCTCTTCGATCGTCGCGAAGCGCCCGTTGTGCATGTAGGGCGCGCGCAGCTCGAGGTTGCGCAGGCTGGGAACCCGCATCTGGCCCTCGTCGAGGGGATCGCCGGTGACCTCCATGCGGCCCTGGTCCTCGTCCTGCGGCCGCACTCCGGTGTAGCGAAACGTGTTGTCGCTCATCAGCGCGTTCTGGTGGCAGTTGTCGCACAGCCCGGCGCCGGTGAAGACGCCGCGGCCGGCGATCTCCTGCGCGGTCATCGCGTCGTTGTCGCCGCCGATGAAGTCGTCGAACGGGCTCTGGTTGGTGAACTGGGTGCGCTCGTAGCTGGCGATCGCCATGGCGACGTTCGGCGCCGTGATCCCCTCGGAGGGGAACGCCTCCGCGAAGAGCTGCGCGTAGCTGCGGCCGCCGATCCAGGCGAGCAGATCCGCCGGCACCTCGGGGGAGAGGGCGAGGGGCACGGAGGCGTCGATCCGCGCCAGCACGTCCGTCCACACCCGGTCCACGTGGCCCATCTCGACGTCGCTCGTCGGCGGCCCTACGGCCTGGCTCTCGAGCGCCGCGCCGCTGGGCAGCACCACGTTCATCGTCACCGGGTCGACGAACACCTCCGGCGCCCGGCCGTCCCAGAAGAGAGTGTCCGAGTAGCCGGCGTTGATCGACGAGACCGTCTTGCGCCGCGTCACCTGCGGCAGGAGGCCGAAGTGGGTGCTCCAGTCGTAGAGGCCGTCGGCCCCGCTCAAGGGCACGCCCGGGGAGCCGAAGACGTCGTCGCACACGGGGTCGGCCGGCGCGCAGGGGAGGGTCTCGAAGACGCCGTCCGGTCCGGGGTTGACGGCCAGCGGATCGACCCCCGAGCGCGGGTCCTCGCCACCGACCTCCGGGAGGTGGCAGGTGCCGCACGAGACGGTGCGGGTCGACGAGATCTGCTCGTCCCAGAAGAGCACCTTGCCGAGGTTGACCTTGGCGGCGGTCACGGGATTGCCGGGCGGCTCGGGCGGCGGCGGCAGCTGCGCTCGCGCGGTCAGCGGCAGGAGGACGAGGGCCGCGGCCAGAGCCGCGTGGCGGAGGAGCGGTTGCGAGGGCTGACTCATCGAGGTTCGAATCCCTACCTGATGTCGTGGTCGTTGGACCCGGCTGCGCCGGAACGGTCGGAACGGTGTGCGGTGCGACGGAACGGTCCAGGAGCCATACCTGCCGGCGCCTTGCCGGCCAACGCCGCGATCACCGTATAATACGCCATCGCCGCCGGCACGCCCGACCCCGAGGGGCAGGCCTCCTGCCGCGGAGAGAGTCCACCCGGAGTCGCGATTCGTCGACCCGATCTACCCGAAGGAGCCTCGCCCGTGCCGTCCAACAAGAGCCGTCCCTCGGTCCGCAAGGGCCTTTCCGCCGCGCTGCCGAGCGCCTTCGCCCTCCTTCTCGCCGCGGGGCTGATCCTCCCCGGCGCCGCCCTGGCGGGCGACTGGGTGACCTTCGTCGACGAGACGAGCACCCGCATCGTCTCGGATCCCGAGGTCGGCATCAACGACATCCGGGAAAAGGACATCACCTCCGGCGACGTCGACAAGGACGGCGACACCGACCTCATCGTCGTGCGCAAGATCCCGTTCACCAACCCGGGCGGCTTCCGCAACGTCCTCTTCATGAACGAGAACGGCGTGATGACCGACCGCACGGCGACGCTGGCGCCCGACTTCCTCGACGCGACGGACGACCGCGACGTGGAGCTGGCCGACGTCGACGGCGACACCTGGCTCGACATCGTGACGAGCGGCACCTTCGGCGAGCAGCCGCGGATCCTCATGAACCAGGGCGAGTCCGCGGGCGTCTGGCAGGGCTTCGTGTACGAGCCGCTCCGGCTGCCCTTCCTCGAGTCGCCGACGGGCAACGGGCCCAAGTTCTGCGGCCTCGGCGTCGGCGACGTCACCGGCAACGGCCGGCCCGATCTCTACTTCACCGACTACCAGAACGACATGGAGGACCGCCTCCTGATCAACAACGGCGCGGGCTTCTTCACCGACGAGACGACGCGGCGCCTGACTCCCATGATGGTCGACGCCACCTTCGGCACGGACGCCGACATCGCCGACATGAACGGCGACGGCTTCCTCGACATCATCAAGAACAACTCGAGCGGTACCGGCGAGCTCGCCGCGCGGCGGGCGTCCGGCCCGGAAGGCGACGCCCCGGAGGGCTCCGGCCCGGCCCCGGCCGTCTCCATCCTCTACAACGACGGCACCGGCCACTTCGTCTTCATGGACACCGTCTACACGCTGGCGCCCTACATGGCGGAGCCGGCCGACTTCACGCAGGACAGCCGGCTCGATCTCTTCGTCGTCGACGACGGCCAGGACCGGTACCTCGTCAACACCGGCAACGACGGCCAGGGCCACGCCGACTTCACGCCCACACCCGTCAGCAACAGCCCCAACACGAGCTTCTTCGGCGGCAACGTGAAGTTCGCGGACCTCGACGGCGACACGATCCTCGACGTCCTCGTCGCGGACGTCGACACCGACATCCCGGGCTGCAGCCGCCAGCTCACGCTCCTGAGGGGCGTGGGCACGCCGCCCGCCATCACCTACTCCGACCCTCTCGGCGGCGCCAGCCGCCCCTGGACCCTCCAAGGCACGTTCGACGTCGAGGCCCTGCACATCAACAACGACGGCGCCCTCGATCTGTGGATCGGCACCTGCACCGGCACCAGGGTGTTCATGGGCTACACCCCCGAGATCTTCGCCGACGGCTTCGAGAGCGGCGACACGTCGGCCTGGTCGAGCACCGTGCCCTGAGGCACGCTACGGCTCGACGGCCCGGAGCCTGCTGAGCTTGCGGTAGAGGCTGCGCTCGCTCAGGCCCAGCCGGCTCGCGAGGACACGGCGGTCGTCCGGGATCCGGGCCGCGGCCCAGCGCACGTACTGGAGCTCGATCTCGGCCAGGGGCCGAACCCCGTCCGCCGCGCGCATCTCGCGCGGGCCCGGTGCCGGGCGCAGGCATTCGTCGGGCAGGTGCTCGGGCAGGATGGTGTCGCCGTCGGCCAGCAGCGAGGCCCGGCTGAGGACGTTGAGCAGCTCGCGGACGTTGCCGGGGAAGTGGTAGGCCTCGAGGGCGGCCAACGCTTCCCGATGGATCGTCTTGGCTTCCAGTCCCAGCCTTCTTTGGAGGTGGGAGATGATCAGCGGCAGGTCCTCCAGGCGCTCGCGCAGCGGCGGTAGGCGGATCGGGAAGGCGCTGATCCGGTAGTACAGGTCCTGGCGGAAAGCCCCCTCGTCGATCATCTCCTGAAGGTCGCGGTGCGTCGCGCAGACCAGCCGGAAGTCGACCTCGCGCCGCTCGGCGCTGCCGACCCGGCGAAACGTGCCGGTCTCGAGCAGGCGCAGCAGCTTGACCTGGAGAGACAGGGGGATGTCGCCCACCTCGTCGAGAAACAGCGTGCCACCGCGGCTTGCCTCCACGAGACCCTGGTGGCTCTGCGAAGCGCCCGTGAAGGCGCCCTTCTCGTGCCCGAAGAGCTCGCTCTCGAAGAGCGTCTCGCTCAGCCCGGAGCAGTCGAGCGGCACGAAGTTCCCTCGGGCGCGGGCGCTTCTGGCGTGGACGGCGCGCGCCAGCAGCTCCTTGCCGGTGCCGGACTCACCGAGCAGGAGCACGGGAGTGTCGCTCGGCGCCACCCGCGCCGCCAGCTCGAGCATGCGGTTGAAGACCGGGGCGCGGCCGACGAGACGCTCGCGTTCGTCGCCGGCGGCGGCGATCGCGCTCGGGCGGATCACCTCGAGGTAGGCGTGGATCTCGCCCGCCGCGTCGCGCAGCGGATGGGTCGTGACGACGTGGTGCTCTTCGCCGCGTGGGGTGTGGTGGACGTGCAGGGCCTGGGTCGCCTCGCCGGTCTGCCGGCAGGTCAGGATCGGGCAGCGCTCTCCGAGCTCGTCGCAGGGCGAGGGAAAGTGGTGCGAAACCTCGTAGCACAGCCTGCCACGCACCGTCTCGCCACCGGCGAACCGCTCGCGATAGGCGTCGTTGGCGGCGACGATACGGTAGTCCTCGCCGATCACGATCGCCGGCTCGCTGAGGAACTCGAGGACCGAGGGAAGCTGGACTCCGTGAGGGGGTCCAGTGCCTGCGGCTGCCATGCAACGCTCTCCCAGGAGCGATCTGCCGAATCCGGCAGACGCCCTCGATCGAGTATGCCACGGATGGCAGGACGGGCGCATCGAAAGCGCGATCGAGCCTCGCGCCGAGGGCGGCACGACTCTTGCTGTTCTGCCACGTCAAGGAAGAGCCCATGATCACGGGGAAGACCTCGAGCGCTTCGATGACGGCACCCGCCAACAGAGCATCCCGCTTGCGAGGACTCGTCGGCGTGCTGGCCGCGCTGGTGCTCTTCGGCAGCTCGACGGATCTCCACTCCTCCTCGGCCGGTCTTTCCGCGGTCGTCACCAGCACTCCCGTCCTCGCCGGCTCGGACTGCGGCGCCCCGTGCGCGCACTTCGACCGGCACCAGGGCAAGCTCCTGCCCGAACACCCGACGGCCCGCCTGAACAAGCAGCCGTCGCTGGCTCCCGAGGCGCCGGCATGGCTGCTCGCGCTGAGCGTCACCCCCCTCGCGCGGCCCACCGAGCCGCCGACCCGAGAGCAGCTGTTCCACCGGCTGCCGCCGCCGCGCGGACCACCCTCCGTCTGACTCACCCCGACCCGCCCTCCCAGCGGGGGCCGTCGCAGACACGGAGGTTGGCGGACCCAGCCGTCCGCCGAGAGGGAGTTCGCGTCTCGGCAATCGGGGTCCGCCCGGATGGACCGCGGCTTGGGAGCGATCCGAGCCACCAAGAGAGAGGGATAGGACATGAAACACGGAGGTTGTGTATTCGCTGCGCTCATGGCGCTGTTGGCCGGCGGCGCGCTCGCCCAGGGCCCGGGACTCTACGAGCTGCCGCTCTGGTCCGACGAGGCCGGGCAGGTGGGTTTCAGCAGCTTCTGGAACTCGCCCAAGAAATTCCACTTCAAGCTCGTTGCCGATCCCGGCTACGAGCTCGTCGACGTCCAGGCCTTCGTCGGCACCGACATCGGGGACCTGCCGGTCAAGAACGGCAAGCCCAAGCCGGGCGCGTTCCCATTCAAGCACGACTGCCTTGAGAACGGCGGTTCCGCGGTCCTGTGCGACGTCGTGCTCGACCTGCAGGACGACCTCGGCTTCTCCTGGGGTTCCACATCGGCGGACGAGCGCCTGCGGATCCTCGCGGTGCACGCGGACGCCGTGAGACTGGAGGACGACGCGGAGCTCGACGTCTGGGTCAAGGGTCCCTACGAGCTCGTACCGGAGAACCCTTCGGACAGCACGTTCTGGTACCTGGATTACCTGCTGGCCCACCCGCAGCGCGGCCAGTTCATCGACTCGCCGGTGCAGGGGCTCAGCTATCGCGGCCCGACCCAGGAAGGCGTCACGGGCGCCGAGACGGAGGAGACCGGCGGCAGCTTCTACTACTTCCCGGGCGAGACCCTCGACTTCGCCCTCGGCTCCGTGCCCCTGGGAGACGCTCTCGGCGCCAAGAAGGTGTCGCCGATCGACCTGTGGAGCGGCGCCGATACGAGCGACCCGCGGGTTCTCGGCGTGGCGCGAACCCTCCAGACCCTGGACGAGGACTCGGGCGCCGAGCAGCACGACGGCAAGATCGTGCTCCTGCCCGAGGTCGTGGCCTGCTTCGAGAGCGTCGCGGGCCCGACCGTCGACTGGGGCGACGCTCTCCTGGTGGACGAGCTGTTGACTCAGACGGTCGCCACCTGCGACGGGGTCGGAGGCTCGGAGCTCGCCGTCGTCTCCGAGGCCGACGCCCAGGGGAACCTGGAAGCGGGCCTGAACGCCAGCGGTATCTTTCGCAAGAACATCTCCAAGACCGAGGATTTCGGCGAGAACAAGCAGAAGCTCGAGGTGATGCCGGTCTACTTCCCGGGCCTGCGGTCGAACGGCGACCCGTCGCTGTGCGTCGACGTCAACGGCGACGGCATCTACGACCCGGACGAGGACACGCTCGGGGTTCCCTACGAGGAGTGGCGCCTCGGCGGCGATCCGGCGGCCGCGGAGTGCGACCCTCGCGACTACGAGGATCCCCTGGCCTGCGTGATCACCCTCATCGAGTGCCGCGAGGTGGCCAAGCCGATCGTCACCACCTATCGCGAGGTGATCGACATCTACGACGACCAGGTGACGACCGAGTTCTGGCCGCACCGCTTCTCCACCGACATCTTCACCGCGGTCTCCCGCGACGACGGCACCACCTGGAAGCGGATGAACGTCTCGCGGATGGCGGACCTCTCGTCATTCGATCTCGAGACCGGCGAGCCCTTCCCAGGCACGGCCGGGTCGCCCTACCTCAAGGTCAACGACAACTACATCCTGAACGTCTGGGAGAGTAAGTTCTGCAAGAGCGGCAACCCGCGCTACGCGATCGACAACTGCGAGGTGTACCCCGACGACTGCGTCGACCTCGACGGCGACGGCACGCCGGAGTCGGTCTGCCGCGGCAACGAAGAGCAGGGCACCCTGGTCTGCGAGCCGGACTACCCCTACGACGACGAGTACTACGTCACGGACATCTGGGGGGTGCGCGGCCATCAGCAGTCGGTGGACTACGACGAGGTGGACGACGTGGCCGAGCTGGGAATCGGCGAGATCCCCTACAGCTGCCTGTGGGCGGCTCGCGGGGTGATCGTCTCGCAGCGCGAGCTCGACGCCGGCACGTTCGGCTCTCTGACCGTCGACGACAACATCGATTGCACCGGCGTCGGAGTGCCCTACGAGTGCTGCACGGGGCCAGGCACCGGCACCTGCGAGGTCCGCGGAGTCGATCTCGGCGACATCGTCTGGTACAAGCCGGAGCGCATCACGTCCGGGCGGCGCGACGCCTACATCCCCGCGGCGGGCTCGGCCCGCGGCGCCGGCTTCGCGATCGCCTGGCAGGAGGATCCCGACGGTCTGCGGCCCGGCAAGGGCAAGGGCCCCGGCCAGGGCTGGAGCGGCGCCATCTCCAACCACAAGTCGGACATCTGGTACACCTTCATCTCCTACGACGACTTCGCGCTGGTCGACGAGAACTTCGTTCCCGGCGGCCCGCCGGAGAGCGGCGGCCCGGACGAGAAGCCCGGCCTCGGCAGGCCGAAGGCGCTCGTGCCCTTCGCGCTGCCGGTCCGCGTGTCGGACAACGACATGGTCAACACCGACACCCTGAAGGTCGTCCAGAGCGAGCAGTGCGTCACGCCGCCGGGCGGCACGGAGCCGGTGTGCTTCCCCGTCGTCGAAGACGGCACCTTCGTGCCGATCGATCCCGAGGAGATCGCCAGCGAGTTCTGCGGCCATCCGGACGCCGATCCGGCCACCTGCTGTGATCCGGACGACCACCAGGGCGATCCGGACTGCGAAGACCTCAAGGGTCTCTACGGCAACATGACCGGCACGAAGCGCTACGCCTACCTGGCCAAGACGATCGACAACGACCAGGACGGCGTACCCGACTATCAGTACTACGTCGACCGCGGCGGGACGCTCGATCTGTGCGACACCTCGGGGACCAACTCCTACATGGAAGGTCTGCCCGGCACCGCAGTCCACGAGCGCTGGTACGCTTTCACCAACGTGGCGGGCGCCTCGAAGCTCGTCTGCACGACGTCCGACGGGCGGCTGCTCGACGGCGACATCTCGGCTTCGCGGCCGAACATGCAGATGCAGCCCTACACCAGGCCCGACGGGACCCGGAGCGCCTGGGTGCTCCTGGGCTACGAGGAGTCGAAGGGCATGGGCCACTCGCTGGCGGCCTCGGAGCACGAGACCACGGACGAGAGCTCCAACCCCGTCGACGACATCATCCTCGGGAAACCGGAGGATCCGGGCCAGGACAAGCCGATCAAGCAGGACCTCGGCAAGAACGTGATCTATCACTCGTTCGACTTCGCCCAGCCCGACCTGGTCTCCGCCGGCCACATCGTCAACCTGCCGGCGCTGTGCGGCGGCCTCTACCCGCAATGGTGCGGCGAGGACTACGACGGCACCAACCCGACCTGCACCTGCACGCTGGGCGAGCCGGTGCCGCTCTACTTCGACCGCCAGGATTGCACGGACCCTGACGACCCGGCCACCTGCGAGTGGATGCCCGATCCGACTCTCGGCCTGCTGCAGTACCGCACCGAGATCGCGCGGCGGGTGCGCTTCATCATGCAGTCGCCGAGCAAGATGGGGGCTTCCAACACCCTCGGTGCGATCATCTACAAGCAGGGCCAAGAGGGACAGGGACGGCCGGCGGACGTCTTCATCCGCAGGCTGGTCAAGAGCGGCTCGGGGAGCCCGTACCGGTTCGAGAACTTCGAGTGCACGACCTACCTCGACGAGACGTTCACCCTGCCTGCATGCCCCAACGGAGCCGGGGACAAACCCTCGGCAACCGGCTACATGTGCAACGTCTGGGGCGAGGCCTCCGGCGACCGGCTCTGCGGTGGCGTGTTCAACGATCCCTATCCGCGGCGCGACCACGTCAACCTGACGTCGGCCGACATCGATCTCGCGGTCGATGCCGGGCCCGAGGACGACACGCCCGACGACCCGACGGACGACGTCTATGGCACCGACAAGGTGCTGCTGTGGACGCAGAACGACTACAACCTGGGCGACGAGTCGTACGGAGTGGCCGACACGTCGGTCTGCGACCTGGCGAGCTGCCCGGGGATGTACTCCAACGCCCGCAGCCACCGGGGCTTCGTCCGCGGCGACTTCCTGGCCACCGCCTACGCCTGGTCCCCCAACTGGGCGGCGGCGCGCAACGGCCGGGACCGCTACAACTTCTACGTCCGGCGGTCGTTCGACGGCGGGCAGACGTGGACGACGACTCCGGCCGTACTCGACGGCGCGGGAGTCAACTACTGTCGCGAGTGGCGGTCCGACCCGACGGCACCGGACGACGACGGCACGGGCAACACGCCGCCGGTCTACTCTGGCTTCGACCCCGAGTGCGTCGACTGGTGCTCTCCGGACGACCTGGAGTGCGTCATCACCGGCACGCCGATCGGACCGGGTGATTTCGAGCCCGCGCGCAAGGTCTCCGAGTTCGACAACAACAAGGAGACCTCGTCGGATCCACGGATCGGGGCCACCCCGCCCGTCTACCCGCTCGACGGGCGCGACGGCACGATGCCGGTGCTGCGCTTCATCGAGGACGAGTACGTCGACAACGTCTTCTTCGTCGCCTGGGGCGGCGGGGACAACCTGAAGTCCACCGGCGGCACCACGGTGACCCCCGAGGCGCCGCCCACCGACATCTGGTACACCCGCTCCGTGGACTACGGCGATCACTATCTCAAGATCCCGTGGGTCATCGGCGGCGCCAACAGCAACCAGGGCTACGGCGAGACGGTGTGGCGCTACGACTTCCTGGCCAAGGGCGACGAGGAGGAGCAGGGCGAGTGCCAGCTCCGCGCGACGTCCGACGGCTCGAAGGTCTACGCCATCTACCATCAGATGGTCCCGCCCTTCGAAGAAGAGGGTGAGGAGATCACCCGCTGGTACCCCTGGGAGCCCGAGGAGTCGACCCTCAACGACCTCTGGTTCCGGCGGGTCATCTTCTGGCCCGAGGAGGCTCCTGAGCCGTAGCAACGGCTCTTCATGGTGGGTGGCAGAGCTTCGGCATCTCCCCCGCCTCCGTGTCAGGGCGGGGCTTCGGCCCCGCCCCCTTTCCCAGCGCGCGGTCGAGGAACCGTCCGGAATGCACCCGGGCGAGCACCCGACACGGCGACGAAGAATGCAGGACGGCAAAACGAGCAAAGGAGACGAAAGATGAGGAAGCCGGCAGTCCTTTTCGCGCTGGGCCTCGCGGCGGCGCTGGTGGCGTCGCCCGCCCCGGCCAAGCGCTACTACGTAGAAGGCGAGGTCATTCAGGTCCAGCTTCAGCAGGAGACCCAAACGCGGAATCAGGCGGAGCTCAACGAGCTGCGCATCCGCACCCGCGAGGGCCAGGAGCTGCGCCTCAGGCTCGGCGCCGGGCCGTGCAAGCCTTGCCCTCAGGTCGGCGAGCGGGTCAGGGCGCGTCTCATGCGCCAGATGAAGCCCGGTGACGAGTACTGCGACGTGCGCGCGATCCGCAACCAGACGACGAGAGAGAGGCTCAGGCTGCGCGACAGATCTGGCAACCTCCTGCGCACACGCGACCGGGCCCGACTCGGTGAAGGCAGGGGCCCCGGCCGCCAGAAGGGAGCGGGCGGCAGCGGGCGCGGCGGAGGGGGCTGACGTGCGCGCCGCGCGCCCGGCTGCGCTTCTCTCCCTCGCCGTCGCACTCATGCCGGCGGCCCGCGGCGGCATGCTCGACGATCCCGAGGTAGCGCTCGTCGGCTCGTTCGTCGCGAACGCGTTCGGCGCTGCGGCCGAGGTCGACATCCAGGCCACCACCCTGCGGCTGCGGACGGGCGACCGGCTGCGGCTGCGAGCCGACGTCCCCTTCCTGCGCGTCAGGTCGAGCAACGAAGTGCTGGGTGCCGGCCTCGGGCCGGTGCCCGTCGACCCCCGCCGTCGCGGCGGCACCGGCGGCGCCGGTCCGGGCCCGGGGGCACCTGGCGGTGCCGGCCCCTCCGAGCCGGACCAGCTCGATCCGTTCGAGCCGATCGCGTCGCCGCGGGAGGAGTGGACGAGCGGCCTCGGAGACCTGTGGCTGGGCCTCGACTGGACGCTGGCGGGCGGCGGCGCCAAGGAGTATCGAGCCGACCTCGAGCTCGAGGCGAAGGTGCCGACCGCCGACGAAGAGAAGAACCTGGGGACGGGCGAGCTCGACCTTCGCATCGGCGTCGCGGGTGAGTACGAGCTCTGGTCTCTGAGCGCCTTCGGCGGCCTCGGCTTCAATCGCCTCGGCGACCCGCCCTGGGTGCGGCTCGAGGACGCGCTTGACGCCTACGCCGGCATCGAGAGCCCGCCGCTGGCCGAGCGCGTCTTCCTCTTCGGCTGGCTCCAGGGCATCGAGGCCGTGGTCGCGGGAGAGAGCTCGCGCGCCCTGGCCGGCGTCGGAGCGCGCGGCCTCGGCAAGGTGCGCTGGCAGGTGCAGGTCGTCACCGGTCTGAGCGGCCCGGCGCCGGACTTCGGAGCCAGTTGCGCCCTTTCGTTCGGCCTCGACCGCGCCGGACCGATCCGCCGCGTCTGACGGCCCAGACGAGAGGTGGCTCAGGTCACCGCGCGCGGCGGCGCGTGGAGGAGGATGACGCCGATGACGCCGGCCAGGGTGACGGCACAGCCCACGGTCTGCAGCGCCGTGAGGCGCTCGCCGAGGCCGAGGGTCCCGGCCGCGAGGCTGAGGACGACGGTGAGCTGGAGGACGATCCCGGCCTGCAGGTTGGTCACCCAACGATAGGCGAAGGTCATCAGCAGCTGCGCGGCGATCGCGCTGGCGGCGACGAGGGCGAGCCACAGCCAGGCGATGGCGGGCAGACGGGCGGGAAGATCCACGAGGGCCACGGGCGCCGCGGCGAGCAGCCCGAAGAGGCTGAAGCTGCCGTAGATCGACCACGAGCTCTCCGTCCGGCGCGCCGCGCGGACGGCCGTCACCGCCGCGCCGGCGAGGACCGCCGAGCCCAGCGCGGCCAGCTCCCAGCGCCCGAAGCTCGCGGCGCCCAGGGACGGAGCGTCGGCGCCGGCCGCCAGGGCCACGCCGGCGAGCACGACCGCCACCGGCGCCAGCAGCCGCGGATCGAAGCCCTCGCGCAGGAAGAGCGCGGCGAAGATCACGCTGAACACCGGCGAGGTGAAGTTCAGAAGCGTGGCCAGGCCGATCGGGATGTGCTGGATGGCGAGAAAGTAGATGAGCGCCGCCAGCCCGCCGAGGACTCCGCGATAGAGCAGCAGATCGCCGCGCTCGAAGGTCGTCGCCCGCCGCCGCAGGGAGGGCACGAGCAGCACGGGGGCGAGCATCGCCACGAAGCGGGCGAACGAGATCTGGCCGCCCGACAGGTAGCCGGCGGCCAGCTTCGTCGCCACCCCCATCAGGGCGAAGCAGACGGCGGAAAGCGCGATGAGCAGCAGCGGATACCGGGGCGGGAGGCGGCTTTCACGGCCGATCGGCAGGGGGACCATCTCTCATTCTCCGCGCAAGCACCGAGACGGGCATCCTGTCACCGAATCCCCGCCCGCCGTCCGATCCCGGTCGGAGCGCGCCGGTTCGAACGGCCGGATCCAACGGCGCAAGAGAGCCAGGACCGGTACCGGGCTCGAGCGACCGAAGACGCTCGCGCCCTTGTTCTTGACATCTCCTCTATACTCGCTTCATGAGCTCGCTGCGCTCAGCGACCGTCGCCCTCGGCCTCGCGCTGTGGGCGGTACTCGCCCTCGCCCCCGCGGTCGGCGCCTGCATGGACGGCAACTGCGCCATGGAGACGGGCGCCAGGTCGGCTCATTGCGGCTTCGGCGGCCCGACGATGCTCTGCTGCGAGGGGGCGACGAGCCAGCCGCCCGAGATCACGATCGAGGGCCAGCGGCCCGCCGGGCTCACCGCGGTGGTCGCGTGCGAGCGCAGCGCCGAGCGCCACGCCGGCACGGGCGAGCGGGCGCCGACGGCGACCACCGCCCGCCATGGGCCGCCGCTCTACTCGCTCTTCGCGACGCTCCTGATCTGAGTCCACTCCTCACCCAGCCGGAAGCGGTCACGGACTCGCGTCCGTAGACGATCCCTGTGCAGGAGGAGTGACCATGTCTGTTCCGAGGCTTTTTCGTACCGCCGTCGAGCGCGTCTGCGCCGGCGGCTTCGCCTTCGCCGTTTTCCTGACGGCGCCGGCGGCCGCCGACAGCGCCGTCGCGCCCATCCTCGACCATCTCGCGGAGCCCGAGCTGCGGGCGCTGGTGGACGAGGTCCTGGCCCGCAACCCTCGGGTCGCCGCGGCCGAGGCTCGCGCGCGGGCCGCCGAGCAGCGCGCGCCCCAGGTCAAGGCCCTGCCCGACCCCACCGTCGGAGTGACGGCGTTCGTCTTGACGCCGGAGACCCGCGTCGGGCCGCAGGAGATGACGCTCACCGCCTCGCAGGCCCTGCCCTGGCGGGCGAAGCTCACGACTCGCGCCGCGGCGGCGGACCTCGAAGCCGCCGCGCTCGCGGCCGAGGCCGACGCGATCCGCCTCGAGCTCGTGACCGAAGTGCGGGTCCAGCTGCTGGAGCTGGCCTTCGTCGAGCGGCTGGCGGTGATCCACCAGTCGATCCGCGACCACTTCGCGCAGCACGAGCAGATCGCGCGAGCCCGCTACGCCACCGGCTCGGGGCCCGGCCAGGGCGTCATCCAGCTGCAGGCGGCGATCACGGGCGTCGATCATCAGCTGCTCGAGCTCGACTCCCGCCGGCTCGTCCTGCGGGCCGAGATCAACGCCCTGCGCGACCGGCGGCCGTCCGCGCCCCTGCCGGCGCTCACGCCGCCCACGCCGGAGCCGCCGAGCCTGGACGCCGAGCGCCTGGTCGAGCTCGCGTTGGCCGCTCGTCCCGACCTGCGGGCCGCGCGGCGCAGGATCGAGCGCGCGGACTCGCTTTCCGACCTCGCCGGTCTCGCGCGCCGCCCCGACTTCATGGTCGGCGTCACCTACACGCTCGTGGGGACGCGCGACGACGCGCCCGGCCGGCTCCAGCCGCCGCCGGGCAACGGCGACGACATCCTCGGCCTCCAGGCAACGGTCGCAGTTCCTCTGTGGCGCGGCAGGATCGCCGCCGGGATCGAGGAGGCCGCCGCGGCCGGCCAGCAGAGCGAGGAGGAGCGCCGGGTGCTCGCGGCCCGCCTCGAGCGCGACGTCAGCGAGCTCGCGGCCCAGATCCCCATCCGCTGGCGGCAGCTCGGCCTGATCCGCGAGGTGCTCGTCGTGCAAGCGCAGGAAGCGCTCGACTCGGCGACCTCGGGCTACGTCGCCGGAGCCCTCAACGCCCTCGACCTGCTCGACGCCGAGCACGTGCTGTTCGACGCCCAGGCCGCCGTCGCCCGGGCGGAGACCGACTACCTCGTCGCCCGGGCTCGGCTCGAGGGCGCCCTCGGCCTCCCCCTGGCTGCGCTCGACCCTTCGGAGACCCTCTGATGACTCGACCGACAGACTCCAAACGACCGCTGCGGGCCTTCTTGTGGACCGCCCTCGGCCTCGGGCTCGGCGTCCTCGTCTTCCTCGATCCCGGCCACTGGCACACGCTCGACGACCGCCTGCGCGGCGGCGCCCCGGCACCCATGAGCCACGCCGCCATGACCGGCTCGCCGGCCGCTGCCGCCGCGGCGGACGGCGGCGCCGCCGAGGACGACGGGAAGATCCTCTTCTACCGCAACCCCATGGACCCCACGATCACCTCACCGGTCCCGCTCGAGGACGAGATGGGCATGGCCTACATCCCGGTCCGTGCCGGCGAAGCGCGGCAGGCGGCGGGCGCCGCCGCGACCGTCAACATCGACCCGACGGTGGCCCAGAACATGAACGTGCGCACCGAGCGCGTGACCCGGCGCGAGCTCGAGCAGCGGATCCGCAGCGTCGGCACCCTCGAGTTCGACCAGGAGCGGATGGTGACGGTGACCACCAAGTTCGACGGCTGGGTGGAGAAGGTCTACGCCAACTACGTCGGCGAGGCGGTCCGGCGGGGGGCGCCCCTGTTCGAGATCTACTCGCCGGAGCTGGTGCAGACGCAGCAGGAGCTCCTCTCCGCTCTGGACTACGCCAAGCGGCTGGCCGCGGCCCCCGCCGAGACCCGCGCTCGAGCCGAGGCCCTGGCCGACGCCGCGCGCACCCGCCTGAGCTACTGGGACATCGGCGCCGACCAGGTGCGCCAGCTCGAGGAGACCGGCGAGGTGTTCCGCACGCTCAGCGTGGTCTCGCCGGCCAACGGCGTGATCATGCGGCGGCAGCCGGGCCTCGAGGGGATGGCCGTCAAGCCCGGCACGGAGCTGTTCCACATCGCCGATCTGTCGAGCCTCTGGCTCTCGGTCCAGCTCTTCGAGCAGCAGATGGCCTGGATCCACGAGGGCACCGAGGCCGAGTTCACGCTCAGCTACTTCCCCGACCGGACCTTCACCGGCAAGGTGCGCTACATCGAGCCGGAGGTGTCCGAGCAGACCCGGACGCTGGGGGTCAAGATCGAGGTGCCCAACCCCGATCGCACGCTGCGGCCGGGCATGTTCGCCACCATCGTCTTCCACCCGCAGGCGGCCGCGGCCACGCTCACCGTTCCCAGCCTCGCCGTCATCCGCACCGGACGGCGCGACATCGTCATCGTCCAGCAGGCGGCAGGGAGCTTCAGCCCGCGGGAAGTCTCGCTCGGCCAGCAGGGCGAGGGACTCGTCGAGGTCCTGACCGGCCTCGAAGAGGGCGAGCTGGTGGTCACCTCCGGCCAGTTCCTCCTCGACTCCGAGGCCAACGTCCAGGAAGCCATCCAGAGGATGATCGCGGCCGCGGCCGCGCCCGCCACGACTGGCGAAACGGCGGACGGGCCGCCGGCCCCGATGCCGAACCACGACCACTGAGGGCCCGGCGATGCTCAATCGAATCATCGAGTGGTCCCTCGACAACCGGCTCCTGGTCTGCCTGGCCCTCCTCCTCGCCATCGGCGGCGGCATCTGGGCGGTGACCGAGACTCGTCTCGACGCCATCCCCGATCTGTCGGACGTCCAGGTCATCGTCTTCACCGAGTTTCCCGGCCAGGCGCCGCAGGTGGTCGAAGACCAGGTGACCTACCCGATCACGTCCAAGATGCTGGCCGTGCCCTACGCCAAGGTGGTACGCGGCTACTCGTTCTTCGGGCTGTCGTTCGTCTACGTCATCTTCGAGGACGGGACCGACCTCTACTGGGCGCGCTCGCGAGTCCTCGAGTACGTCTCGGCGCTGTCCGGCGACCTGCCCCCCGACGTCACGCCGCAGCTCGGGCCCGACGCCACCGGCGTCGGCTGGGCGTTCATGTACGTCCTCAACTCGCCGACCCGCTCCCTCGAGGAGCTGCGCAGCCTCCAGGACTGGTATCTGCGCTACGGCCTGACGGCGGTCGAGGGCGTCGCCGAGGTGGCTTCGATCGGCGGTTTCGTCCGCCAGTACCAGGTGGAGATCGATCCCGTGCGGCTGCGCGCCTACGACCTGCCGATCGCGCGCGTGCGCCAGGCCATCCAGCGCTCGAACGCCGACGTCGGCGGGCGCCTCGTGGAGATGGCCGAGCGCGAGTTCATGGTCCGCGGCCGCGGCTACGTCCGCCGGATCAGCGACCTCGAGGAGGTCGTTCTCGACAGCGGCAGCGGCGGGGTGCCGATCCTCCTGCGCGACGTGGCCAACATCACCATCGGCCCCGACATCCGCCGCGGCATGGTGGACTGGAACGGCGAGGGCGAGACCGTCGGCGGGATCGTCATCGTGAGGAGCGAGGCCGACACCCGGTCGACCATCGAGCGGGTCAAGGAGCGCCTGGCCGAGCTCGAAGACGGCCTGCCCGCGGACGTCGAGGTCTCGATCGCCTACGACCGCACCGGCTTGATCGAGCGCGCCATCGCCACCTTGAGGGACACGCTGGTCGAGGAGATGATCGTCGTCGCCCTCGTCTGCCTGCTCTTCCTCTTCCACTTCCGCTCGGCCTTCGTCGCCGTCGTGTCGATCCCGGTATCGATCCTGCTGGCCTTCGTGGTCATGAAATGGCAGGGGCTCGGCGCCAACATCATGTCGCTCGGCGGCATCGCCATCTCGATCGGCGTGCTCGTCGATGCCGCGATCATCATGGTGGAGAACGCGCACAAGCACTACGAGGAGTGGCGCGGCGAGCGCAGCCATTACGAGATCATCCTGCGATCGGCCCAGGAGGTCGGGCCGACGCTCTTCTTCACCCTGCTGGTGATCACGGTCTCCTTCCTGCCGATCTTCACCCTCCAGGCGCAGGAAGGCAGGCTCTTCCACCCGCTCGCCTTCACCAAGACCTACGCCATCGGGCTGTCGGCGATCCTCGCGGTCACCGCGATCCCGGTGCTCATGTACTGGTTCGTCCGCGGCCGCATCCGCAGCGAAGAGGCCAACCCCGTGTCGCGCCTGCTGCGCTTCCTCTACACCCCGGTCCTGCGCCTGGTCCTGCGCCGGCGCCGGCTGGTCGTCGTTGCCGCGGCCGTGGCGCTGCTCGTGACCTGGGTACCCCTGCAGCGCATCGGCTCCGAGTTCATGCCTCCGCTGTGGGAGGGCGACCTGCTCTACATGCCGGTGACCTTCCCGGGGATCTCGATCAGCAAGGCCAAGGAGCTGGCGCAACAGACCGATCGCATCCTCATGAGCTTCCCCGAAGTGGAGTCGGTCTTCGGCAAGGTGGGGCGGGCCCGCACGGCGACCGACCCGGCGCCGCTCTCGATGCTCGAGACCACGATCCGGCTCAAGGACCCGAGCGAGTGGCGGCCCGGCCTGACCAAGGACGGCCTCATCGAGGAGATGGACCGCGCCATCCAGATCCCCGGCGTCACCAACTCGTGGACCATGCCGATCAAGACCCGCATCGACATGCTCTCGACCGGCATCCGAACGCCCGTCGGGATCAAGGTCGCCGGACCCGACCTGAGCGAGCTCGAGCGCCTGGCACGCGAGATCGAAAGGCTGGTCAAGCCCCTGCCCGGCACCCTCTCGGCCTTCGCCGAACGGGTGATGGGCGGCAGCTACCTCGACTTCGAGATCGACCGCTCGGCGGCGGCCCGGTTCGGGGTCACCGTGGGCGACGTGCAGGACGTCATCCAGTCGGCGGTCGGCGGGATGAACGTCTCCTACACGGTCGAGGGGCTCGAGCGCTACCCGATCAACGTCCGCTACCCGCGCGAGCTGCGCGACAACCCGGTGGCCGTGCGCGACATCCTCGTCGCCACCCCGAGCGGTGCCCAGGTGCCGCTCGGCCAGCTCGCGAGGATCGAGATCAACCAGGGCCCACCGAGCATCAAGTCGGAGAACGCCCGGCCCAACGCCTGGGTCTACGTCGACCTGCGCGGCATCGACATCGGCGGCTGGGTCGAGCGCGCCAAAGCGGAGGTCGCCGCCAACCTCACGCTCCCTCCCGGCTACACCCTCGTGTGGTCCGGCCAGTACGAGTACATGGAGCGGGCCAAGGCGCGGCTGGCGCTCATCGTGCCCCTGACTCTCGCCCTGATCTTCCTGATCCTCTACTACCACACCAGGTCCATCGTCAAGACGGGGATCGTGCTCGCGGCCATCCCCTTCTCGCTCGTCGGCTCGATCTGGCTGCTCTTTCTCCTGGGCTACAACTGGTCGATCGCCGTCTGGGTCGGGGTCATCGCCCTGGCGGGTCTCGACGCCGAGACCGGGATCGTCATGCTCCTCTACCTGGACCTCGCCTACGAGCGCGCCCGCGAGCGCGGGCGGATGAGCACCCGGCGCGACCTCGCCGACGCCGTGCACCACGGCGCCGTGCAGCGGATCCGGCCGAAGATGATGACCGTCTCCACGGTGCTCGTCTCGCTCGTGCCGATCCTCTGGGCCACCGGGGCCGGAGCCGACGTCATGCGCCGGATCGCGGCGCCCATGGTCGGCGGCATCATCACCTCGTTCGCCGGCGAGCTGTTGGTCTTCCCGGCGATCTACTTCCTCTGGCGCGCGCGGTCGCTGGGGCGCAAACCCTCCGCCGAGCTCGCCGAGGCTTCCGACTGAGGGAATCGGCGTTGCCTTCCCCACGACCCTCTTGAAGGCCATGACCGCTCACCCCAACTCAAGGAGAACGCACCGCGCCATGGCGCACACCCACCACCCACCGGCTGACGGCACGCTCGCTACGGATCCGGTCTGCGGCATGCAGGTCGCCGTGACCGCCGCGAAGTTCCGGGTCGCCACCGGCGGCGGCAGCGTCTATTTCTGCAGCCCCCGCTGCCAGCAGAAGTACGAGGCCGATCCGACCGCCTATGCGGCCCCGGCGGCCGGGGCGGCAGACGCGCCGCCGGCCCCCACCGGAGGCGAGTGGACCTGCCCCATGCACCCGGAGGTGGTGCGCGACGGGCCGGGGAGCTGCCCGATCTGCGGCATGGCGCTCGAGCCCAGGGTGCCCGCCGCCGGAGACTCCGGCGACGACCGGGAGCTCGCGGGCATGACCCGCCGCCTCTGGGTCAGCGTGGCGTTCAGCGTGCCGCTTCTCGTGCTCGCCATGGGCCGGATGATCCCCGGCCTCGGCGTCGACCGGCTGGCCGGCGGCGCGGCCGGCCCCTGGCTCGAGCTGATCCTGGCGACGCCCGTCGTCCTGTGGTGCGCCTGGCCCTTCTTCGCCCGCGCGGTCGACTCGGTTCGCAACCGCAGCCCCAACATGTTCACGTTGATCGGCCTGGGCGTGGCCGTGGCCTACGTCTACAGCGTCGTGGCCACCCTCGCGCCCGGCGTCTTTCCCGCGGCCTTCCGCGACGGCCACGGCCGAGTCGGGGTCTATTTCGAGGCCGCCGCGACCATCGTCGCCCTGGTTCTGGTCGGGCAGGTGCTCGAGCTGCGCGCCCGCAGCCGCACCGGCGCCGCGATCCGCTCGCTCCTCGAGCTGGCGCCGGACACCGCGCGCCGGATCGGAGACGCCGGCAGCGAGGTCGACGTCGCCCTCGAGCAGGTGGTGGTCGGTGACCGCCTGCGGGTGCGTCCGGGCGAGAAGGTCCCGGTCGACGGCATCGTCGTCGACGGCCGGAGCGCGGTCGACGAATCGATGGTCACCGGCGAGCCCCTGCCGGTGGACAAGAAGACCGGCGACCGGGTCGTCGGCGCCACCGTCAACGGGCGGGGATCGCTCGTCATCGAGGCCCGGCGGGTGGGAGCGGACACCATGCTGGCGCAGATCGTCGCCATGGTGGCGGCGGCGCAACGCAGCCGGGCGCCGATTCAGAGGCTGGCGGACGCCGTCGCGGCCTGGTTCGTGCCGGCGGTTCTCGCCTGCTCGCTCCTCACCCTGATCGTGTGGGGCGTCTTCGGCCCCGCGCCCGCCCTCGCCTACGCGGTCGTCAATGCCGTGGCGGTTCTCATCATCGCCTGCCCCTGCGCCCTCGGTCTGGCGACTCCGATGTCGATCATGGTCGCCGCCGGCAAGGGGGCCACGAGCGGCGTGCTGTTCAAGAACGCCGCGGCGCTCGAAACGCTGCGGGCAGTCGATACCCTGGTCATCGACAAGACGGGGACCTTGACCGAGGGGCGGCCCCGTCTGGTCACCGTCGAGCCGGCCGATCCGTTCGACGAGACCGAGCTGCTGCGGCTGGCCGCCGGCCTCGAGCGGGCGAGCGAGCATCCCCTGGCGGCGGCCATCGTCGGCGCGGCCGAGGAGCGCGCGCTCACCCTGGCTTCGCCGGCGGACTTCTCCTCGCGGACCGGGTTGGGCGTCGTCGGCACCGTCGAGGGCCGCCGGGTCGCGGTCGGCAACGAGCGCCTGCTGACCGAGGGCGGAGCGGCCGCCGCGCTGCAGGCCGGGGCCGGGGAGCTGCGGCAGGCCGGCCAGACGGTGATGTTCGTCACGATCGACGGCCGGGCGGCCGGTCTGCTCGGCGTCGCGGATCCGATCAAGGCCACCAGTCGCGAGGCGATCGCCGCCCTCCGGGCCGAGGGCCTCCGCATCCTCATGCTCACCGGGGACGATCGGGCGACCGCCGGGGTCGTGGCTCGCGAGCTCGGCCTCGACGAGGTGATCGCCGGAGTCCTCCCGGACCAGAAGAAGGCGACGGTCGAGAGGCTGCAGCACGAGGGCCGCCGGGTCGCCATGGCGGGCGACGGCATCAACGACGCCCCGGCCCTGGCGCAGGCCGACGTCGGCATCGCCATGGGAACGGGCACCGACGTGGCGATGGAGAGCGCCGACGTGACCCTCGTCCGCGGCGATCTCGCCGGCATCGTCCGCGCGATCCGGCTCTCGCGAGCCACCATGCGCAACATCAAGCAGAACCTCTTCTTCGCCTTCGCCTACAACGCCGTCGGCGTGCCGGTGGCCGCGGGCGTTCTCTACCCCTTCTTCGGCCTGCTGCTCTCACCGATGATCGCCGCCGCGGCGATGAGCTTCAGCTCGGTGTCCGTGATCGCCAACGCGCTGCGCCTGCGCCGCGTCTCGCTCGAGCCCGCACTCTCGCCTAGCGATATCGTCTTCAAGTAGCCCAGGACTCGGCATCGCGCCCAACGCCTCGCGTCCAACGTGAGTCCCAAGCGGTGATGCTTTGATGTGCGCAAAGACTCTGCTATGATGCTTCCATGCGAACGACTCTGACGCTCGACGACGACGTCGCCACGGCCCTCAGGGAGGCCGCGCACCGGACGGGCAGGTCGTTCAAGGCGGCGGTCAACGAGACCCTGCGCGCCGGGCTCGCCGCCGGCGCGGCGCCGGCGAAGGGCAAACGCTACCGGGTCGTGCCGGTGGCCCTGGGGGGCGTCCGGCCGGGAATCGACCTCGACAAGGCTCTGCAGCTGGCCGACGCCCTCGAGGACGAGGGGATCGCGCGGAAGATCGAGCTGCGCAAGTGATCCTCGTCGACGCCAACCTCCTCATCTACGCCATCGACGCGGATTCGCCGCTCCACCGCCCGGCCCGGCGGTGGCTGGAGGAGACTCTCTCCGGCACCACCCGGGTCGGCCTGGCGTGGATCGTCGCGCTGGCGTTCGTCCGCTTGACGACGCGCGCGGGCATCGTCGGAGCTCCCCTCCCCCCCGAGGCGGCGCTGGCCTACGTGGACTCCTGGCTCGACCAGCCGTTCGTCACCGCCGTGGCTCCGGGCGCCCGTCACTGGCCGATCTTCCGCAACCTGACCCTCGCTACCGGGACGGCCGGGAACCTCACCTCCGACGCCCACCTCGCCGCCCTGGCCATCGAGCACGGCTGCGCGGTCTACTCCACGGACAACGATTTCAAGCGATTCGCGGGAATCGAGCACGTCAATCCGCTCGCGTGAGGCCGGGTCAGGGGACGCGGCGCTCGGACAGGGATCGGTAGAGCTCCACCGCCAGCCCCTCGCCGGCCGGCGGATCGAGATTCGCCAGCACGATCACGGTCAGCGCGCCGTCGCTCTCCCAGCCGGCGCTGACGCCCGGTCCGCCGCCCGCGACTCCGAGCTGCAGGTCGCTGCCGTCCTCGACCGTTGGCGAGCCGAAGACCCAGGCCGTCCACTCCGGGTCCAGCAGCTCGCCGGACCGCAGGGCCCGGTCCAGCTTCAGCAGGTCCGCGGCCGCGTGCGTCGAGCTGCCGGCCGGGCAGCCGCGCACCGGCAGCATGCCGAGATTCGACTCGAGCGGGCCCACGGCCCCGGTATGGCCGCCCGTCGGTCCGCCGCGCGTGTATCCGACCGCGATCTCCGGATCGCTGCCGTCCCTGGCCGGGAACCCCGAAGCCGTCATGCCGGCGGGCTCGAAGATCTTCTCGGCGACGAACTCGGAGTACGGCCGTGCCGAGACCGCGGCGACGATCGCCCCCAGCGTGACGTAGCCGGCGTTGGAGTAGGCCCGGCGCTCGCCGGGCTCGAACTGGAGCGGTTCGCCGGCGAAGAGGGCGAAGAAGTCCACGGGCTCGAGGAACCGGCTCCGGTCGGCCTCCTCCCAGCGCCGGTTGAAGATGTCGCCCAGGCCCGAGCTGTGATCGACAAGCTGCTGGATCGTCACCTTGCGAGCTACGTCCGGATCGGGATACTCCGGCAGGTGCCGGGCGATCGTGTCGGTCAGCTCCAGCCGGCCGGCCTGGGCGAGCTGCGCAATGGCGATCTTGGTCAGCATCTTGGTGATCGAGCCGACGTCGAAGCGGGTGCCGATCGCCACCCGCCGCCCCGCCCCGCGATCGGCCTGACCGTAGCCGCGCTGGAACACCGGCTCGCCGTTCTCGGCCACGAGCACCACGCCCGAGAATTCGTCCGCCGCGGCCAGCTCCCGGAGCCGGCGATCGAGGCTGGCCCACAGCTCGTCGGAACCCCCGCCCGGGGGCAGCTGCAGCCTCGCTTCCCGCCCGCCGGGAGGACCGCCGACGCTCACCGAGAAGCCGTCGATCTTGCCGCCCGCCAGCTCGAAGGCGAACTCGACCGGCATCTCGACCTTCTCGGCGCTCAGCGTCGCCACCGCCCGGGCCGGGCTCACCCGGCGCAGCTCCCGCACGGTGAGCCTGCCCAGCTCGCTGTGGACCCGTTCGTAGAACGCCCGCTCCTGCTCCGGACTTCGCCGGGCTCGGAACTGCTCCGTCGCCCCGTCGGCGTAGAACGCCGTCACGGCACCCGGATCGTCCGAGTTGAGGGCCTCGAAGAAGGCCGTGAGCAGCCCGGCGGCGCTCTGCGGCTGCAGCGCCAGGGCGGACACGGCGGCGGTCATGACGATCCACGGCATCGACATCGATCTTCGGTTCACCTCGTCTCCTCCTTGGGCCCACCTGTCCCGGGCGCTCTCGCCACGAGGGTAACGCAGCGCGAGCAGGGAAGTTCCCACCCCCGGCCCCGGGCGCTGCCTGCGAATACCCCCGGGGACGGAAGCGGCCGGCCCGAGACCTCTCGCTGCGCCGGTTCGCAGCGTTCCCGCCGCCGGCTACCGCAGACCGAGCTCGGGATCGAGCTGGGCGATGAACTCGACGGTGAAGGCGCGGTAGGTGACGATCAGGGGCAGCAGCAGGACGGTGCCGACGTAGGGCAGGGCGAGCAGCAGGAAGCCCAGGCAGCAGGTCATGAAGCCGGTGACCACGATCGCCGAGAAAGCCAGCGCGTAGAGGACGAAGACGAAGAGCCCCGAGAGCACCAGCGAGCCCCAGTGCCCCCAAGCCAGGTCGAGGAATCTCCGCCAGGCCGCCAGGACGCCCAGATCGTGGCGGTGCATCAGCGGCACGACGTAGGCGTTGAGGAAGAAGAACAGGTAGAGCGCCGCGACGACCGCCACGGCGGCGAGCGCCGCGGTCCCGGCGATGCCGGCGATCGCCGCGACGCCTTCCTCGTGCGCCCAGCCTCCGGGCCGTAGGGCGAGCCAGGCGCCGAGCCCGGCCAGGCCGAGGGCGACGGGAATGCAGACGAGGCCGGCGACGAGGCGGAAGAAGAAGAGCGAGTTGCCGAGCCGGCGGAAACGCGTCCACGGCGCGGCGATCTCGGCCCGGTCGTGCACCACGTTGTCGAGGAAGACGAACTTGCCGCGCGAGCTCACCCACAGCACGACGAGGACGAGCACGAGGAGGAGCAGACAGCCGGCGGCGATGAGCCCGGCCACGAGCTCGTGGGCAAGGAGCCACTCCCAGCCCGCGCGAGCGTCTTCGACGATCTTCTCGCGGCTCATGCCGGCGTCGCCGTCGGAGCCGGGCCCGTAGCTGCCCCCGTAGTTGCCGCCGTCGGCGAGACCGGCGAGCCAGGCGGCGAATCCGACGACCAGCCACTTGGCGAGGTCGAAGGGGCGGAAGAGCATCTGCACCATCCGGTCCCAACCGCGGGCCAGCGGCGCCGTCAACGACATGGGGGCGTCGGTCATCTCTCCAATCTCCTTCCCTGCAGCTACTACGGCGACGCGGCGTTTTTGATTCGGCCGCTACGGGAGACGCTCGCACGGCAGCCGCCGCCGGCTCCGGGCTCTCCGCCCGCCTCAGGGGGACGGCTCGGGAGCGGGCGGCCCTCCCGCGCTCTTGACGGCGTTCATCGCCAGGGCGATCATCGAGCCCACGTCGGCCACGCTCGCGGGCAGCACGAGGGTGTTGCTCGCGCCCGCGATCTCGCCGAAGCGCTCGATGTACTGCTGGGCGATCTTGAGCTGGATGGCCTCGGCGCCGCCGTCGACCTTGGTCGCCGCGGCCACCTGCCGCAGGCCCTCGGCCGTCGCGGTCGCCACCGCCAGGATGGCCGCCGCTTCGCCGTCGGCTTCGTTGACCTGCTGCTGCTTGCGGGCCTCCGAGGCCTTGATGACCTCCTGCTTGCGCCCCTCGGCCGAGTTGATCAAGGCGTCGCGCTGGCCTTCCGAGGTGAGGATCGTGGCGCGCTTCTCGCGCTCGGCGCGCATCTGCTTTTCCATCGCGGCCAGCACGTCGTGCGGCGGGTTGATGTTCTTGATCTCGTAGCGCAGCACCTTGATGCCCCACGGGTCCGAGGCCTTGTCGAGCTCGTTGACGACCTGGACGTTGATGTGGGTGCGCTCCTCGAAGGTGCGGTCGAGCTCGATCTTGCCGATCTCGCTGCGCAGCGTCGTCTGCGCCAGCTGGGTGATGGCAAAGAGGTAGTCGGCAACGCCGTAGGACGCCCCCTTGGGATCCATCACCTTCATGTAGAGCACGCCGTCGACGCCGACCTGGACGTTGTCGCGGGTGATGCAGATCTGCTCCGCGATGTCGATCGCCGTCTCCTTGAGCGAGTGCTTGTAGCGGACGCGGTCGAAGAACGGCACGAGGATGTGGAAGCCCGCCGGCAGGGTGCGGGAGTACTTGCCGAGCCGCTCGACGACGTAGGCGTTCTGCTGCGGCACCACGACGGCGGTCTTGGCGATGACGACGATCACGAGGATCGCGAGGGCGAGGGCGACGAACAGCGTGGCGGTCATCTCGATCTCCTTCTCAAGGGGTTGCCGGGCGGCGCCTCGTCGGCACCCCGGACGTGCAGGGTCAGGCCGTCGACGGCCTCGACGACGCAGCGCGCGCCGCGCGGCAGCGCGAGCTCCCCGACGCCGACGACGCTCCAGGAAGCGCCCCGCAGCTCCGCCTTGCCCGGCGCGCCGGGCGCCAGGTCGGTGAGCAGGACGACGGGCTGGCCCAGCAGCGAGTCGATGCCCGGGTCCTTGTCGTCCTGGCGGTCGAACCGCCTGACGATCGGGCCGCGCAGGGTCATCAAAGAGACGACCGAGAGCAGCGAGAACAGCACCCACTGGAGCCACACCGGTCCCGCCAGGCCCAGCGCCGCGAGGACTCCCATCACGATGGCCGCGGCGCCGAAGAACACGAAGATGAGCAGACCCGAGATCAACATCTCCAGGGCCAGGAGCGCCAGACCCGCGATCGCCCACAGCCACCATTCCATGACGGACTCCTTCCTCGCGCCCGCGAGAGCTCTGGTCTCCGGATACCCGCCAGCGTAGTGGCGGGCGCCACGGGCGTCAACGGCCTCGGATCGCCTACGGCGGGGCGGCCGCGGGCATTCCCCGCGGCGGAGGCGCGGGGGCCTCTCCCCTCTTCTTCAATCGAGAAGCGTGGACAACGTTCGGCTGTACCGCTGGTACTTCTCCTGCCCCTTTTGTAGACGACCCAACACGTCCATGGTCAGCACGACGGAGACCTCGTCGGTCGCGCTGTCGTCCTCCCCGACGACCTCGCGCGAGATGGCGCCGAGCCCGAGCGTGCCGCGCCGCAGAAGGAGACCGTAGCCGGGATCTCGGTCATTGCGCACGGAGAGCAGCAACGACGCTCCCCACAGGCTTCGCTCGGCCTTGTCGGGCGTGCCCCCGAACTCGTAGCGCACGAATCCGAGGGGCTCGACGAGAAGGGCTTCCTGCACCCGGAGATTGTCGAGGTCGAGATCCGCTTCGTCGATCTCGAACGCGACGGAGGGATGGAACAGGACCCACTGCCGCTTCGGCAAGACGTCGATGCCTCCTCGCCGATCGAGAGCGGCGTTCATCGCCCGCTCCCAGGGGAACTGTCCGAGCCCCTCCGCCAGGAACCAGGCCCAGTCGTCGCGCAGCCGTGCGAGGCCCTCGGCGCCGCGGGCCAGCAACCCCTGGTTGGCCCTGGCGGCGTAGCCGTTGACGCTCACGGCGGCCTCGACCAGCTGGGCTCGCCCCCCTTCGTCGGCCACGGTACAGGCCTCCGCGGCGGCTGCAGGCGTGCCGCTCTCCCGCGCGAGCTCGACCTCGTCCGGAGCGCCCTCGAAAAGAACCCAGCGTCCGAAGGTGACGCCCATGGGGTCATCCGGATCCAGCGACATCTGTGGCCGCTCGATCGCGAATCGCTGCGGCACGTACTCGTGCTGCAGACGAGCCAGCGGCCAGGGCGCGGAGAGCTCTGCGAGGCGGGCGCCCATGGACTGGCGGGCGCAGGGCGGCAGCGCCGCGTTCTCGGCGATCAAGCCAAGCCAGTGCCTCGCCTCGCAGGCGACGACCGCGGGCAGATGCTCCTCCAGAGGGTAGAGACCCTCGGCACAGCGATCGCACGGCGCGTCCCGCTCGTCCGGCGGGGTCTCCTGGCACTCGATCCGCGCCTCGACGCGCAGCAGCGCCGCGGCCTCGAGAGCGTCGACGTCGGCCGGCATGGCCGGTGCCGAAGCGCCCACGAGCAGCGCGACGAAGCAGCCGAGAGCTTCGTGAGCCGGCGACGGGCTGCCGTCCCTGCGGGCTCCTTGCGTCGGCTCGCTCACATCAGCACCTCCTTCAACGTGTCCAGGACCTTCTCGAGATTCGGGATCAGGAGATCCTTGTCTTCCGGATGTCCAGGTTGGCGACTCTCGATTTCGTCGCGCAGCGCAACGACCTCGGCCACGGTCGAGAACTCGCCGCCGAACCTCTTCGCGGCGTCATCGAAGTACTCGTCCGCAGCCTGCTTCCAGAGCAGGTGGTGGAGATTCCCGAGCCGCGGGATCCGAACGACCGGCCCATGCACGAGGGGGTGCTCGAGGTAGTGCAGAAGCGAGTGGATGTTGCGCTCGTAGAAGTGCTCGAGCTTGGTCAGGGATCGGTAGCCGGAAACAGAGACGGTCTGGAAGTCGAACTGGCGCAGGCGCGGGATCGGATCGAAGCGATGCGCGAAGTTCCAATAGTTGGTCGCCAAGCGCCCACCGGGAGACACCTGAGGGAGCAGCCGGCTGCCATAGGCCTTCGCCTCCGCTCGCTGGAGGAGGCGACTGACGTTGGCGATCATCAACACTTCTCCGAAACGGAAGCCGGAAGGAAGGCCAGCCCAGCCGACCGCGGGGATCGGATCCGCGAGCGCCGCTACGGCTTCGGTCGCCACGGACGTGCCGAGGCTGTGGGCCAGGATGTGGAACTTGGTCGTGCCGTCGTTCTTCTCCGCGATCGTCCGCGCCATCGCCGCAGCGACCTTCGAAACGACCGCGTTGCGCACGTGACGCGACAGGTAGAACACGACGTCGGCGGCGTGTGTCCAGAGGAAGCCTCCTTGCGTCGCCCCGTCGAGCCAGTCGACGGCGTCCTCGACGGCGGGAAACAGAGAGCTGGCCTTGAGCGTGGCGACGTCCTCCTCCAGCCTCTCGAGCTGGGACTCGAAGACGTCGTCGTAAGCGATCTCCTGCAGATCGAACTGTCGAGCCAGGTCACCCTCGACGGAGGGGTACCGGCGGCCGATCTCGGTCAGCTTCCGCTCGACCTCCCCGGACCATCCTGCGGGGTGCTTCCCCATGCCATGCAGCAGGAACAGAACTGGTTTGGCCACCGTCGTCTCCTTCCGGGCGTGGGACAGCGGAAGGACTCCCGACGCTCCGAGGAACGGCGTTCTCAGCTGCGTCGAGCGCCCGACCGCGAGCGGCTTCGCAGGGTCGCCGCCGATCGGCCCCTTGTCGAATCTTTTATGCTACCCGTGCTTCCTGTCCCGGACACCCCCCAGCCAGGTAGCTCGCGAGGCTACCCCGGCAGGTCGGCACCTGCAGGGGGTGCCCTGCCAGGGGACGCTTCCCTCACTCCCCGCGGCCGCCGACCCTCCCGTAGCTCGCCGGCTCTCCCTCGGCCGGCGTCGAGGCCGTGATGAACTCGCGGATGTGCTGGTTGGCCTGCGCCAGGTCGACGCTGCGCAGGTACATCATGTGGCCGCTCTCGTAGCCCTCGAAGCGCATGCGGTCGGTCAGCCGGCCGCTGCGGTCGAGATTCCAGAGGACGTACTTGGCGGTGAAGTAGTCGGTCGCCCCGTCGTAGTAGCCCGACTGCACCATCACCTTGAGGAAGGGGTTCTGCGCCATCGCTCGCCGCAGCTCCTCGGCCACGTCGTGGTCGCCGCGGCCCTCCCAGGGGCGGACGGGGCCGAAGAGGTAGTACTGGAGGTCGGTCTCGAAGCCGAGCTCTTCGCGCAGGTAGTGGTTGATGGCGGGCGCGAAGGCGTGGTTCCAGGAGGTCAGCTCGGGCGGGTAGTCGTACTCCTCCCCCGCGGCCTTGCGGTCGATCCCCAGATAGCGCGAGTCGAGCCGGCCGATCGTGTAGCCCTCCTCGCGCAGGAGCTCCTTCCAGAAGGCGGAGGCGGGCACGGCCAGGTTGTGGTCGAGCACGAAGGTCTCCGAGATCCCGGCGTAGCGGGCGACCTGCCGCGCGATCTCGCGGCGCCGGTCTTCGTCGAGAAAGCCGCCCCGCGAGAGAGCCGGCAGGTACTCGTCGAGCGTGAACCTCTCGGCTTCGGCCAGGACGGCGCCCAGCGCGAGCTCCTGGAGGTCCGGGGCCAGCTTGCCGTGGTAGTGGGCCGCGGCCGCGTAGTACGGGAGCTTCAGCACCGGGGACCGCGGCGCGGGCCCCTCGGGCACCATGCCGAGCCCGGTCGGCGAGACGAGGATGACGCCATTGAGATACATCCAGTGGCGGTCCTGGAGCGCCCCGGCCAGGCCCGACACCCGGGTCGTGCCGTAGCTCTCGCCGATCAGGTACTTGGGCGAGCGCCAGCGCCCGTGGCGCGAGACGAAGACGTCGATCCAGTCGGCCAGATAGGTGATGTCCGCCTCGACGCCGAAGAAGAGCTCGCGGTCGATCTCGTCGTCGAGCACCCGCGAGAAGCCGGTGTTGGCCGGGTTGACGTAGACGATGTCGGCGACGTCGAGGATCGAATGGGGGTTGTCGCGCACCCCGTAGGGCTGGACCGGAAAGCCCTCGTCGTCGATCACCAGCAGCTTCGGGCTCGTGTAGCCGAGGTGCATCCACAGCGACCCCGAGCCCGGCCCGCCGTTGAACGAGATGAAGAGCGGCCGCCGCGCCACGTCGGCGACCCCGGTGCGCTCGTAGTAGGTGTAGTGGAGCGCCGCGATCGTGGCCCCGTCCTCGCCGTAGACCGGCTGGGTGCCCGTCGTCACCCGGTACGGCACCCGCTCGCCCCGGATCGTCGCCTCGGCCGTCCTGGTCAGCGCCATGTCGGCCGGCAGCTTGCGCTCGGGGAGCTTTTCTTCTTCGGCCGCCGGAGGCGCCTCGCGCGCCTCCACCTCCGGCTCCTGCGCGGCGCCCGACGTCGCCGCCAGGAGCGCGAGGAGGATCAGCGATGGGATTGCCGGCGCAGCGTGCCGGCCGTGGGAAGTCGCCATGGGGGGCCTCCGGTTCGTCGTCGGTGGTCCGCGCGACCCGCTCGCGGGATCGGTGGGAGGCTAGCACGAGCGGGCAGGGGATCCGCTCTCCCGAGGCCGAGACTCCTGCGTTGCCGGAAGGCCCCGCCGCTGCCCGGCTGGCTCCGGCCGCTCGCTCCGGCCTCTCACGGGCTCCTGAGCCAACCGGGCGCGGACGCCACGGCGCGAGACGAGCGAGCTAGTCGGCGGCCGGAGGCAGCCGGCTGATGCAGGCGTCCTCCGGCCGGCGCGAGCCCAGCAGCCGCGCCCAGGAGCGGCGCTCGTTCTCCTGGAAGATGGCGCAGCGCTCGCGGAAGGTCAGGCCCGGCTCGGCGAACCCGTAGTAGGCCTTGACGCGGGCAACGAGCGTCGTGGGACGCGGCGGGGGGGACTGGCGATCGTTCATGTCGTACTCCCTTCTCATTTTGTCGTGGTTGCTTGACATGCGAGAAGGTACAGGACTGACGACATAATGTCAAGCTCCATTGTCTTCAGCAGGCGCCGCGCGGGACTAGTCGATCACCAGGAAACGGCACTCCGCCTGCGAGCGGGCGCCGCTGCGGTCGATGACGGTCAGCAGGACGCGGTGCAGCGGGCCCTTGGGGTAGATCGCGAGCGGCAGCGTCCGCCCGACGCCGAGATGCTCGTAGTCGCCGTCCCGCCAGTGCGACCACTGCTCGGCGACGATGTCGACCCGCGGCCCCTCGTTGCCCGGCGCCGGGGCGCCGGCGCCGTCGGGGTCGAAAGACACCGAGGAGAACTCGACCTCCAGCCCTTCCGGGCGGTTGGCGCGGATCTCCGGCGGGTCGGGCCACACCCAGCCGCCGTCGAGCGCCTGCGCCTGCACAGGCGGGCAGCCCCAGTCGGAGAAATCGTAGAGATCCGGAGCCACGGAGGCGATGCGGGCCACCGGCGGCCGGTTCGAGTAGCGGCCTTCCACGGCGAAGCGGCCGCTGCGGGAGTGGCCACCGATCTCGACGGTCAGCGGCGTGGCGAGCTCGAACCGGTCCCCCCCCGGGTCGTGCGTGCCGGTGCCCGGCGCGCGGTTGCTGCCGCGCAGGTCGAGCAGGTCGACGCCCGGGCAGCTGCCGTCCGCGGCCCGGGAGCGGGCGGTGAGCGCTCCGACCTTGATCGCCCCGGCTGCGAGCTCGAGGCGGCT
>Ga0224512_10000365_pt1 | contig 48477 bp, 61 predicted proteins | sample SF_May12_sed_USG_4_FD_169103 | JGI IMG/M metagenome (GOLD analysis project Ga0224512, IMG submission 169103) | Sediment microbial communities from San Francisco Bay, California, United States - SF_May12_sed_USGS_13 | ecosystem: Environmental > Aquatic > Marine > Sediment | place: USA... | reverse complement strand
GGAGGATCCCGTGACTCACCATCCCCGCCGTTTGTTCCTCAAAAACACGCTTGCCACCGCCGTGCTGCTCGGCGCCGGCAGCGTTGGCCTGTTCCGTGCCCCCTGGGCCTTTGCCGCCGAATGGCCCAAGGGTGCCTTCGAGTCCAAGGAGCTTAAGGCCGCGATCAAGGCCCTCTTTGGCACCGACGAGATGAGCGAATCGCCCGCGGTCAAGATCAAGGCCCCGACCCAGGCCGAGAACAGCTCCCAGGTCCAGGTCCAGGTCACGGCCGATCTCCCGAACGTGGAAGAGATTGCCGTGTTCGTCGAGAAGAACCCGAGCCCCCTGGTGGCGCACGCCAGTTTCGCCGGGGCCAGCGGCTTTTTCTCCGCCCGCATGAAGATGGGCGCGACCTCGGACGTGTATGCCGTCGTCAAGGCCGGTGGCAAGCTGCACATGGCCAAGCAGAACATCAAGGTCACGGCGGGCGGGTGTGGGGGGTAAGCCTCACGTCATAACGAAAACGGTAAACGAAAATATCTGAGGAAAATGACATGGCAGACATTGCAACGAAAATCCGGACCAAAACCCGTGACGGTGTAACCGACGTCCTGGTGCTGGTTGACCATCCAATGGAAACCGGGCTGCGCTCGGACCCCAAGGACAAGAGCAAGAAGGTTCCGGCACACTACATCCAGAAATTGACTTTCTCCGTGAACGGCAAGGAAGTCGTATCCACCGATCTCGGTCCGGCGGTGTCGAAAGATCCGCTGATTGGAATCAAGCTGAAGGGCGCCAAACCCGGAGATAAAATCAAGATCAACTGGAGCGACAATCAGGGGAAAAGCGGTGGCGGGGAAGCCACTGTCGGCTCATAAGGAGCACCGTTTAACCCCGGTCCGTGAATTCACCAAAAGGAGAACCCGCGATGAAAAAAATACTACTGACTCTGGTTGCTATGGGTCTTGTCGCCGGAGCACTGCCGGCCGTTATGGCCGATCCGGCTTCCGATCTCAAGCAATTCCAGGCATTTTTCAAGAAGAAATTTCCAACCGTGCCATTCGATGAATTCGCAAATGGCCTCTATGCCCTGCCTGGCAATGAAGAATACCGGGACCAATGGAATCTGATGAACGAATTCCCGCCCTACGAATTCGGCCTGACCAACGGAATGAAGCTGTGGGAGAAGCCGTTTAAGAACGGCAAGACCTTCGCCAGCTGCTTCAAGAACGGCGGCAAGAACATCGCCCAGGGCTACCCTTACTGGGACGAGTCCTCGAAGATGATCCGCACCGCGGAAATGGACATCATGGATTGTGCAAAACGCAACGGCGAGGACTTTCAATTCCTGACGGCCGACCTTGATAAGGACACCAAGGCGCGCGTGCAGCTGGCCGAGGTGACGGCGGCTTTTTACAGCCTGTCACAGGGGCAGCGCATCAAGATCGATATCTCCGCTCCGGGCGCGATCAAGGCCTACGAAGAGGGCAAGAAATTCTGGTGGCAGCGCCGCGGCCAACTCAATTTCGCCTGCGCCCATTGCCATATGGACTTGGCGGGCCGGAACTTCGGCGGCAACCAGCCGCTCAGCGCCGCGCTGGGCCATCCCACGGGTTGGCCGGCCCAGCGTATTGCCTGGGCCCGGATTGAGACCCTGCATCGCCGCTACGTGACCTGCAACTCGCAGGTGCGCGCCAAGCCGTTCAAGCACGGCAGCGATATTTACAATAATCTTCAGCTTTATGAGACCTTCAATAGCAGCGGCCTGCCCCTGACGGCGCCGGCCATGCGCAACTAACTATGGCATGAGGCACAACAACCCGGCGCTTTCACGCCGGGTTTTCTTTTTTTGCAATAGGGGAATATGTTGTAATTACAGGGCGTCTTAGAATAAGTTTGGACACCGAATGTATGTTGTTCATTGCCAGATTGCCTTTGGAGATCATCTAAACCTATGAGTCTGTCCCGACGTGAATTTCTGCAACTGCTTGCCATGGGCGCCGCCGCCGGCCTGGTATTCGAAGGCGGACCGATCGGTCGCAAGGCGCACGCCAACACCAGGAATCCGGAGAACCTTTACGACGTGCCACCGTTTGGTAACGTGACGTTGCTGCACATGAGTGATTCCCACGCGCAACTTATCCCGACCTATTACCGCGAACCGAATATCAATATCGGTGTCGCGGCGTCCCGCGGGAAACCGCCGCATCTCGTCGGTGAGGCCCTGCTGAAGCACTTCGGCATCAAGCCGGGCTCAATCGAGGCACACGCGCTTACCTATATTAATTTCGAAGACGCCGCGCGCCGATATGGCAAGATCGGCGGTTATGCGCACATCGCGACCCTGGTCAAGAACCTGCGCGCCAGCCGGCCCGACCGCTCGCTGCTGCTGGACAGCGGCGACACCTGGCAGGGCTCCGCCACGGCGTTGTGGACCAAGGGACAAGACATGGTGGATGCGCAAAAACTGCTCGGCGTGGACGTCATGACCGGGCACTGGGAATTCACCTACGGCGCCGAGCGCGTGAAGGAGATCATCGAGAAGGACTTGAAGGGCCATATTAATTTTGTGGCACAGAACGTTACCGATGCCACGTGGGGCGAGCTTATTTTCAAGCCCTACGTCATTCGTGAGGTCAACAAGGTTCCGGTGGCCATTATCGGCCAGGCGTTTCCTTATACGCCGATCGCCAATCCGCGTTACATGTTCGAGGATTGGAGTTTCGGCATCAACGACGACCGCATGCAGAAAATGGTGGATGAAGTGCGCGGAAAGGGTGCGCAAGTGGTCGCCGTACTGTCGCACAATGGCATGGACGTGGATCTCAAAATGGCCAGCCGCGTGCGCGGCATCGATGTCATCGTCGGTGGACATACGCATGACGCCATGCCGGCGCCGTCACTGGTGAATAATCCCGGCGGCAAAACGCTGGTCATCAACTCCGGCGCCAACGGCAAGTTCCTGTCCCTGCTCGATCTCGATGTCAAAAACGGCAAAGTGGCCGATTACCGCTTCAAATTGCTGCCGGTATTCGCCAACCTCCTCCCCGCCGATGCGGATATGTCCGCTCATATTGAAAAAGTGCGGGCGCCGTACGCCGCCAAGCTGGCGGAAAAACTCGCCGTGACCGAAGGACTGCTCTACCGGCGCGGCAATTTCAACGGGACGTTCGATCAATTGATCGTGGAGGCCTTGCTCGCGGTGCAGGGCGCGGATATGGCTTTCTCGCCCGGGTTTCGCTGGGGCACGACCCTGCTCCCGGGGGATGCCATCACCATGGAACATCTCATGGACCAAACGGCGATTACTTATGCCACGGCGACAGTCAATCACCTCACCGGCGAGCAGATCAAGGTCGTCCTGGAAGACATCGCCGATAACTTGTTCCATCCCGACCCCTACTACCAGCAAGGCGGTGACATGGTACGCGTGGGCGGCCTGCAATACACGCTGGATCTCAACAAGCTGCACGGAAAACGCATCCAGAACGCGGTAGTGAAAGGCAAGCCGCTTGATCCGGCGAAAAAATACAAAGTCGCCGGCTGGGCCAGCGTCCAGCCGATTGAACCCGGGACCCCCGTCTGGGATGTGGTCGCTGACTATCTGCGTTCCAAGAAAACTGTCAGCATCCAGCGCCCGTATACGCCAAAGATCAAGGGTGTGTCCGGCAACCCCGGGTATACCGCCGTATAATCGCTTGAGCACCTGTAGACTGCCATAACACCTGGTAGTCACCACTGAATGCCCTGAGGTAGAATGTGCGGCCTTTAGCGGCCCAAGGGGTTATCATCGATGTCCAGGAAGCATCCGATTATTGCCATCACCGGCTCGAGCGGCGCGGGCACCAGCACCGTCAAAAGCGCCTTCGAGCATATCTTCCGGCGGGCGCAAATCAATCCGGCCATTGTCGAAGGCGATAGTTTTCATCGCTTCAACCGCGCGGAAATGCGTGCGGCCATGAAACAAGCGGAGGCCAGCGACAATCATCGTTTCAGCCACTTCGGCCCGGAGGCCAATCTTTTCGACGAACTGGAGAAACAGTTCAAAGCTTACGGTGAAACCGGCGGCGGGAAGAAGCGTTACTATTTACACAATGACAGCGAGGCGGCGGAACAAAACAAGCGCCTCAATACGAACTTCAAAGCCGGCGAGTTCACTCCCTGGGAAGACATCCCGCGCGATACCGATCTCATGTTCTATGAAGGCCTGCACGGCGGCGTGGTGGATGCCAAAGCCGGGGTGGACGTGGCCAAGTGGGTGGACCTGCTCGTCGGCGTGGTCCCGATCGTCAACCTCGAATGGATTCAGAAGATTCACCGCGATACCGCCGAGCGTGGCTATTCGGCGGAGGCGGTGGTCGACACCATTTTGCGCCGCATGTACGATTACGTGCACTACATCACCCCACAATTCTCGCGTTCGCACGTAAACTTTCAGCGCGTGGCGGTGGTGGACACTTCCAACCCCTTCATCGCGCGCGATATTCCGACTCTCGATGAGAGCCTGGTGGTCATCCGCTTTCGCGACCCCAAGAATGTCGATTTCCCCTATTTTCTCAGCATGATCCACGATTCATTCATGTCACGGCCCAATACCATTGTCGTTCCCGGGGGGAAAATGGGCTTTGCCATGGAGATCATCCTCACGCCGTTGATCCACGATTTACTGGAAAAGAAGAAGAAATCCTAGCTATTTCCCCGTTTTTACCAGCTGAAAAATAAGCCTCTCTGGCTCATTTCTTGCTGCTATCTTTAGACAATATGAAGAAGAAGATCTTCGTTCAGGATCTGCGCCCGGGAATGTACGTTTCCGAGCTGGATCGTCATTGGCGCGAAACGCCGTTCCTGTTCCAGGGATTCGAAATCGAGTCCGATGAACAGATCGAGCAAATTACCCGTTACTGCAAGCACGTCTTCATCGACACGGAGCAAAGCTATCTCATTAATCCGAAACACAGGCCCGCCAACAACAAACCACGGCCCGCGGCCGCGCCGGCAGTGGAAGAAAAGCGCATCGTCAAACTGGAAAAGGTGCTCGACCGGTTCACACCGGGACACCGGCGTCCACCCCGGTATCAGGACGTCACCACCCTCGAGGAGGAGCTTGGTCATGCCAGGGAAATTGTCACGGAAACCCGTGAAACCGTTTACAACATCATGGGCGATGTCCGGCTCGGCCGCAGCATCAATACCACGGCGGCCAAGAAAGTCGTGGCGGACATGGTGGACAGCGTTATCCGCAATCCTGACGCGCTCATGTGTCTCAATCAGCTCAAGGACAAGGATGAATACACCGCCTTGCACAGTCTGCGGGTCTGTGTGTTGGCACTGGCCTTCGGCCGGCATCTGGATCTTTCCGATGTAGAACTCAATCTACTGGGTATCGGCGCTTTGCTGCATGACATCGGGAAAATGAAAGTCCCGAATGAAATCATCAATAAACCGGGCAAGCTGACCGACGAGGAATTTTCGCTCATGAAGAGCCATGTCCCGCACGGCGTCGAGATCCTGGAACAGACACACGGTATCCCCTCCATCGCAATCGACGTGGCACGCTACCATCATGAACGTTTCAGTGGCGGGGGATATGCCGCGGGATACAAAGGCGAAGAGATCGGGCTGTTTGGATCCGTCGGGGCCATCGTGGATTGCTACGACGCCATTACCTCGGACCGCTCCTACCATAACGGGCTATCCGCGCACGATGCGCTGAACAAGATGTATTCCTGGCGCGGCCGAGACTTTCAACCGATACTGGTCGAGCAGTTCATTCAGTGCATGGGCATCTATCCCATCGGCAGCGTGGTCGAACTCAGTAACAACAGCATTGGGGTGGTCGTCTCGATCAACCGTGCTCGGCGCCTGCGACCCAAGGTGGCATTGGTGCTGAACTCCGACAAGCAACCGTATACGCCATCTAAAGTCATTGACTTGATGGACCCGTCCCTCGAAACAGGCAGCACCAAACTGGAGATTCGCAAGGTCCTCCCGCCGGGCGAGCACGGCGTCATCCCCACCAAATATATCCCGCTCGGGGCCTGAACGGCTGGGCATCTCAGGCCCTGCTCATCGAGCACACGATTCGCTGTCTAGCCCAAATGGGCGGCTGGCGCGGCACGTGTCCCCTGCGCATAATAATCACCGGCGGAAAGCATTTTCCCTTTCATTTAAACGTCAAAGCACAGGAGAATTCTGGATGAGCGACGCTCTGAATTATTTGGTCAGCGCCCGACCCGAGGCGATGAAGTCGTATCTTAAGTTTCTCAAGGAAACGGGTAAATCGCTCGACCCCAAAACCCGCATGCTGATCACTGTCATCACCAAGATTGCGGTCCAAACCGAAGGCGGATTCCGCCAATACCTTCCCCAAGCTCTGAACGCGGGCGCCACGCCCAATGAAATCCTCGATGCCATTCTGCATGCGTTCCCGGCGCTCGGGTTGGCCAAGATCGTGTGGGCCATCGATATCCTGCTCGACATGGACATCCCGGAATTCCGCGCCGAGAACCTGGGCGCAGTAATACGCTGGCACGATGTTCGACCGGTGGACAAGATCCCCGAGAGTAAGATCACTTACTGTGACAGCGACGGGCGGAGCCTTTTCATCTACCGGGACAATGGTGATTTTCATGTATACGACAGCCGTTGCCCACATCAGGTCACCAATATCCCACACCTGGCGCTGGACGGCTTTCGCCTCACCTGCCCGAAGCATCACTGGGCCTTCGACATTAAGTCCGGCGAGTGTGTGGAAAAGGGAAATCGCCCCCTAAAACGATTCGAGGCGAAAGTGGAAAACGGCCGGCTTTACGCGCGCTGGTAGTGATAGAACTACAATAATAGATTAACAACAGCACCGAGACTTCACGTTGTGGGTTTTATGAGTTTCCATTCACGAAGAATTTCATAACGCGCGCCTTCCCGAAGCGTATGCGATTGGACAAGACAAAATCGGTCTATCTCCCACCGATGGGCATCTATAACGCGCGCTGGTAAACATGGGCGCGCATTGCGCGCGAGCGTCAGGTGCGCTGCGTAAGGCCTCTTCTCCGCTTCATGGCCACAACCGGCTAGGCCTGCATTCAACTGCTGTACAAGTTGCCACAACGCCTTGGGCGTAAGTTCCGGTCCAACCCAAAGTATGCCGGATTTTGGCCAACAACCTAACCACTCCAGATCCAACGAAAAGGCGTCTACTTGCACGTTGGAGGCCGATAGTTCGGCGCATTCCCGGAATGTCGCATTGACGGATCCGAGAAATGCTAAAGTCAGATGAATATTTTCTGCCACCACGTGCCGACCGGCGCCTCCTTTCAAGACATTGCCACCGAGCCTGAATAATTTCCGGCTCAACTCAAGTGGAGGCCACAAGGCAAAGAAGAGTCGCTGCATTTTTTCTCTTGAGTGGAGATGTGCCGATGAGATGATTCCTGATATCGCCTCGAGAGAAGGCCAATGAAGCGTAAATGGTGGGCCGTGCAGGAGTCGAACCTGCGACCAACTGGTTAAAAGCCAGCTGCTCTACCGGCTGAGCTAACGGCCCGTGAAATTATGCGGAGGGATCATCGTTGCGGGAGGCGGCATTATCCGGTCGCAATGCGGGGCTGTCAAAGCCGCTGAGCGCATGCGGGCACTCCGCAAGACTTTCGTCCCTGTAGGACACGCCTGGGTCCGCGCCATGGCTCCTGGTGAACTAATTCGAAAACTGATTTGTAAGCCAATTTCGCGCTACGCCGGTGTCTTGGTTCCACCAGACGCCGGGAGAAGCTTCATGTCCGCGAGTCCCATGTGCAGCGCCCGCCAGAAACCCTGTTCATCCAGCATGTAGTATTGGACCTTCATTGTCAGCGCACTGCCGAATATGATTGATACTAACGCCAGCACCGAACCCAGGGCAAGCGTGGACACTCCGGTCACGCCCTGCCCGATGGTGCAACCCATGGCGAGAACACCGCCAAATCCCATGAGCGAGCCGCCCACGGCGTGATTCAAAAAATCAGATTTCGACGCAAACCATTCGATGCGGAACTTGCGTGTGAAGATCGCGTAAAGGAACGAGCCGATGATAACGCCGGTCAACGCCATTACGCCGAAGTTGATCATGGTGGTTTGCGCGGGTTGCATCAGGTAACGAGCGGTATCCCCCATCGGGCTGATAAAGGTGTACGACTGCACCGCCACGCGGCTCGGAATCGTCGTCGCAAACGCCGCATACTCCTCCCAGGCCTCGCGCAGGGCGCCGCCGGTAATATACCAGCCGGCCACTACCGCCAGTCCCATCACGCCGCCACCCAGAAAGTTGTCAAAACGGCTGCGGAAATCGGGTGACTTGAAGATGAAAACGAACAGCGTCAACGCCACGACACCGCCGATCAACCAGTGCAGCAGCTGGGTGTTCTTGATATTGAAGACACCACCCACGATGGTACCAATTTCCTGGCTCGGGATGCCGTACTTGGACAGCTCGATGGTGGTCGGATTGATCCAGCTCATGAAGACGATGCTGAAAAAATCGGTCCATAGCATAAGGTACGCGCAAATGGCGGCGATGATCAGCACGACCAGGGATTTAAGATTTCCCTGACCGACACGCACCATGGTGCGCTGCCCGCAGCCGCTGCCGAGGGTCATCCCAACACCGAACAATAAACCGCCGAGCACGTAACGCAACCAGGCGAAATTCGACGTACGGTACGGGGGGAAGCTATCCGACGGCAGCGTCACAGCGCCCATGATTTCGAACAGCAACAAGCCGGTCAGCGCGATCGCAATGGCGAATAGCCACGCCCGCATGCGTCCGGTATCGCCCATGTTCACCCAGTCGGACACCGCGCCCATGGTGCAGAAATTGGTTTTGTTGCCGACCGCTCCAATCACAAGCGCGACCAGAAAAACCAGTAACAAGACTTCATTATGTACGGTGAAACCCATAAATCCCCCAATCATCGGTTTATCGCTGACCGAGCTGACAGCGTGTCGGTCACTTTCGGCAGCGGACCGCCGCAGCGTCCGCTTGATGCCGCCTTGGCCTGTGGCAGCGCGGCGAGGACGGTATTTTGCCCGCGTTCGCTGGAAATCACCAGTGATCGTTGATTTTATTGTTATAAATAACGAGTCGGGTCCGCTATTCCAGCGCCGGCGAAGCCCTGACGGCGCAGCCGACACGCATCACAGCGACCGCAGGCGCGTCCCTCGGGGTCGGGATCGTAGCATGAGATTGTCAGCGCGAAATCCACACCCAATCCGACGCCGGTACGGATGATCTCATCCTTGCGCATCTGAATCAGTGGCGCGCGAATCTTAATCGGCCGGTTTTCGACGCCGGCGCGGGTGGCTATCCGTGCCAGACGCTCGAATGCCTCTATGTATTCCGGGCGGCAGTCGGGATAACCCGAATAATCGATCGCATTGACGCCGATGAATACATCCTGCGCGCCGAGCACTTCGGCCCAGCCGAGGGCGATCGACAGGAATACCGTGTTGCGCGCTGGCACGTAGGTCGCCGGAATTCCCTCGGTCGGGATCTCCGGCACAGCGATGGCGCGATCGGTCAGCGCCGAACCGCCCATCCAGCCGATGTCGAGTTTGACGACGCGATGATCCAACGCACCCAGTCTCGCGGCAATCGCGCGTGCCGCCTCGAGTTCGACCCGGTGCCGCTGGCCATAATCGAAGGTTAGCGCGTAACAGGCAAAACCCTCGGCGCGCGCGATCGCCAGCATCGTGGCGGAATCGAGACCGCCGGAAACCAGCACCACCGCCTGCTTACCGGACTCAGCGCCCGCGGGCATCGTTCCAAAGAATTTTGTGCAGTTGTATCTGCATGCGCACCGGCAGGTGATCCTGCAGTATCCATTCGGCAAGATCGGTCGGATTCACTTGTCCATGACTGGGGGAAAACAGCACTTCGCATCGCTCATCGAGTCGGTGCTCGGCAAATTTCGCGCGGCTCCATTCATAATCCGCACGGTCACAGATTACGAACTTCACTTGATCCTTCGCGGCGAGATGCTCGATGTTGGTGTAAAGATTGCGATGCTCTTCCCCGGAGCCAGGAGTCTTGAGATCCATCACAATGCTCACGCGCGGGTCAATATCGGAGATATCAAGCGCACCACCTGTCTCGAGCGATACCTGGTAGCCGCGTTTGCACAGGGCAGACAGCAATCCTCGACAGGGGCGTTGCGCCAACGGTTCACCGCCTGTCACGGTCACAAAGCGTGGTGCGTGTTCGGCGGCGCGGTTCAGAATCTCGCCAAGCTCCATCCACTCCCCGCCGTAGAAAGCGTATTCAGTATCGCAGTACACGCACCGCAACGGACAACCGGTCAGGCGAATGAACACCGTGGGGTGTCCCACGGTGCGTGCTTCGCCTTGGAGGGAATAAAAGATTTCCGTGATTCGCAGCCGCTCGCTGGACAAGCCCGGCCGGAAGTTCGCGGGAGACAATTTTGCCGACGACACAAATTAACGCCCTTCTTTTTTCATCTTCGCCAGTCGCTGTTCCGCCGACTTCGCGGCCGGCTGCCCCGGGTATCGCGCGATCACCTGGTTAAGCACGTCGCGTGCCTTAGCCCGGTCTCCCAGCTCATAATGGCTGTAGCCGATCTTGAGCAAGGCATCCGGCGCTTTCAGACTTTTGGGATGCTCGTTCATGAGGCGAGTGAATTCCGTCAAGGCCTTGCGAAAATCACGCACGACGTAATAGGCCTCGCCAAGCCAGTACTGGGCGTTGTCACGCAGCGCACTCTGCGGATACTGGGTGAGAAAATCGCGGAAATCCTTCGTGGCACGATCGTAATGCCCCTGCTTCATGAGGTTGAACGCGGCCTCGTAGGCCTGCTGCTCCTGAGCCGATGAGGCCACCCCTCCAGCCACCGAGGATGTCGTGATTTCTGCCGTGGGGACCGTCTCCGAACCTGACACCACAGCCGGGCGGCGCTCCAGCTCGCTCACCCGGCGGTCGATATCAGCCAGCAGGTCGCGTTGACGCGCCTTCAGACGCTCTATTTCGTTGTTCTGGAGCTCAACCTGGCCCCGCAAGCGCCGCAACTCCGTCTGAAGCGACTCAAGCTGTTGCAATAGGTCGGCCAGCGCCTCGCGTGATGGCGAGGTGGCAGGCGCGCCCCCGACCCCCAGCTCCACAACCGGCGGAAGACTGCGTCCGTCCGCGGAGGCTTCCGCCGCCCACCCTGGAGCAGCCAGGGTGGCCAACCACACCCCTGCTGCCCACACTCCGTAGCGCCGGGGAGCTTTCACTATCGCTGGCCTGGATTAGTAGGCGATTTCAGCGCGACGGTTTTGCCGCCAGCAGGATTCGTTGTGCTCCTGACATAGCGGCTTTTCCTCGCCATAGGATACCGTCTTGATGCGGTTACCGGCGACACCCAAAACCTTCATCAGACGCTCGACGGCCTGTGCACGCCTCTCACCCAGCGCCAGATTGTATTCACGTGTTCCGCGTTCGTCGCAGTTCCCTTCGAGCGTCAACCGGAGCTGCGGGTTAGCCACGAGATGGGCCGCATGCGCCTCGACGATGGCGCGTCCCTCAGTATCGATGGCACTGCTGTCAAACGCAAAGTGCACCCGGCGTTGTGACAGGAGATCAGCGCGTTTCTGCTTTTCACGATCGGACAGCGCAGCACCTGACGGGCCGAACTCTCCACCAGCCGGTGTCGTCTGTGTCGGTACGGCATCCTTGTCACCGGCGGCAGGCTTCACCGCCTTATCTCCGGCGCAGCCAGCGAGGATAAAAGCAACGAGCAGCGATGCAACGAGATGCTTCCTATTTTTCATGTTTCACTCCTTGTATTGCAGTTCACGGTTGTAAGGCGACCAGGCGGGCTCACGCACATCACCCTCCTCTAATTTGAACAGCTGACGTACGCGCCCATCTGCAGAGACCGAGGCCAGCACTCCGCGGCCCCTTACTTCTGTAGCATAGATAATCATACGGCCGTTGGGGGCAAAACTGGGCGATTCATCAAGGACCGTCTCCGTCAGCACCTGCATCGTACGATTATCCAATCTTAGCACCGCGATACGGAACCCCCCCTGATTTCGACTCACGAGCGAGATGGACTTCCCATCCGCGGCATAAGCGGCACGGGCATTATAATCCCCATCGAAGGTCAATCGTTCCGCCGGCCCGCCAGACGCGCTCATGCGGTAGATTTGCGGTGTCCCGGCGCGATCAGAGGTAAAAACAATATCCCGACCATCCGGTGACCATGCGGGTTCCGTATCAATGGCCTGATCATAAGTCATCCGCCGAAGTGAACGGCTGCCAAGATGCATGGTATAGATCTCTGCATTTCCGTCTCGCGACAATGCCATGGCCAGACTCCCGCCATCGGGTGACCACGCTGGGGCGCCGTTGATGCCGGTGTATTCCGCGACCAGATCACGCCGGCCATCGATCAGGTTCTGGATATAAATCTTGGAACGTTTATCTTCAAATGAAACATAGGCCAGGCGATTGCCCTCGGGCGACCAGGCCGGCGACAGCAACGGTTCCGGTGAACGCACTACCGTCTGTGGATTGACGCCATCCGAATCCGCCACCTGGAGCTTGTAGATTGGCTTTACGCCGGGCGGTTCCTCTTTCGTTACGTAGGCGATCCGGGTGTTGAACGCGCCGGGCTCGCCCGTGATTTTTTCGTAAATGATGTCACTGATTTGATGCGCCACTGAACGCAGCATTTCGGATCCTATGGTATACCGAAAGCCGGTAATCTGGGACCCCTTGAACACATCATAAAGCCTGAATTGCACTTGGTATTTTCCCGGTGCCACCTGGCGCACACTGCCGATCACCAGGGCCTCGGCCTTGAGGATGCGCCAGTCCTTAAACACCACATCCTTGTCTTCGTGCGGCAACGAGACAAAGTCACGGCGCGGGAGCACGGCAAACCGGCCGCTGCGCGCCAGATCCGCTTCAATCACATCGGAAATATTCTGCGGCAGCTGCACCGGCCCTTCCCACCCGAATGGAACGATGGCGATCGGCGTGCCGACATCCACGCCGCGCGTGATTTCAATGGTCAGGATGGCGTGGGCGAAAGTCGGCCACAACAGCGTCAGCAGCAGGATAAATTTTTTAGCGTCAAAACGTCTCAACCGTGCTTCCTATTCTTCGGGATTGAACAAAAATTCGATCTCACGGAAATACTCGAACAGCGCCGGGTCCTCGGGCAATGGCAAGGGCGCCGCCTTGTACACGGCATTCACCACCGAGCTGTCGAACAATGCATTGCCGCTTGATGGTACCACATTAACCGCGACGACTTCTCCCGTGGGCGTCAGGCGCACGCGCACGACGCACTTGAGGCCCTTGGCCACGCCGACCGGCCGGTTCCAGCTGCGGCTGACACGTTGGCGGATGAGCAACCGGTATTTGTCGATTTCGGTGGCTGACCGCGCGGCAAACGCCGCCCTCTGGCGCGCCTTTTCTTCCGCCGCCAGCTGTTCCTGGAGCGTTTGCTCCGCCGCCTGTTGCCTGCGCTTGTCCTCTTTCCGGCGTTCCTCTTCGGCCGCGCGTTTCTGTTTTTCCTTTTCCTTCTCCTCAGCCTCTTTTTTCTTGCGCTCCGCTACCTGGCGCTGTTTGGCCAGCTCTTCCTCCTGTTTTTTCTTCAGCTCCGCCTCGCGTAGTTTTTCCGCCTCGGCCTTCTGGCGCGCCGCCTCCTCTTCCTGGGCACGCTTGTCGACTTTTTCGGTTTTCCGTGGCGGCGGCTCCGGCACGGCCGTGGCCTGTACAACTTGATCCGTGGAAGGTGAATCCACCGTCCAGCGAAAGCCAATGACGGCGATCCCGATTACCACCGCATGCACCAGCACGGCATAAATGATGGCCCGGACCCTACCCGGATTTTGACGTAAGTTTTTCGGCAGCACGCTATTTTCCGGGCGGTTCGGTCAGCAATCCAACGCTCGGTGCGCCGGCAGACTGCAACAAGGTCATCACCTTGACCACATCGCCATAATTGGCCGACCGGTCACCACGCACCAGCACCGGCGTTTGCGGCCGCAGGCGCAGGATCGCCGCCACTTTCCTGCGCAACTCTTCGGTGGAAATTCGCCGATCATCGAGGAAATATCTCCCTTCGCGGTCGACCGTCACGACCAGTGTTTCCTGGTCCTGGGATTCCACCGGCTTCGCGACAGCCTTCGGCAGGTCTACCTTGACGCCTTGCGAGAGCAGGGGGGCCGTGATCATGAAAATCACGAGCAGAACCAACATCACGTCGATGTAGGGTACGACATTAATTTCGCTCATGAGTTTCTTGTGACGCTTGCGATAGGCTTCCACGATTACCCTCTCGAGGCATAGGCCTGGCGCTGAAGAATGCTGGAAAATTCCTCCATGAATATCTCGTAGCGTGTCACCAGTCTCTCCACTTTGTTGGAATATCGATTATAGGCGATGACCGCCGGAATAGCGGCAAACAGGCCGATGGCCGTGGCGATCAGGGCCTCGGCAATGCCCGGGGCCACGTGCGCGATGGTGGCCTGTTGTACCATCCCGAGCGACCGGAAGGAATTCATGATTCCCCACACGGTGCCGAACAGGCCGACATAGGGGCTGGTCGAGCCGACCGTGGCCAGGAAGGAAAGGTGCGTTTCGAGATAATCGATTTCGCGTGAAAGCGCGACGCGCATCGCGCGTTGCACACCATCAAGGATCTCCGTGGGTTCGATTTTGGATTGCTGGCTGAGACGCCGGTATTCGCGGAATCCCTCGACGAAAATGCTCGCCATGCCGGTGGCATTGGCATCTTTTTTCGATTGTTCGGCGAACATATGACTCAAGTTGGCCCCAGACCAGAACTTCGCCTCGAAACGGTCGGCCACATAGCCAGCGCTTTTGATCGCGAACCATTTGCGAAAAATCATGGTCCAGGACAGCACCGAGGCAAGCATGAGAAGCAGCATCACCAGTTGCACCGGCAGTGAGGCGTTCCGAACAAGCGATATCAGGGCGATGCCTTCGGTTGTGGTTATGTCCATGTAGCGATACCTGTGTCAATTTTTGAACCAAGAATTTCAGGGATGGGTCGTGGAGCGAACGTCCCGGCATCGAGACAGGCCACTTTCACTTCACCCTCACAGAGCGTGATTTCCTCGCGCCGGATTTCCTGACCAAAGGTTATGCTGGCTTTTCCACGGCGGATGACCTGCACCGTCGCCTCCAGCAGATCGTTGAAGCGTGCGGGCTTCAGGAATTCCAGGTGGGCGGATCGTACGGCAAACAGGATCCCCTCACGACGGGAAAGTTCATCCTGCTCGAAACCCATTTGGCGCAACCATTCCGTACGGGCTCGTTCCATGAATTTAAGATAGTTCGCGTAATACACCACGGCACCGGCGTCCGTATCCTCGTAATAAACCCGGATGGGAATGGAAAATATTCTGCTCACGCGCCGTCGATTACTACTCTCCGAAAATATCCCGCTGCGGCCGCTCGCTGCCTGCCGGGGCATTCAACCCAAAATGCCGCCAGGCCACAGCCGTGGCCAAGCGTCCGCGCGGCGTGCGCATCAGGTACCCTTGCTGGATCAGAAACGGTTCGATCACATCCTCGATGGTATCACGCTCCTCGCCGATGGCCGCGGCCAAGTTGTCCACTCCCACTGGGCCGCCGGAAAATTTCTCGATAACGGCTTGCAGCAGCTTGCGATCGAGCGTATCGAATCCGCACTGGTCCACTTCTAGCATGTTTAGTGCGAGTTCGGCGATGTCGCCGGTCAGTCGACCATCGCCTTTGATCTGGGCAAAATCACGCGCACGCCGCAGCAGACGGTTGACGATGCGCGGCGTCCCACGCGAGCGGCATGCAATCGCTTTCACGGCGTCTGGCTCGATGTGCATGTCGAGGATCCCAGCGGATCGATTAACGATGCGGGCCAGTTCTTCCGGATTGTAGAATTCGAGACGGTGGACAATGCCGAAGCGGTCGCGCAATGGCGAAGTCAGAAGGCCCGCCCGCGTGGTCGCGCCCACCAGGGTGAATGGCGGGAGATCGAGCTTGATGGAACGCGCCGCGGGACCCTCGCCAATAAGAATGTCAAGCTGGTAGTCCTCCAGCGCCGGATAAAGGATCTCCTCCACGATGGGGCTCAAGCGGTGAATTTCATCGATGAACAGCACGTCATTAGGCTGCAGATTGGTCAGAATGGCCGCGAGATCGCCGGGGCGCTCCAGCACCGGTCCGGAAGTTTGGCGCAGGCCCACACCCATTTCGTTGGCCACGATGTGCGCCAGCGTGGTCTTCCCCAGTCCTGGCGGGCCGAACAGGAGAACATGATCCAGCGCCTCGGCTCGCCCGCGGGCGGCGGCGATAAATATCTCCATCTGCCGCCGGATGGGTTCCTGACCCACGTATTCTGCGAGGCGAGCCGGGCGCAGCCGGCGTATCTCAACGGTTTCTTCGGCCGCGTCTGCCGCATGGGCAGACACCAGTCGGTCAATTTCAATCATATAAGTATGGTCATTTCCCTTGGCCTGTCTTTGTACCGACATGCCTGGACGGGTGCAATAGAGAATGTTCTGTTCCGCCCTCGCCCAAGCTCACCCGGCCATCCCTTTGAGTGCCTGTCGGATGATTTCTTCTGTATTCAAACCCTTTGCGGAAACACCGCGCACGGCACGGCTGGCCTCGTTCGGTTTGTAACCCAGGGACACGAGCGCGCTGACCGCTTCACTGACTGGATCGGACGGTGCGGCCCCGGTCCCCGCAGCGGGACGGGTGGACAGCACCGGGACATCCTTGGGCAACTTGTCGCGCATTTCGATTACCAGACGCTCGGCGGTTTTGCGCCCGATTCCTGGAACCTTGGTAAGTCGCGTGATGTCTTCTTCGGCCACACATCGCGTGAATTCTTCATCTGGCAATCCCGACAATACCGCCAGGGCCACGCGCGGTCCCACGCCGTTGACCTTGAGCAGGTCGCGAAACAACCGCCGTTGGGTCTCGCGGACGAAACCATATAACAGGTGTGCGTCTTCACGAATAACCAAGTGAGTATAAAGCGTCACTTGATTGCCCACCGCCGGCAACTCGTAAAAAGTCGTCATGGGGGCTTCCAGTTCGTAAGCCACACCGCTGACGTCCACCAGCATAGCCGGTGGCTCCTTACGCAGCAGCACGCCGTGCAAGCGTCCGATCACGGGGCCCGTCTCATCCGGCGGCGACCCGACTTGCGACGCGGCAGTGCCTGCAATCCCACGGCATGATGCGCGTGGCAAATGGCACAAGCGAGGGCATCGGCGGCATCGGCCTTCGGGACCGTGCCGAGCGCCAGGAGCGCCTTAACCATGTGTTGTACCTGTTGTTTGCCGGCGTGGCCCTTGCCCACGGCGGTGCGCTTGATCTGTAGGGCGGAGTACTCGGCGATGTCGAGCATCTGGTTGGCGCCGGCGAGAATGGCGGCGCCGCGCGCTTGCCCGAGTTTAAGGGCGGAATCCGCGTTTTTTGCCATGAACACCTTTTCAATGGCGAGTACCGTGGGTTGATAAGTACGGATAATTTCCGATACACCGTCAAAAACTGTCTTAAGCCGTCCGGCAATCTCGCCCCGGGGGACACGCACGCAACCACTGGCAATATATTCGATTTGCCCGTTTCGCAACACCTGCACCACGCCGAAACCGGTAATACGCGAACCGGGATCGATGCCGAGAATTCGCATCAACTCGCCCGCTTCAAGAGCTCATCGGGAAAATCCGCATTCGAATACACATTCTGCACGTCGTCCAGATCTTCCAGGGCTTCCAGAAGCTTCAGCATTTTTTCGGCGTCCTCGCCCATGACCGGGGCGGTGGTCGCGGCGCGCTGCTGGATCTCGGCGTGTTCGGGCTTCAAGCTCTGTTTTTCCATGGCCTCGACCACAGCATGAAACGTCTCGGGCGCAGTCAGGACCTCGATCGAACCGTCCGGGTCCGCAATCACGTCATCGGCTCCGGCCTCGAGCGCCGCCTCCATGATCTTGTCTTCGCTTGTCCCCACGGGATAGCTGAGTATCCCGGTTTTGTTAAAAAGGAAAGCGACTGAACCATCCTGCCCCAGGTTGCCGCCATGCTTGGAGAAGGCGTGGCGCACTTCGCCGACGGTGCGGGTGCGATTGTCCGTGGTGCCCTCGACCATGATCGCCACCCCGGCCGGACCATAACCTTCGTAGTGGACTTCCTCGTATTGCGCCCCCTCAAGCTCGCCGGTTCCGCGCAGGATAGCGCGCTCAATGGTTTCCTTGGTCATGTTAGCGGCCAGCGCCTTGTCCATGGCGGTACGCAGGCGCGGATTGAGCTTGGGATCGCCCCCACCCCCCGAGCGCGCGGCCACAGTGATTTCACGGATCAGCTTGGTGAAAATCTTGCCCCGCCGGGCGTCCTGGACTCCCTTGCGATGCTTGATATTGGCCCATTTCGAATGGCCGGCCATGAAAGTTCCTGTATTGGAATACGGTGTCTTTCCGCCCTCTGGCGGCGCTCAAGTGTAACATCGGGCCCAGACATCCCCCAACCGCATGGAAGGAAATGATGGCTGTTCAAGGGTCAAATCGTCCATTCTTCAAAAAGGCGGCAACCTGGCATGCGACCGTACGCGAAAACAGCATGCCGGTATGCGACACCGGCAGGGCCAGATGTTCGTAGGCGGCAGGATAGGCGCTTTCCTTTACCGTCAGCAGGCCATCATTGGGCCTTGGCAAGTGACGCACCAATAATCTCCCGATGCCGAAGGAACGAGTGCCGCAGATCGCACCGATGTCGCGCGGCGGTGGCAACCATTGTTGTGGCTCGGCCGCCAGCAGCTGAGCTATTTCTTTTCCCATCACCCGGCGCCAGAAACCATATTGACTAAGATGGGCGGCGACCTGACTGCCGCCGTGCGGCGCGCCGAGTGTCACCAGGCGCCCCGGTTTCTGCCGCGGGTGAAGATGAAACAGGGCGCGGATCAGTATCCCTCCCAGACTGTGGCCCACGAGATGCACGCTATCGGCATCGAGCGTCTCGAGGTAACGCGAAAGCCGCGCCGCATTGGCAGTGAAATCGGACCGCACGGAAGGATAGGAGAAGAAACAGACGTTGAATCCCTGCCGACGCAAACGACGCGCAAGCAACGCCATGAGGCAGCCCGGGAACCACAGACCGTGGATAAGAACGATGGACTCTGCCCATTCAAACGTCGTGGCCGGCTTCGACATTTTCCTTCAGCTTCAGGATGGCCTCGCGGTTACTCCAGGAAGCGGCTTTCTCGGCCGCGGCATCGAAAGAATACCAGCCGTATTCCGTATGTTCACTCGAATTTAATACGATCTCGCACACGTCGGGAAGCGCAAGATAAAAAACATGTTCCGAGTTCTCGTTCACCTCGGGGGAATAGCGATGGCGCCATTGCGGCAGAATCGTGTAGCGATTCACCCTTCCCGTCGCTTGAAGTGCTGACGACACCAGCCCCGTCTCTTCCTCAAGTTCCCGTGCGGCGGCCCGCCGTGGTTCTGTTTCCTCCCAACGCAGGCTGCCCGTCACCGATTGCCAGAAACCGGGATCGTCGGCGCGCCGCAGCAATAATACTTTTCCGGTCCCGGTATAAACCACCACCAGGACTGATTCCGGGCGTTTAAATTTTTTCGTCGGCGGAGACACCGGCTGCCTCGCCGGTCGTTTTTTCCGGGGGCTTGCGCAATTTGATATGCAACTCGCGCAGCTGCATCTCGTCCACCGTGCTCGGGGCCTCGGTCAGGAGGCATGCGGCCTTCTGGGTTTTGGGGAAGGCGATCACGTCGCGGATGGACTCCACGCCACTCATGAGCGCACACAAGCGATCGAGACCGAAGGCAATGCCACCATGCGGTGGTGCACCATAGCGGAGCGCATCGAGCAGAAAACCGAACTTGGCACGCGCCTCCTCGGGGCCGATCCCAAGGGCGGCGAAGACCTTTTCCTGCACGTCCACACGGTGGATACGGATTGAGCCGCCACCAATCTCGGAGCCGTTCAATACCATGTCATAGGCGCGCGCCCTCACATTGGCCGGGTCGATGTCGACACGTTCCATGTCTTCAGGCTTCGGGGAGGTGAACGGATGATGCAGTGCCATCCAGCGTTTGGCATCGGCGTCGTACTCGAACATCGGGAAATCCACCAACCACAAAATTTTCCAACCCTCCTGCCTGAGTTTCAGGTCCTCTCCCAATTTCAGGCGCAGCGCTCCGAGCGAATCATTGACGACCTTGGCAGTGTCCGCCCCGAAGAAGATCAGATCTCCCGTTTGCGCCTTCGTGCGTTGCAGAATGCCCGCGATGACCGCGTCCGGCAGGAATTTGAGTATTGGCGATTGCAACCCTTCTCGTCCCTTCGCCGCATCGTTGACCTTGATATACGCCAGACCCTTGGCGCCATACAGCCCGACAAAGGCCGTGTAGGCATCGATCTGACTGCGCGGTAAATCGCCGCAGCGGGGCACGCGCAAGGCCGCGACACGACCCGAAGGATTGTTTGCCGGACCGGCAAAAACCTTGAACTCCACTTGTTTCATCAGATCGCCAACATCCACCAGTTCCAGCGGTACGCGCAGATCCGGCCGGTCGGTTCCGTAGCGCCGCACGGACTCATCGTAGCTTAAACGCGGGATCGGATCGGGCAGATCGACACCGAGCACATCCTTGAACAGCGCACGCAGCATCTCTTCCATCAGGCCCATCACGCCGTTTTCATCCAGGAACGAGGTCTCGACGTCGAGCTGCGTGAATTCCGGCTGGCGATCGGCGCGCAGGTCCTCGTCGCGGAAACAGCGCGTGATCTGAAAGTAGCGCTCGAAACCCGCGACCATCAGCAATTGTTTGAAAAGCTGCGGGGATTGCGGCAGCGCGAAGAAATGGCCAGCATGCGTGCGCGAAGGCACGAGATAGTCGCGGGCGCCTTCGGGCGTGGACCGGGTAAGCATCGGTGTTTCGATTTCGGTGAAATGCCGGTCCTCCAGGAATCGGCGCAACGTCCGGGTAATCCGATGACGCAAGCGCAGATTCTTCTGCATGATGTCGCGCCGCAGATCGAGATAGCGGTAGGTGAGCCGCACCGGTTCGGAAAGTTCGGCCTCGTCGAGCTGGAATGGCAGGGGGTCGGCGCGGTTGAGAATTTCAATCGTGTCGGCGACGACCTCCACTTTGCCGGTATGCAGATGAGGATTTTCGGTTCCGGTCGGCCGCGCCCGCACATTGCCCTGCACGCGCAGCACGAATTCCGTACGCACCGTCTCCGCGGTGGAAAAAGGTTCTTTTTTCGAGGGATCGAATACCGTCTGCACCACACCTTCGCGGTCGCGCAGATCGATGAAGATCACGCCGCCGTGGTCACGCCGGCTGTGGGCCCAGCCACACAGGGTGACGCGCTGACCGATATGGGATTCGATGATTTCGCCGCAATAATGACTGCGCATGTTTTATCTGGCTATCTAGTACAAACGGGGTGCGTTAGGATCCCTGGCGCGCCTGCTTACCGGTAAGGGCGGCTTTATTATGCTCAGGTACCACCACCCCGACAGAGAGCAGCATTTTAAGGCCCTGATCCACGTTCATGTCGAGCTCAATCACGTCATCGCGGGGGACCATGAGGAAAAAACCGGACGTGGGATTCGGTGTGGTGGGAATGAAAATGTTGACGATTTCCTGTCCCGTCTTAGTCTGGACCTCATTCGCTCCCGACCCGGTCTGGAACGCCAGCGACCACATACCCTTGCGGGGGTATTCGACCAGCACCACTTTGCGAAACGACTTGCCGGAGGAAAACATGCTCTGCGTGACCTGCTTGACCGAGGCGTAAATCGATCGCACCAGCGGGATGCGCTGTAATACCCGCTCGCCGATGGTGAACAGTTGCTTGCCGAAGAGGTTAGTGGCGATTATCCCGGTCGCGAGGACGACGATGGCGGTCAACACCAGTCCCAGCCCCGGGATACGGAAGCCCAGGAGAGTTTCTGGCTGAATGCTTAAAGGAAGCAGCAGCAGGGTTTGGTCCATCAGATCCACCAGGAACTTCACAATCAGCAAAGTAACGCCGAGCGGGACCCAGATCAGTAACCCAGCCACCAAATAACGTCGCAGCGTCGCCATCATGCCTTAATGGGCGCAGCCGCAGCCGCCACTTCCGCAACCACCACTGGCCTTTTTTTTCGGAGGGGAGGAATCCGAGGAGGTGGAATCCGATGATCCGGATTTTTCCTTCTTCTCACCCTTCCCGCCGCCTTTGAAATCTGTAACGTACCAGCCACTGCCTTTAAGCTGGAACCCGGCTGCAGAAATCAGTTTCTTGAGCGCAGACACGCCACAAGCCGGACAGTCCTTCAGTACCGGTTCGCTCATCTTCTGTATGGCTTCCAGCCGGTGGCCACACGACCCGCATTCATACTCGTAAATCGGCATACCGCTTCTCCTGAAAAAAATGCGCCCCCAAAGTATGGGGGCGGTGAATATTCCAGACAAGCCAAATTATATAGGCGGACCCCCTGTAACGCATTATTTTTAAAGCATTGTTGACTGGTGCAAGCCTGTAGCAAATAGTCCAGGATATTCCTCAGCGGGATTTAGACACCGGAGGGATTGCATCGACCCAATTGAGAGCAGGCGATATCCCTCTGACCCGTAAGGGCCACACAGTGGCACTTGGGGAATCATCATGGGCGCCGGAGGAAGCAAATATAAGAGAGATCCTCCGTGGGAAGTGCGGAAACTCCATTATTCCCGGGAAATAATGGATTTTGCTCTTCTATCCCCCTGCTTTTTCCGCTAAATTATGCGCGTTTACGGAACCCCTCTAACCACTATTCCACTCAGGAGTATTACATGGCAAACAACAAATCGGGAAAGAAACCGACCACGAAGTCCGAGATCTACGCCCATATCGCGGAAAAAACCAACCTCAAGCGGAAAGACGTCGTGGCGGTTTTCGATACCTTGACCAGCCTCATTGAGCGCGATCTAAAAAAGGGCCCCGGCATTTTCAATCTTGTCGGCCTGATGAAGATCAAAATGGTTTACAAGCCCGCCGTGCCAGCTCGCAAGGGTATCAATCCATTTACCAAGGAAGAGGTTATTTTCAAGGCCAAACCGGCACGCAACGTGGTCAAATGCCAGCCGCTGAAAAGTCTGAAGGACATGGTGTAAGTGGAAAAACGCGGGAATTCAAGCGTTTCCAAGAACAGTGTGTCAACGATGGTCGTTCAGACAGGCTGATCGTCAACAGTCACGAACCCGAGGCAACGGTCCGGGTGGATCGTTGCCTCATTAACAGTCATTGCGGGCCATGGAAGGCGGCCCGAGTATTTTGTTGAGTATTATGGCCGAAAACACGGTGGCGAAAATAATTTACCATGGCGGCCTTGAGCCAGTGGTTTATTCCTCTTCTTCGTCATCCAGCTCCACATCATCGTCCAGATCCGTATCATCGTCAGCTTCGGTGCTGTCAACTTCATCCTCCTCGTCATCCGATTCCTGTCGTTCCAGATCCATCCCGTACCAGTCATCCAAATCCATCTTGTCGGTGGAACCGTCGCTGTACTGAATTTCAATCGTGCCATCATTTTCATCAAAGGCAATGACCTCGAACGTGCGGCCATCCTCCTCCAGGTCTTCGTATACAGCCCCGACCACCGGCTCATCATACATAGGCATTTTCAATCCCCTCGCAAAATAACAGACCCCTCTTCAGAAAATATATAGACGGCATTTTGCGCTCTGCCAGTCAACCCTCCTGCTCTTTTCTCCCGGAAGTAACCGCACTATGCTGACGCACACGGGCCCGTCTCATCGTAGCAGTGGGAACAACAGGGGGAAATAATATGACAGCAGAATGCTTGTTTTGCAAAATGGTGTCAGGACAGATCAAGCCGGATACGGTATATCAGGACAAAGACGTGCTGGCGTTCAGGGATATCAATCCGCAGGCTCCAGTCCACGTACTGATAATCCCCAAAAAGCATATCGCCACGCTCAATGATCTGAGCAGCGGCGATATCGATCTGATTGGCAAGCTGATGCAGGCTGCTGTGCGCATCGCCAGGGAATCCGGTCTGTCCGAGTCAGGTTATCGGACAGTCATGAACTGTAATGCCGACGCCGGCCAGTCAGTGTTCCATATCCACATGCACTTGCTTGGTGGGCGAAACATGCACTGGCCGCCGGGTTAAACGGACTATCTGCCATATAATTGCTGAGACAGGTTAGGGATTGAGAAACTTTTTCAGTAACGCGCTTTAACGCACTTTAACGTGTTGTCTACCCTTCCTCCAATAGATAATTTTAGATTTTTATTATGTTAATCATTAAGTTATAATATTTTTGTTAGCGACACTTATTGCTTAGCTGGTTTTCAGTTCTCTCTTTTTCGTTCTCTGCAGTATTTCTCCCAAGATTCGAATCGAAACCCACCTTTCCTCAAATATGGCGGGTGCGGAGATGCGAGACAACGATTCTCACACCTCCACGCACACTAAGGTCACCTTTCAGAAAGGAATATCGTCGTCAAAATCCCCCGCTACAGCGGTTTTGGGCTTCTTGGCGGCTGATACGCTGCTGTTATCCGAGGCGGGTTGATCCTGGTTGAAATTGTCACCGCTGGGTACCCCAGCGCCGCCTCGCGACCCCAGCATCTGCATTTCGTTCGCAACGATTTCAGTGGTGTAGCGATCATGCCCTTCCTTGTCCTGCCACTTGCGTGTCTGGAGACGCCCCTCGACATACACCTGCGAACCTTTCTTCAAGTATTCACCGGCGATCTCCGCCAGCCGGCCGAAAAACACTACCCGGTGCCATTCAGTCTTCTCCTGTTTTTCTCCGGAATTCTTGTCCTTCCATGATTCCGACGTGGCCAACGTGATATTTGCCACCGCGGACCCGCTGGGGGAATAACGCACTTCGGGGTCACGCCCCAGATTGCCGATTAAAATTACCTTATTTACACCGCGTGCCATACCTGTTTCTCCAATGGGTTAGTCACGGAGCCCTGTGCCGATAAGAACCCGTTTCTCCGTGAAGTTAAGGGTGAATCATCATAGCCAGATTCTGATGCAGGTACAATTCCACTACCAGTCACGAGAAAAAGCACTGATTGAATCCATGTAATACATCGGATTATAAAAATGTTCTAAAGGGATAAAATTGTAAAATACCATTCCACGGTACCGCCACTATTCAAGTTGAGGGTAACAAACGGCGCAGGGCCTGCTCATCAAAATAACGACGGTCGACCTTGAGATAGGCGACCCCCTCATCGGCAATAACAGTGGCTTCGGCAACACCCTTGACAGCCGAAAGCTCGCGCTCCAGGCGCTGCGCCTCTTCTATAGTCAGGGCGCTGATATGAAACATCAGATTTTTGACGGCGGGGGGTGTTTTCATTCCATACGCCAGATACAACCAAACGCCAATCAGCACAGCGCCAAATTCAAACACGGCTCCCGCACCAAAGTGATTCGAGAGCAACCCTCCTGCCACCCCGCCAACAAAAAGGCCCAGCGCTTGGGACGTGTTATAGACACCTAAGGCCGTGCCTTTGGCGCTTGCCGGAGCAATTTTCGTAACCAGCGAGGGCAGGCTCGCCTCCAGCACATTAAAGGCCACAAAATAAAACGTCAGCACCGTGACCACACCCCAGAAATGATGAATGGCGGGAATGAAAGCGAGCTGCATGACAAGCATCAGCGCGATGGAGCCAACAAAGACCGGCTTGACTCTCGCCTTTTTCTCGCCGTAGAAAATCAGCGGCAGCATGAGCAGGACAGAGATGGCGAGTACCGGCAGATAAACCTGCCAGTGATGATTGGCATCGAGCTGGCCTGTCTCCCGCAGCGCAAACGGGACCACCATGAACATTGCCATCTGCACCACGTGTAACGCGAAAATCCCGAAGTTCAGCCGCCCCAGTTCGCCATCACGCAATACACTGAGCAGGCTGGCCGGCACCACCTCGGCATCGGAATGGAAATGGCTGACTTTCGGATTGGGAACAATGAATTTAATCGCCACCATCGCCAACAGGGCCAGAACGCCCGTCAACGCAAAAATCCCCGGTATGCTGATCAAGTGATAGAGGGCCGGACCGAGAACCAGAGAGAGCGCAAAGGTCAGTCCGATGGTGCCACCGACCACGGCCATCGCTTTGGTGCGATGTTCCTCGCGTGTCAGATCCGCCAGCAACGCCGTTACCACCGCGTTGATGGCGCCGGCACCCTGGATCGTCCGCCCGACGATGACCATGTAAATGTCATCGGCCGCGGCAGCCATGAAGCTCCCCAGCGCGAACAACACCAACCCGAAATAAATGACTCTTTTTCGTCCGATACGATCCGAAACCATGCCAAAGGGCAAATGCAACAGTGCCTGGGCCAGTCCATAAACTCCCAATGCCAGGCCGATCAGAGTGTGATTTTCGCCGCCCGGGAGGTGTTCCGCGTAAACCGCGAACACGGGCAGAATTAAAAATAACCCGAGCATTCGCAGGCCGTAAATGCTGGCCAGCCCAGCAGTGGCGCGCCGCTCGCTTGGTGACATGTGGTCTTGTCGGGAAAGCATTATATGAATTGGGAAAAATCAGCTCTTTTGCGTATAGTATTGATCCGGCAAGGATGCAATTGTAACGAAGGTACGTATACAAGCCATCTCTGGTTCTCGGATTGCCGGATCAATACTAAAATTTCTTAAGATTGCCTGTTATTGCGGCGGCAAGACAGCTTATGCTAAGGGCCCCATTCTGTTTATTGGGATCTGCTTTTTAGATGGATCTCTGCCGCTGCAATAACAGATAGCCCTTTGATTGCCCTTTAAACCCAACTTACCGGCCGTTACGTCGAGGCAACGGCCGGGAGATGAAACGGCCGTAATGGAAACCATCCGTATTCGCGGCGCACGCACGCACAATCTCAAAAATATCGACGTCGACCTGCCACGCGACAAACTCATCGTGGTCACGGGACTATCCGGTTCCGGCAAGTCGTCGCTCGCCTTCGACACGCTGTATGCCGAAGGACAGCGCCGCTACGTCGAGTCGCTGTCGGCCTACGCGCGCCAGTTCCTGGCGCTGATGGAAAAACCGGACGTGGACCTGATCGAGGGCTTGAGCCCGGCGATCTCCATTGAACAGAAGTCCACCTCGCACAATCCACGCTCTACCGTGGGCACGGTCACGGAAATTTACGACTACCTGCGCCTGCTCTACGCGCGCGTGGGAGAACCGTGCTGTCCGGAACACGGGGTCACGCTCTCGGCCCAGACCGTGAGCCAGATGGTCGACCATGTCATGTCGTTGCCCGAGGACACCAAGCTCATGTTGGTCGCACCGCTGATCGAGGGGCGCAAGGGCGAACACCTGCATATCCTGGAACGGCTGCGCGCGCAGGGCTATATCCGGGCACGTATCGATGGCGTGGTCACCTCGCTGGACGAAGCGCCGGCGCTGAAAAAGAATTTCAAGCACACCATCGAGGTGGTGGTGGACCGCGTCGTGGTGCGAAAAGGACAGGAGCAACGCTTGGCGGAGTCCTTCGAAACTGCGGCTAACCTTGGTGAGGGCCTTGTGCGGGTGGTCGTGCTGGACGAGGCCGGGAGCGGTACGCAGGAAATTGTCTTCTCGGCACGCTACGCCTGCCCGCACTGTGGATACAGCTTGGCCGAGCTTGAGCCAAGGTTGTTTTCCTTCAACAACCCGGCCGGTGCCTGTCCGGATTGCGACGGTCTCGGGATGCGCCAATTCTTCGATCCCACGCGCGTGGTGAGCGATGCCACGCTGTCGTTGCCGGCCGGCGCCATTCGCGGCTGGGATCAACGCAATGCTTTTTACTTCCACATGCTGGAATCGCTGGCAAAACATTACCGCTTCCATCTCGACACGCCGTTCGAGGAGCTGCCGAAAAAAGTGAGGGAAGTCATCCTGCATGGCAGCGGGGATGAAATGATTGCCTTTACCTATTTTGGCGACCAGGGTCGGCGTGCCAAGCGCAAACATGCCTTCGAAGGCGTCATCCCCAACTTCGAACGTCGCTATCGTGAATCCGAATCCAATGCGGTGCGCGAGGAACTGGCGAAATATCTCAGCCAGCAGCCCTGTGAAACCTGCGAAGGATCACGTCTGAAACGCGAGGCGCGGCACGTGTTTGTGGAAGGAAAAGCGCTGCACGAAATCACTCGGCTGCCCGTGGCCACGGCGCTTGTTTTCTTCCAGGGACTTCGCTTGTCGGGAAGCCGTGGTGAGATTGCTTCCAAGATCGTCAAGGAGGTCTCCAGTCGCCTGGGATTCCTGGTGAGCGTCGGGCTAGATTACCTGACGCTCGCGCGCTCGGCCGAGACGCTTTCCGGCGGCGAGGCGCAGCGCATACGGCTGGCCTCCCAGATCGGCGCCGGGTTGGTCGGCGTCCTGTACGTGCTGGACGAACCGTCGATCGGACTCCATCAGCGCGATAATGCGCGCCTGCTCGACACCCTGCGGCATTTGCGCGATCTGGGAAATACCGTGATCGTCGTGGAGCACGATGAAGAGGCTATCCGCGCTGCGGATTTTGTGCTCGACATCGGACCGGGCGCGGGTGTCCACGGCGGCGAAGTGGTAGCCCGGGGAACGCCGGAAGACATCATCCGGCATCCGGCGTCAATTACCGGCGCCTATCTGCGTGGTGAGCGTAAAATCGCCGTACCGGCCACACGCACGCCACCCGATTCCACGCACCAACTCGTGATACGCGGCGCCACGGGCAACAACCTGAAAAATATCGAGGCGTCGATTCCGGTAGGGCTCCTCACTTGCGTGACTGGCGTCTCCGGCTCCGGCAAGTCCACGCTCATCAACGACACGCTGTATGCCTCTGTCGCCAAGCATCTCTATGGCTCCGCGCTCGAGCCCGCTCCCTGTGGTTCCATCGAGGGCCTTGAACAGTTCGACAAGGTCGTGGACATCGACCAGTCGCCCATTGGACGCACCCCGCGTTCCAACCCCGCAACCTACACCGGGTTGTTCACGCCCATCCGCGAGCTGTTCGCCGCTACTCCCATGGCACGCGAACGCGGCTACGCCCCCGGCCGGTTTTCATTCAATGTCCGCGGCGGTCGCTGCGAGGCCTGCCAGGGCGACGGGCTGATCAAAGTGGAAATGCATTTTCTGCCGGACATTTACGTGCCTTGTGACGTGTGTCACGGAAAGCGTTACAACCGCGAGACGCTCGATATTCGCTACAAGGACAAGACAATCGACGAGGTGCTGGGCATGACTGTGGAGACGGCGGCGGAGTTTTTCAGCGCCATCCCGCCTGTGAGCAACAAGCTCCGCACATTGCTCGATGTTGGCCTGTCCTACATTACGCTGGGACAAAGCGCCACCACCCTGTCCGGGGGCGAGGCCCAGCGCATCAAGCTGGCGCGAGAACTTTCCAAGCGCGATACCGGACGGACTTTATATATTCTGGATGAACCCACCACTGGGCTGCATTTCCACGACATTCAGCAGCTCTTGGCGGTGCTGAACCGCCTGCGCGATCACGGCAATACGGTAGTGGTGATTGAGCACAACCTTGACGTGATCAAGACGGCGGACTGGATCATCGATCTTGGCCCCGAAGGCGGTGATGGCGGTGGAAGGATCCTGGCCATCGGGACTCCCGAGGAAGTCGCCATGCTGCCAGACTCTCATACCGGAGAATTCCTGAAACACGTGCTCGCGCGAACGGAGGCGCGTCGGCAGCGCGCCAGTTAGATCAACCGCCCGTCCTTCCAGCGTGCGTACGCACCGAATTCCATTCCTGCTCTGGCAACTGCAGGACTTGGTGGAGTGGCTTCGGCGAATCAATGCCATGGCCCTGTGCGTGGTCGACACCTATCTCGCACAACTTGTCAATCAATAGCGGACTTTCCACCGATTCGGCGATCGTGATGAGCCCCATGACGTGACCGACCTGGTTGATGGCTTCCACCATAGCCCGATGCAGGGGGTCCTCGAGCATGCCTTCGATGAAATCACCGGCAATCTTCAGATAATCCACGCTCAAGCTCTTGAGATAGCCAAACGAAGAAAGCCCCGAACCAAAATCGTCAAGTGCGAAACGGCAGCCCAAGTGCTTGAAGCGCGCGATGAAATCACGCGCACGGGTCAGGTTAGCGATAGCGGCAGTCTCGGTGATCTCGAAACAGATGGTCTGAGGATCGACCCGGTGCTGTACGAACTGCTGCATGACAAAATCCAGGAACTGTTCATCCCCCAGAGATTGGCCGGAAAGATTGATGGCAAACAGTGCCCCTCCGTCCTTCTCTTGCCTGCCAATCTGCGACTGGTATTTCTCCAGCATCGGGAAAACCGTGCGGATCACCCAGCGATCAATAGACGGCATCAAGTGGTAACGCTCGGCCGCTGGGATGAAGGCCGCCGGCAGCACAAGGTCCTCGTCCTGAACACGTACCAGGATTTCGTGAAAAGTCCCGGGATGTTTAATGCCGTCCCGCAGTGGCACGATGGCCTGGCAATATAGATCAAAGCTGTTGTTTTCCAGTCCCTCGCGTAGTCGGTGCACCCATTGCATTTCGCCACGGCGCTCGGCAAACGCCTGGTCGTCCGGCTGGTAGATGTGCAAGCGATTACGTCCACGGTCCTTGGCGATGTAACAGGCCGAATCGGCGGCGCTCAGAACTTCAGTCAAACCGCCGCTGTCGCGCCTAATTGGGACCAAGCCGATGGATACGCCGATTTCGAACGCCCTTTTATCCCACATGAAGCGGAAATCTTTGACGGACTGACGCAGCAGATCAGCGATCTGCTCAGCCTTGTCGATCGAACAGTCCTCGAGGATAACACCGAACTCATCGCCCCCGAGGCGCGCCAGCATGTCGCTTGCACGTATTTCCTTCTGCAGGTGGTTCGCCAGCTGCTTGAGCAACTCATCCCCCGCGACATGTCCGCAGGTGTCGTTCACGATCTTGAACTGATCAAGATCGAGGTAAAGCAGCGCGTGTGTGCGCTCGCCAGCGCGCGCACTGTTCAACACATGCTGCAGGCGCGATTCGAATTCTCGCCGGTTGAGGAGCCCCGTGAGCGGATCGCGCGAGGCGAGAAAGGCCATGTGTCGCGCCATGCTCTGGATTTCTGTCACGTCATGGAACACCACCACCGCGCCCAGAATCGCCCCATCCCGGTCTCGGATTGGCGCGGCCGAATCCTGTATCTCGATCTTGCCGCCCTCTTGGCTCATCAGCAGGTGATGGCTGTCGTGGCGGATGGTACGACCTTCCTGGAGACAGTAATGAATCGGGTATTCCTCGAGACGGTTGGATTCCTCGTCAAAAATCTTGAAGACTTCGCTCAACGGTTTCCCGTGCGCATCTTCACCCTTCCATTCAGTGAACTGTTCCGCCACCGGATTCATGTACACGATGCGTCCGGTGGCATCGGTGGTGATGACGCCGTCGCCGATGGACTCGAGCGTCACCTGGGCACGCACCTTTTCGAGAAACAACGCGTCCTCGGCGAGCTTCTTCTCCCGTTCACGTGCTTCCTGCAAGGCCGCTGCCATGGCATTGATGCCATCCTCCAGCCGTCCCACCTCGCCACCCGATTGGGTTGATACTCGGTAATCGAGCGCGCCGTTTTTAATCTCGTCCACCGCCCGCGTCAAAGAAAGCACTGGACGTGTCACACCCCGCGCCATGCGCAAGGCGAACACGATGGTCACCACGAGCCCCAGGAAAACGATAAGCAGGCTCTGATACATTATTTTGTTCTGCTCTGTTTGCAGTGCCGCGCTGGACAGCTGAACGCTCACCCAACCGGCCTGTTCTTTTGAAACCCCTTTGGCGCCCTCGCTGTAATAAACCGGCGCCAGAAGCTTGTAACGCGAACTCTTGGTCAAAGGCGGGGGCTTGCTTTTATCGGTGGTCTCGGAAGCATGTGCCAGGACCTTTCCCTTCATATCGGTGACGGTAACCGAGAGCACGTTTTTTTCCTGCAGGGTCGATTGCACGAACCGGGCGAGGACCTGACGGTTACCGGACTGAAACGCGTCCTCACTGATCGCGGCAAGCTGCGTGGCGATGGTCTGGCCGCGGTTGCGCAGGGCATTCTCCAGATCCTGGATGCGGGCGTTGGTGAAGTGCAGCGACAACAGCAGCACGGCCACCGTGAGCGGGGCGAGTGCCAGAAACAGCACTCGCTTCTGTAGGCTCCATTCCTTCATGAGAAATTCATGGATGGGACAACGTGACCGGGTCACCGGGCTTGAAGCCGAATCGCACCGCCGCACTATCGCCATGGATGGCGATCTCGACAAGCCCGTTAGCATTCTCGTACCAGAAGACCCGGCCTGGGGGCACCTCCGAAAAAACCCGCGCGTATTTTATCACTTCTCCACCCGCCCAAATTTCCTGGGTCGCGGTAACAGATTTCGCGCGTAATCCGGTAATCGCGTTACCGTAATGATCTATATGGATTATCTCGGCCAGATCCTCCGGCCAGGACGCACCGGGCGGAGTTGTCAATTGGGCGGGGTCGGCTTCCGGCACCTCGCCACGCACGAGTTGTGCGGCGATCGGCGCAAACAGGTCACGCCCATGGAAACTCGCCGACAATTTCGCCGGACGCCAGCGGATCACGTGGCATTGATGTTCGCGGGCATGGAGCTTCACCACCTCAAATAAACCATTGTCCGGGCCGACATACCAGCGTTTGTCCGCCCGGAACATAATCGGACGGCGGGCGCTACCTACGCCCGGATCCACCACACAGACAAATACCGTTTCCGGTGGAAAATCACGAGAATAGGCCGATAACAGATAGGCCCCGGCCCGGATATTAAAGGGAGGGACCGAATGAAATAGATCGATAACCGCCACACCCGGCGCCTCGTGCGCAAATACGGCGTGCAGTTGACCGACATAAGGATCGGAAAGGCCGAAATCGGTAAACAGAACGATCACGGGTGCAATACTAGCAGTTTTCATTGTGCCGGGCGGCGTGCGTCTAGAGTTAACTCAGCGTCAAGCGAACGCCTTAGCGAGAAATAACTGGAGAAACCGTTTCCTTCAGGATCAACCGGCCATGGCCTGGGTACCGGTATGCAACGACCACGGCGACTCCTGCAGCCATCTGATCAGGTCCGTGGCCGGCATCGGCTTGGCCATGTGGAATCCCTGAGCGCAATCACAACCCAACTCACCCAATTGCTCGAGGATCGGCTGGCTCTCGACACCCTCGGCCGTGACGGCGATTTCAAAATTATGTGCCATGTCGATGACGGTGCGTACGATCATGGCATCGCCCTTATCTTTGTCCATGTTCAAGACGAAAGACTTGTCAATTTTCAGCTCGTCCACCGGCAGTTTCTTGACATAGGCGAGCGATGAATACCCGGTCCCGAAGTCGTCGATGGCTAGCTTCACGCCGAGATCGTGAAATCGCCTCAGCGTCTCCAGGCTGGTTTTCGGGTCCACCATCATGGCGCTTTCCGTCACTTCCAATATCAGCTGCTCCGGCGGGATGCCCCAGATTTTGATGGTGCGATGGATCAAATCCACCACATCGGCATCGTACAGGACCGTGGCCGACAAGTTCACGGCCACGGAAAAATGCTTGTGAAGCCGGTGGAACTCGCCGAATTGCCGGGACGCCAGGTTTAGTGACCAGAGCGTGAAAGGCAACATCAGATTCGTCTGCTCGGCCACCGGAATAAAAACGTCCGGTGGGACGAACCCCCGGGCAGGATTTCTCCAGCGCGACAGGGCTTCGGCCCCGCAAACTTGGCGAGTGGCCAGATTGATTTTGGGCTGATAATAAAGAACGAATTCATCGCTCATTAGCGCGTGGCGTAACTCGCTCTCTATGATGAAAGAAGAAACCGCGTCTTTATCGCGCACATCCGCACAAAGTATGATAGGACTATTTGACTTGATCGCGTTCGTCAAGGCGATGTCCGCCAATCTCAGCAGCGCATCGGCATCCTGGGCGTGCTCAGGAAACAGGGAAATCCCTATGGCGGCCTGTGCCTTGATGGAATTGTCATCGATTTCAAACGGTTCTTCGAGGATATCCACGATCCGGTTGGCTGCCAGTTTTGCATGTCCCACGTTCTTGGGTGACGGCAAAACCAGTGCGAAATCGTGATCACCGATGCGATGAATACTGTCGTGCGGGCGCAGTATTTTCGCGATGCGATCACGTACAGTGGCAATCAGGCGATCACCTGCTTGATAGCCAAACGAGGTGTTGAGTTCAACAATGCGATGCAGATGTATCAGCAATACACCCAGCAGTGATCCGCCTCGACGACTCTGGTCCACGTGCTGCTGCAGCTCGCCCACAAAAATCGAACGTTCTTGTTTATGCATGGAATAGTTCATATGTGGCTCCTGCCCGCACACCGAGTATTCTGGCATCTGCGGGCGGTGCATGACTGCGGCAGGAATCAAGACAATATTTGTAATCCATCTTATTCCCCGAGATAGTATTCTTTCGGATTAATCCCATAAGCGCCGGGAGGTAGTACTTTGGCAATTTCAAGGTTCTTTCCAGGCAACTCCCGGTCTAAGTCAACGATTTCGAAATTTTCCAGGGCCACCTTGTTATGGTTCAAGATCAGCATGATCTTCGGACGTAATCTCCGCACGCGGTTCTGTGCAATGACGATACCCACCTCGCCGCTAATCATTTCCACCAGGCTGCCGGTCGGGTATACGCCGAGGCACTGGATGAACTGCTCCACCAGTTCCTCCTGGAACGCCTTGTCACGTGCGTTATACAGGACTCGCAGCGCTTGGTGAGGGGAAATCGCCTGCTGGTAGGAACGATTGCTGGTGATGGCGTCATACCAATCCAGGATGCCTGCCATACGGCCAAACAGGGGGATGTCAGATCCCCTTGTGCCGAGCGGATAACCGCTGCCGTCAAATCGCTCATGGTGGGCCCTGACCATGTCAACCATCTCCATGCCACTACCTTTGATGGTGCCGACGATATCAACGCCGTAGTCCACATGCTTCTTCATGATCTGAAACTCTTCCGGTGACAACCGCCCGGGCTTGTTCAATAAGCCCTCGGGCAACTTCACTTTGCCCACGTCGAACAGCAGCGCACCGGTGCCGAGACTGATGAGGCTTTCATGCGGCAATCCGAGGTGACGTCCGAACGTGACGGCGAGGGCGCATGTGTCGATGGAATGGGTATAGCTGTAGGTATCTTTTTTCTTCAAGTGCATCAACCACGAAAATGCGTCGGGATTGCGCAGAATGCTTTCCATCAGGCCGGTGACGACGTCATGGATCATGGCGAGCTTGAGCGTTTGTCCCATCTGCAAGTTCCGCATCATCTCGCCTACGGTGATCGTGGCTTGCTTGTGCACCTCTTGCGCGATGACAAGTTCTTCTTCGACGCTCGTTGAATCTTTGTATACGTTGTCGCGCTTGGGATGGCCACAGAGATTTCTTAACTCTTCATCCAGGGTGTCTTCCTTGATGGCGAGTTTGGTTTTACCCGGGGGGATATCGCGCCAGGTATCCACATAGACAAACCGGAATTTGTTCCGCAGCTCTTCGATCTGCTCCAGGGAGTTGACGTAAAAACCCTGGAAAAGCACTTCTGCTTCGCGCCACGGACGGTCCAGCTGCGAGACATACATGCCTGGCTTGAGATCCAGAGTACTGATTTTCTTTTTTGCGATAGCCATGGATATATATCCCTGCGCGCTTGAATGGAAATTCCAGCTCCAAACGTATAGGCGTGCAAACCACATACCAGATACGGATTGTTTTTTTGTCTTTGAAAATAAACAGTTATGGTGAGGGGGCAATACGCTTACGGGTCATTTGCCGTATTTTGTCGATCCCAGCCAACCTGTAGGCCGGCAGGGCGAGAAGCAGCACATAATAAAAAGCCGGGGATACCCCGGCTTATATTCAGTCCTAACCAGGGGAATCAGTCGGATGATTTGGTTTTCGACTTGGTCTTCGAGGCTTTCTTCTTGGGCGCGCTTTTCTTGGCCTTGCCCTTGGCCGCCTTGGCATTTTTGGCTTTAATCTTTTTCGCTTCAACTTCCGGGGCCGCGTCAGCCTTGGCAGACGGTTGCGTGTCCGCGCCCTCGGCGGCGCGCATCTCGGTCAGCTGTACCAGCGCCATGGGCGCCGCATCACCAGGGCGATAACCCGTCTTGAGAATGCGCAAATAGCCGCCTGCGCGGTCTTTGAAGCGCACACCCAGGTCATCAAACAGTTTTCCCACGATGTCTCGGTCGCGCAGGCGGGAATAGGCCAGTCGGCGGTTGGCGAGCGTGGCTTGTTTTCCTAACGTGATCAACGGTTCGGCGACACGCCGCAACTCTTTCGCCTTGGGCAAGGTGGTCATCAGTTGCTCGTGGCGCAACAAGGACACCGCCATGTTACGGAACATCGCTTCACGGTGACTGCTGGTGCGGTTGAGTTTACGACCGCTTTTCTGATGACGCATGATTAGTCCCTTGAAGCTAGCTTAGGTAGCGGAGCCCATCTCGGGTGTTGTTTCCCTGTCCTTGAGGGACGCCGGCGGCCAATTTTCGAGTTTCATGCCGAGCGACAGGCCGTGCTGAGCCAGAACGTCTTTGATTTCGGTGAGGGATTTCTTGCCGAGATTGGGAGTCTTGAGTAATTCAAATTCGGACCGCTGAATGAGATCGCCAATGTAAAAGATATTCTCGGCCTTGAGGCAGTTTGCCGACCGCACGGTGAGCTCCAGGTCGTCCACCGGTCGCAGCAGCAGCGGGTCCATCTCGGGTTCGCGCCTTTCTTCAACTTTGGTTTCGGGGCTCTTCAAATCGACGAATATTGAAATCTGGTCCTGAAGAATATTGGCCGCGCGACGTACCGCTTCTTCCGGATTAATGGCCCCATTGGTCTCGATGTCGAGAATCAGCTTGTCGAGGTCAGTTCGTTGTTCCACACGAGCATTATCTACCGTGTAAGCCACCCGGCGGATTGGGCTGTAGGAGGCATCCAACTGCATGACGCCGATGGAACGGGACTCGGTTCCAGCCGTGCGCACTGTGACCGGCTCGTAGCCGCGACCGCGATTGACCTTGAGCTCCATGTTCAGCACACCGTCCTTGGTCAGGGTGGCGATCACGTGCTTCGGATCCACGACTTCGACGTCGTGTTCCAGCTGGATGTCACCGGCCGTGACGATACCGGGCCCCTTCTTGGCAAGTGTCAGCGTGACTTCCTCGCGACCGTGCATGCGCAGGGCCACCGTCTTGAGGTTGAGCAGGATTTCAATCACGTCTTCTTGCACGCCTTCGATGGTGGAATATTCGTGTAGTACCCCTTCGATCTTCACCTCGGTAATGGCACTGCCCGGCATGGAAGACAGCAGAATACGCCGGAGTGCATTGCCGAGTGTGTAGCCGAAACCGCGTTCGAGCGGCTCGAGCGTGATTTTCGCATGCTTGGGGGTCAGCGTCTGCACATCCACCAGACGAGGCTTCAGGAATTCAGTTGCAGAACTCTGCATGAGAGTGTCCTCAGTAAAAGATACGGATTACGTTACTTTGAATAAAGCGCCACGACGAGACTTTCGTTGATATCCGATGGCAAGTCTGTGCGTTCCGGCACGCTCTTAAACGTGCCCTTCATGGCCTTCACGTCTACGTCCAGCCACTCCGGTATGCCGCGCTGACCGGCGGCTTCGAGCGCAGCCTTAATGCGCAACTGTTCCTGCGCCGACGTGGCGATTTCGATCAAATCGTTCGGCCGTACCAGGTATGACGGGATGTTGACGCGCCGGCCGTTCACGCGTACGGCATTGTGGCGTACCAACTGTCTCGCCTCGGACCGTGAAACGCCGAACCCCATACGGAAAACGACGTTGTCCAAACGGGACTCGAGCATTTTCAGCAGGTCCTCGCCGGTTGAGCCCTTGTGACGCGCGGCTTCCTTGTAATAATTCTCGAACTGGCGCTCGAGAATCCCGTAGATACGGCGCAGCTTCTGCTTCTCGCGCAACTGCCGGCCGTAGTCGGACAGGCGGCTGCGCTGCTGGCCGTGCTGGCCGGGAGCATAGGCCCGTTTCTCGACCGGGCATTTCTCGGTGAAACATTTTTCGCCTTTCAGGAACAGCTTGCCGCCTTCGCGTCGGCAGAGACGGCATTTGGAATCGTTGTAACGTGCCACTGGATAGATCTCTCCGTTATGAATTTACACTCGCCGCCGCTTGGCCGGGCGACAACCGTTATGGGGCATCGCCGTTACGTCGATGATGTTGGCGATTTCGAATCCCAGTGCATGCAGTGCGCGCACGGCAGATTCGCGACCGGGGCCCGGTCCCTTCACGCGCACTTCGAGTGAGCGCACTCCGTACTCTTGCGCCGCACGCCCTGCTTTGTCGGCCGATACCTGGGCGGCGAACGGCGTACTCTTGCGCGAACCCTTGAAACCCGTATTGCCGCAGGTTGACCACGACAGCACGTTGCCCTGGCGGTCGGTGATGGAAATGATGGTGTTGTTGAACGAAGCGTGGATATGGGCGATCCCTTCAGCCACGCTTTTCTTCACGCGCTTCTTGGCCTTGGCCGGTGCGGCGGCAGTTTCGGGGGCGGCGGTTTGATTGTTGGCCATGAGTCTTGTCTGGAATTATTCGTTGGTTGGCTTGCCCGTGCCGCGGATTACGCTTTTACGCGGTCCTTTACGGGTGCGGGCGTTGGTTTTGGTGCGTTGACCCCGTACCGGCAGCCCCCGACGGTGACGCATGCCGCGGTAAGTGCCGAGGTCCATGAGACGCTTGATACTCATCGACATGGTCCGGCGCAGATCGCCCTCGACCGTCACTTTCGCGACCGCAAGCCGAATTTTGTCGACCTCCGCGTCGGTCAGATCCTTCACCTTGGTGGACGTCGAAACACCCGAGGCGGTGCATATATCACGCGCGCGGGTGTGGCCGATGCCGTAAATCGACGTCAGCGCGATCCAGACATGCTTCTGGTTCGGTAAATTGATGCCTGCAATTCGGGCCATCTTGAGCCTGTCTCCTGCTGCCTGCCCCTGCGAGAAAACGCGCAAGGTTACTGATTTATTGAGGAAAAATCAACCTTTTTGCAGAGTTTCTAGCCCTGCCGCTGCTTGTGGGTCGGATCGGAACAAATTACGCGCACTACGCGTTTGCGCCGCACAATCTTGCAGTTACGGCACATTTTCTTGACGGACGCCCTTACTTTCATCGCTTTTCTCCTGATACAGCCAAAATGCCTGCTAACGCGGGATACCCATCCCGCCGGTCAGATTCGCCTTCTTCAGCAGGCTCTCATACTGGTGCGACATCAACCGGGCCTGCACCTGGGCCATGAAATCCATGCACACCACCACCACGATCAGCAAGGAAGTGCCCCCGAAATAAAATGGCACGTTCCACTTCACGATCATGAACTCCGGCAGCAGGCAAACCAGTGTCACGTACGCCGCGCCAGCCAGGGTTAGCCGCGACATCACCCCATCGATATAACCGGCCGTCTGTTCACCCGGACGTATCCCTGGGATGAACGCCCCGGACTTTTTCAGGTTCTCCGCCGTCTCCTTGGGGTTGAACACCAGGGCGGTGTAAAAGAAACAGAAAAACACGATCGCCGAAGCGTACAAAATCACGTATATCGGCTGGCCGGGCGACAGGGTCGTGGCAATGTTGCGCAGCCATTCCATGCCCTCTGCCTGACCAAACCAGCTCACGACCGTGGCCGGGAGCAGGATAATGCTCGAGGCGAAGATCGGTGGAATCACGCCCGCCATGTTGACCTTGAGCGGCAGATGGCTGGTCTGCCCCGCCATCATCCGGCGCCCCTGCTGACGCTTGGCGTAATTCACCGTGATGCGCCGCTGGCCGCGCTCCACAAACACCACGAAGGCGGTTACCGCCAGCGCAATGGCAAACAACGTTAACACGAACAACGGATTGAACGTGCCGCGACTCGCCAGTTCCAGCGTATGCGCAATGGCTCCGGGCAATCCTGCCACGATGCCTGCGAAGATCAGGATCGAGATGCCGTTGCCGATTCCACGCTCGGTGATCTGTTCGCCGAGCCACATCAAAAACATCGTCCCGGTCACCAACGAGATCACCGTAATCATCTTGAAACCGAATCCCGGGGCTACCACCACCGGCATACCCGCCGATGTCTGGCTCTCCAGGGCGATGGCGATACCAAACGCCTGAAAAGTCGCCAGCACCACCGTGCCGTAACGGGTGTACTGGGTGATCTTGCGACGACCGCTTTCACCTTCCTTCTTCAGTTGTTCCAGCGCCGGTATCGTCGACGACATCAGCTGCATGATGATCGAGGCCGAGATGTACGGCATGATCCCGAGGGCAAACAACGAGAACCGCTCCAGGGCCCCGCCGGAGAACATATTGAATAATCCGACGATCGAGCTTTGCGTGCCTTCGAACATCTGGGCCAGGGCCACGGGGTTGATGCCCGGCACCGGGATGTAGGTCCCGATGCGGTAAATAATCAATGCCCCCAGGACGAAGAAGATCCGTTGCCGCAGATCCGTGAGCTTGCCGAGGCCCGCGAGACCGCCGAAGCTGCCAGTCGGGCTACTCATCAGTCCTCAATTTTTCCGCCAGCCTTGGCCACGGCATCACGCGCGCCCTTGGTCAAGCGGATTCCACGTAACGTCACCGGCTTTTCCAACGTGCCGGACAAATAAACTTTCGCCTGCTCCGCTTCAGCGGGAACAATGTTAGCTCTCTTGAGTGCGGCAAGATCGATGACAGCATCCTCGATTTTTCCAAGCTCTTGCAAACGCACTTCCGCCGTCAGGGCTTTCATGTGTGAACGGAAACCGCGCTTGGGCAGGCGCCGCTGGATTGGCATCTGGCCGCCTTCAAAGCCGACCTTGTGATAACCCCCGGCACGCGCCGTCTGGCCCTTGTGTCCCTTGCCACAGGTCTTGCCGAGGCCCGAACCGCCGCCACGTCCCAATCGCTTAGGGGAGGTCTTGGCGCCGCGACCCGGCTTCAATGAATTCAGTAGCATCGTCAAATTTCCTCGCACTTCACCATATAGGCGACCTTGTTGATCATTCCGCGGACGGCGGAAGTGTCCTCCAGCTCGACCGTGTGATGCCGCCGACGCAGTCCAAGACCGCGCACCGTGGCCATGTGGCTCTTGCCGGTGCCGTACGGGCTTTTCAGCAGGGTCACGCGCAACTTCTTGCCGGTTTTCGGATTGGCTGTCATGATTTGTTCCTTAACCAAGAATCTCTTCCACGCGCTTGCCGCGCTTGCGGGCGACCGATTCCGGACTATGCATCGCGCGCAGCCCCTTGATGGTGGCGCGAACCATGTTCACCGGGTTGCGCGAACCAAGACACTTGGCCAGCACGTCCTGCACCCCCACGACCTCGAACACAGCACGCATGGCGCCGCCTGCAATGATGCCCGTGCCCACCGAGGCCGGCTTGATCACGACCTTGGAAGCGCCGTGCGCGGCGGTGACCGCGTGATGCAAGGTGGGGCCTTTAAGCTGAACCTTCAGCATGTTGCGGCGTGCGTTTTCCATGGCCTTGGTGACTGCCGCCGGGACTTCGCGTGCCTTGCCGCGGCCAATCCCAATGCGACCGGCGCCGTCGCCGACCACGGTGAGAGCCGAGAAGCCGAAAATGCGACCGCCTTTGACGACCTTGGCCACGCGTCGAACGCTGATGAGTTTTTCCTGGAGGTTGTCGCCTCGTGCTTCAGAATCTTTGAAAGCTGCCAATGTGTCGTCCTCAGAATTCTAAACCGTTTTCGCGCGCAGCGTCGGCCAGCGCCTTCAAACGCCCGTGGTACTTAAAGCCGGAGCGGTCAAACGCCACGCGCGTGATACCCACCGTTTTTGCCTTCTCGGCAATGCGTTTGCCGATCAGCTTGGCCGCCTCGACATTGCCGCCATGCTTGATCTGACTGCGCACATCCGCCTCGACCGTGGAGGCGGCGGCCAGCACCTTCTCGCCCGTCTTGTCGATGATTTGCGCATAGATATGACGCGGCGTGCGATGCACGCACAGGCGCTCGGCTTGCAGGCCAACGATTTTGCGGCGGATGCGCAGCGCCCGGCGATGACGTGGATTGATCTCTTTTTTCATATTCCTCGGTTGCTCGACTACTTCTTCTTGGCTTCCTTCCTCACGATGGTTTCATCGACATAGCGCACGCCTTTGCCCTTGTACGGCTCCGGTGAACGGAAGGCGCGAATCTCTGCTGCCACCTGGCCCACGAGCTGTTTGTCGGCACCCTTGACCAACAGATTGGTCTGGTCCTGCGCCTCGATCGTGATCCCGTTGGGGATGTCGTACACGATCGGATGTGAATACCCGAGCGTCAGGTTTAGTTTCTTGCCCTGTACTGCAACGCGGTAGCCGACACCGATAATAGTGAGCTTCTTCTCGAAGCCTCGGGTCACCCCGTTGACCATGTTGTTCACCAGCGCCCGTGTGGTGCCGGAAACAGCGCGCGCCAGCGTCGAATCGTTCGTGCGCTTGAACTTCAACTGGCTGCCTTCCTGGATCACTTTCACCAGTGGGTGCGCCTCGTGTTCCAGGGTCCCCTTGGGTCCTTTCACACTGACTTTGGCGCCCGCGAGCGCCACCTGCACGCCGCTTGGGACAGTCACCGGATAATTAGCAATACGCGACATGGTTCATGCTCTCAGGAAACGATGCACAATATTTCACCGCCGAGGCCTGCCTGGCGGGCGGCGCGGTCGGACATGATGCCCTGGGAGGTCGAGACGATTGCGACCCCCATGCCACCGTCCACGCGCGGAAGGCGCTGCTTGCCCGCGTAACGTCGCAGTCCGGGTCGACTGGCGCGCTCCAGGCGCTCGATCACCGGCTGACCGTCGTGATATTTCAGGGCGATCTCGAGCAATGGCCGGCCGTCCTCGGTCACTTCTCGGCAGGCCTCGATATAACCCTCGTCCTGCAACACCTTGGCCACTGCCAACTTGAGACGGGAAGCGGGAATGCGCACGCTCACCTTTTCGGCCTGTTGGCCGTTGCGGATACGGGTCAGCAGATCGGCAATCGGATCGGTCATCATAAATTCAGTTCCTCTTACCAGCTCGCCTTGACCACGCCCGGCACTTCACCGCGCATCATGATCTCGCGCAGCTTGCTGCGTGAGAGGCCAAACTTGCGGTAGTAACCGCGTGGACGACCGGTTAGGCTGCAGCGATTACGGCGACGGATGTAGCTCGAGTCGCGTGGTAATTTCTGCAGCGCCACCATGGCCATGTGGCGTTCCTCTTCGGACAACTTCACGTTCTTGACCTTGGCACGCAGCTCGGCGCGCCGGGCAGCGTACTTGGCAACAAGCACGCCACGGCGCTGGTCACGGTTAATCATGCTTTGTTTGGCCATCGGAAATCCTCAGCTGCGCAGTGGAAAATTAAATGCCACCAGGAGCTCCCGCGCTTCGGCGTCCGTCTTGGCGTTGGTGGCAATGGTGATATCCAATCCCCGGATCGCGTCGACCTTGTCGAAGTCGATCTCGGGGAAAATAATCTGTTCCTTGATGCCGAGCGAATAGTTGCCGCGCCCGTCGAATGATCGTGACGGCAGTCCGCGGAAATCGCGAATGCGTGGAATCGCGACACTGATGAGGCGATCCAGAAATTCATACATGCGCGCACCGCGAAGCGTCACCTTGCAGCCCACCGGCCAGTTCTCGCGCACCTTGAAATTGGCGATCGACTTGCGCGCGCGCGTGATCTGCGGCTTCTGGCCGCTGATCAGCATCATGTCGCTGGCGGCATGGTCGATCACTTTCTTGTCGGCCATGGCCTCACCGACCCCCATGTTGAGGGTGATCTTGGTGATTCGCGGGACCTGCATCACGTTCTTATAACCGAACTTGGCCTGCAACGCGGGCTTCACGCTTTTCTGATAATGTTCCTGAAGTCTTGTCATGGCGCTTAACCCTATTTCACATCGGCGACTTCGCCGCTTTTCCTGAAAAACCTGACTTTGCTGCCATCCTGCATCAGACGCATACCCACGCGCTCGCCCTTGCCCGTTCCCGGGTTGAACAACGCGACGTTGGAGACATGAATCGGCGCTTCCCGGTCGATGATACCGCCGGTTACCCCTTTGTTGGGATTGGGTTTGGTGTGACGCTTGATCATGTTGACGTTCTGAATCAGTATGCGGCTGTCGTCGAGCACACGCAGCACCGTGCCCTGCTTGCCTTTGTCGCGGCCCGCGAGTACTACCACCTTGTCACCCTTACGAATCTTTTTCATATCTTTACCTTAAAGCACTTCTGGCGCGAGCGAGATAATCTTCATGAATTGTTCGCTGCGCAGCTCACGTGTCACGGGGCCGAATATGCGGGTCCCGATCAACTCACGCTTGTTATCCAGCAACACCGCAGCATTGGTGTCGAACCGAATCACCGACCCGTCTGTGCGACGCACGCCCTTGCGGGTGCGCACGATCACGGCGTCGTAAACATCACCTTTTTTGACTTTGCCGCGAGGAATCGCTTCCTTCACGCTGACCTTGATCACGTCACCAATGCCGGCATAACGGCGCTTGGAACCCCCCAGCACCTTGATGCACTGCACCGTTTTAGCCCCGCTGTTATCGGCCACCATCAGCAGGCTCTGCATCTGAATCATTATCCTGTCTCCACACTGCGCACCCGATTCCAGAAAAACGGGCGATTATAACATTTGCCTTTAATTCAGCCAAAAAACAGGCCCTTTTCAGACTTCCCGGGCTCGCTCCAGCACCTTCACCAGGCGCCAGGCCTTGGTCTTGGAAAGCGGGCGGCATTCCTCGATGACCACCAGATCGCCCTGCTTGCACTCGTTGCCTTCATCGTGCGCGTGCAGCTTGGAATGACGCGTGATGATCTTGCCGTACAGCGGATGCCGGATACGGCGATCCACCTGCACGGTAATCGTCTTGTTCATCTTGTTGCTGATTACACGGCCCGTGGCCGAGCGCGCGGTTTTCGTCTGTTCGCTCATGTCCTTATCCTGACTTCTGATTCATGACCGTGCGCAGGCGCGCGATGTTGCGCCGCACCTTAGTTAGGTTTGCCGTGTTGGCCAACTGCCCGGTTGCCTTCTGCATACGCAGATTGAATTGCTCGCGCAGCATATCGGTCATCTCCTTCTGGCGCGCAGCCGCGTCCATCTCTCTAAAATCTTTTGCTTTCATTGTCGTCCCGCCTAGAGTGATCTGGTCACAAACGCGGTTCTGACCGGGAGCTTGGCGGCGGCCAGCTTGAACGCCGCGCGCGCCTCCTGCTCGTTGATGCCTTCCATTTCATACAACACAGCACCCGGCTGGATTAGCGCCACCCAATACTCGACGTTGCCCTTGCCGCTGCCCATGCGGACTTCCAGCGGTTTCTTCGAAACCGGTTTGTCCGGAAACACCCGGATCCAGACGCGGCCGCCACGTTTGATGAAATGCGTCAACGCGCGTCGCGCGGCTTCGATCTGACGCGAGGTCAGACGACCGCGCGTGGTGGCCTTCAGACCGTACTCGCCGAAGCTGACCTTATTGCCACGCAGGGCCAAGCCGCGATTGCGGCCTTTCATCTGTTTGCGATATTTCGTCCGTTTCGGTTGCAGCATAACGATCAATTCCTAAATCAGGCCATTGCCCCTTTCTTCTGGGCCTCGGCATCCTCGCTCTTCGGCGCGTCCTGGTCGAAGACCTCACCCTTGAAAATCCAGACCTTCACGCCGATTTTTCCATAGGTTGTATGGGCTTCGGCAAAACCGTAATCGATATCGGCGCGCAGCGTGTGCAGTGGCACACGCCCCTCACGATACCATTCGGTACGCGCGATCTCTGCGCCGTTCAGGCGCCCCGCGACCATGATCTTGATGCCCAGCGCGCGCAGGCGCATGGCATTGGTCACGGCGCGCTTCATGGCGCGACGGAACATGATGCGTTTCTCGAGCTGCTGGGCGATGTTTTCGGCCACCAATTGCGAATCCAGTTCCGGCTGTCGGACCTCTTCCACCGCCAACTGCACCGGTCGGCCGGCAAGCCGGGTCAGCTCCTGACGCAGCTTTTCAATGTCCTCGCCCTTCTTGCCGATGACAATCCCGGGTCGCGCCGTATGCACCGTGATGTTGATGCTCTGCGCCGGGCGCTCGATCACGATTGTGCTGAGTGCGGCGTTTTTGAGCCTTTCCTTTAGATAATCACGCAGTGCAATATCCGAGAGCAGGTTCTGGGTATAGGTCTTGGTGCCGGCATACCACTTGGCGGTCCAGTCACGGCTGATCCCCATGCGGAATCCGATTGGATTGACTTTCTGGCCCATCAGCTTTTCTCCTTCTTGGCTGTGCGCGTCGGTTTTTTCTTCTCGTCGCTCACGATCACGGTAATGTGGCTCGTGCGCTTCAAGATACGCACGCCGCGCCCCTTGGCGCGAGAATGAAAACGCCGCATCGTCGGCCCACCATCCACCTGGATCGTGGCCACTTTGAGCTCATCCACGTCCGCCCCCTCGTTGTGTTCGGCATTGGCGATGGCGGATTCCAACACCTTGCGCACGTGTCCCGCCGCCTTCTTGGGGCTGAACTGGAGCACTTCCAAGGCGCGCGCCACCGGCAGGCCGCGTATTTGGTCAGCTACAAGACGTCCCTTTTGCGCGGACACCCGGACATATTTGAGAATCGCGGTCGCTTGCATGGCGTTATTTCGTCTCTTCCGTCGTCACTTTGCGATTACCCGAGTGCGCTTTGAAAGTGCGGGTCGCGGCGAACTCGCCGAGCTTGTGGCCGACCATGTTTTCGGTGATCAGCAGCGGCACATGCTGGCGCCCGTTGTGCACCGCGATCGTGAGACCCACGAAATCCGGCGTGATGGTCGAGCGACGCGACCAAGTCTTGATCGGCTTTTTGCTGCTTTCCATGCGCGCCTTGTCCACCTTGGTGGCGAGGTGCGTATCGACATACGGTCCTTTCCTGACTGAACGTGGCACGGATCAAAACCCCTTTTTCAGCTTGCGCCGGTGAATGATCATAGAATTGGTGCGCTTGTTCGCGCGCGTCTTGTAGCCCTTGGTCGGCGTACCCCATGGGCTGACCGGGTGACGACCGCCCTTGGTGCGGCCCTCGCCCCCCCCGTGGGGATGATCCACCGGGTTCATGGCAGTGCCGCGCACGGTCGGACGGATGCCGCGCCAGCGTGACGCGCCAGCCTTGCCAAGCTTGCGCAGGCTGTGTTCGGCATTGCCGACTTCGCCGATAACGGCACGACAGTCCACATGCACCTTGCGCACTTCGCCCGAACGCAGCCGTAACTGGGCGTAATCGCCCTCGCGCGCGACCAACTGGATGCCGGAACCGGCGGCACGAGCGAGCTGGGCACCGCCACGCTGCTTGAGCTCGACGCAATGCACGGTGCTGCCGACCGGGACATTTCGCAACGGAAGGCAATTGCCCGGTTTAATAGGGGCGTCCGCACCAGACAGGATTTCCACGCCGACCTCCACTCCCTTGGGGGCGATGATATAGCGGCGCTCGCCGTCGGCATACAGCACCAGGGCAATATTGGCGCTACGATTGGGATCGTACTCGAGACGTTCGATGCGCCCTGGAACATTATCCTTGTCGCGCTTGAAATCGATGATACGGTAGTGCTGTTTGTGGCCACCGCCCTGGTGACGGGTGGTGACGCGGCCATAATTGTTTCGTCCGCTGCCACGCCGCTTCTTTTCAAGCAACGGGGCATGCGGCGCACCTTTGTGCAGTCCGGGGCTCTTGACCCGCACCGTAGCGCGGGAACCCGGGGACGTCGGTTTGATCTTGACCAGTGCCATTGTCTGAATTCCTGATAATCCTTATTGCTGTCCGACGAAATTGATGTCCTGGCCCGGTTTCAGGCGCACGTAAGCCTTCTTCCAATCCTGCCGGCGACCCGGCATGCGCCCCGTCTGCTTGCGCTTACCTTTGACGTTCGTCAGCGTCACCGACTCGACCTGGACATTGAACATCTTCTCCACCGCCAGCTTGATGACCGGCTTGCTGGCGTCACGGCGAACTTCAAAAACCATCTGCCGATCCTTGTCAGCCAACCGCGTGCTCTTCTCGGAGACATGCGGGGAGATAATCACCTGAAACAGTTTCTCATCGCTCACGGCCGCCTTCCCCGCTGTTCCCTCGGTGGAAGCGCTGCGAGCACCTGACTTCTTCGTCGCCGCCGCGCTCATGCCAGCATCTCCTCGAACTTCTTGATCGCGCCCTGTGTCAGGATAACTTTCTCGTGCCGGACCAAGCTCACCGGATCGACAGCTCCGACCAAGCGCACGTCGACATCCGGCAGATTACGGGCCGCCAGCGACAAATTATTATCCTGCGCGTCCGTAATGATCAGCACGTCCGGCATGTCGAGTTTCTTGAGTTTCTCGACCAGCGTTTGGGTCTTGGGCTGATCGATTTTGAAATCAGCCACCATGACCAGCCGCCCCTGACGCAACAGCTCGGACAGGATCGCGCGCAGTGCACCACGATACATCTTGCG
>Ga0224512_10000364_pt1 | contig 48670 bp, 45 predicted proteins | sample SF_May12_sed_USG_4_FD_169103 | JGI IMG/M metagenome (GOLD analysis project Ga0224512, IMG submission 169103) | Sediment microbial communities from San Francisco Bay, California, United States - SF_May12_sed_USGS_13 | ecosystem: Environmental > Aquatic > Marine > Sediment | place: USA... | reverse complement strand
TCACGAAGCCGTCACGGCCCATCACCGCGCTGAACCGCTGTTTCAACAGTTCCTCGGTTTCCCGGCGCACGCCGGCGGCAACGCCGAGGGCACCGGCGGCGACGCGAGCGAGATCGTCCAGAAGCGGGTTTCGGGTCTGCATGGCGAATATCCTTCCCGCGCCATTATGGGGCGGCGGTCACCCGGCGGCAAGGGCGGCAGGAGGGAAAGCGCGCGGCGGCGGCGGCCCCTAGCGGCCGTCTTCGTCGCCCCGCAACCTGGCCAGTTCCTGGTTGGCGCCGGTGAACGAGACGAAGTTGCGGATGCCGAGCTTGACCACCAGGTTGAAGAGCTCGAGCGCCTTGGCCTTATCGCCCTGCATCAAATAGTACTGACCGGCGAAGAAATAGGCTTCGGTCAGCTTTTCCCGGCGCTTGCGCTGGCTTCCCTGGTCGGCCAGGGCGATCATGTCCTCAGGGCGGAGCCGACCCAGGAACATCGATACGATGGGTCCCGGCCAGCGTTGGAGATCAACGCCCTGGACCGCCTTTTCGAGCTCCGCCCCGCCCTCCATTTTGGCCCGGGCGCGGGCGAGATACAGCCAGATCGACCGGAACAGATCCTTGGGCTCGGCCTCCGCCGAACGCTTGAGGTCGGGCACGGCATCGCCGAACCGGGCGAGGAAGAACTTGGCGCGGCCCCGATACTTGTAGGACGGGATGTGATTGGGATCCAGCTTGGTGGCACGGTCGTAGTCGGAGATGGCCTGAAGGTATTCCCCCTTCTTGCCGTAGGCGAAGCCCCGCCCGTAGTAATGCGCCACATTGTCCGGCTGCGACTCAATGGCGGCGGTGAAATCCTGAATCGCCCGATCATAGTGGCCGCGGCGGTTGTTCGCCTTGGCCCGCCCGTTCAAGGCGTCGGTATTCCTGGGGTCGATCCGCAACGCCGCATCGTAATCCTCGATCGCGCGCTCCAACTGGCCGATCTTGGCAAAGGCCTCGCCGCGGGCGAAAAACGCCCGGGGATTCTTGGGATCGAGCGGGATGGCCTCGTTGTAGTCTTCGATCGCCCATTCGTAGCGCCCCTTGCCGGCATAGGCGAGGCCGCGGCCGTAATACAGGATGCCCGCCTTCGGCTTGAGGTGGATGGCGATGTCGAAATCCTCGATCGCGCGGTCGAACTCTTTGCTCTTGATGCGGGCCAACCCCCGCCGGTGCAGCACGGCGGATGAGTAAGGGTTGTAGGTCAGGGCCGAGGAGTAGTCCGCGACCGCCTGCTTGATGTTGCCTTTGCGCTCGTGGACCAGGCCGCGGCTGTAATAGGAGGCGGCGCTGTCGGGATTGATCCGGATCGCGACGTTGTAATCGGAAATCGCCCGGTCCCACTGCTCCAACCGGCTGAAGACGTTGCCCCGGCTGAGAAAGGCGGCGGCGTCCCCGGGATCGAGGCGGATGGCGGCGGAAAAATCGCGCAGCGCCAGCAGCAGCTTGTCCGACGTCTTGGCATAGACGTAGCCCCGGTTGAACAGGGCATTGACATGACGGGGGTTGAGCCGGATGGCGGCGCTGTAGTCGTCGATGGCGCGCTCGGGCTTGCCGCTGTCATCGTAGGCATTGCCCCGGGCCGTGAAGATCAGCGCCATGCTGTCGTCGTCGAACCGGTTGAGCCGGATCAGATAGGTGCATGACCTGATCCGGTAAACCGGTCTGGCACGGTAGTCCTGGCAGAGCTTGATGTGCTGCTCCACTCCCCCCCGTTTTCCGCGCTTCTTCTTTTTTTTCGCGAAGGAAGGGTCCGCCCACGCAAGGACGACCACCGCCATGAAGACTGCGACGAGTTTGAACAGCATGTTATACGACCAAGTAGCAGATGACCCTGGGTCTCACAAGTCATCCTTGAGTTACGTTAGTGATTATTTACTTAAGAAGAAAGAACGGACTTGCCAAATTTTCTGCCCCGTTTCCCCCAATTCGCCTCGATTCCGCGGTCCTTGCCGGTTTGCGCCGCAAATCCTCCGGCACCAATTTTTCGGGCCGGACTTGCGGGGCCGGCCCCACACTTCTATCCTCCCGCGCGTTAGCGTCCCCTTAACGGGTCCACTCCATGCCGCCATTCCTGGCCCTGGCCTTTCCCGATATCGACCCGGTGATCGTCTCATTCGGACCCGTCGCCATCCGTTGGTATGCGTTATCCTATGTGGCGGGGCTGTTCCTCGGCTGGTGGGTCATGGCGCGCCTGGCCGAACGCCCGCCCGCCCCCGGCATGGCCCCGGTCCTGACCAAGGCGATGGTGGACGACTTCCTGCTTTGGGCGACCCTGGGGGTCGTTCTCGGCGGCCGCCTCGGCTATGTGCTGTTCTACAACGCCGCCCATTTCGCCGCCCATCCGATCGACATCTTCAAGGTCTGGACCGGCGGCATGTCGTTCCACGGCGGGCTTCTCGGAGTGGTCGCCGCGGTCATCCTGTTTGCCCGGCGCCGGAAGGTGCCGACGCTGGCGCTGGGGGATCTTTGCTCCCTGGTGGCCCCCATCGGCCTGTTGTTCGGACGCATCGCCAATTTCATCAACGGCGAGCTTTACGGCCGGCCCACCGATGTCCCCTGGGCCTTCGTCTTCCCGACCGACAAGAGCGGCCTGCCGCGCCATCCCAGCCAGCTCTACGAAGCGGCGATGGAGGGTCTTCTGCTGCTCCTCATCCTGGCGGCGCTGGCCCGCTTCGCCCATGCCCGGGGCCGGCCCGGCCTGATCACCGGCGCCTTCCTGTTAGGCTACGGTTTCTTCCGGTCGGTCGCCGAACTGTTCCGTCAGCCCGACGCCCATATCGGGTTCCTCTCGGGCACCACGACCATGGGTCAGTGGCTGTCGGTCCCCGTCGCCGCGGCGGGGGTAGCGCTGATTTGGGCGGCGTTGGCGGGCCGAACCAAGACCAAAGGGACATGAACGCGCTGGCCCGGGTCATCGCCGAGGAGATCGAAGAGTCCGGCCCCATCCCGGTGGGCCGGTTCATGGAACTGGCGCTCGCCCATCCCGCGCACGGTTATTACCGGACCCGCGATCCCCTCGGCCGGCAAGGCGATTTCATCACCGCACCCGAGGTCAGCCAGATGTTCGGCGAGTTGCTGGGCCTGTGGGCCGTGGTGATGTGGGAACGGCTCGGCGCCCCCGATCCCGTCGTCCTTGCGGAACTGGGCCCGGGCCGGGGCACGTTGATGGCCGATGCCCTGCGGGCCGCAAGCATCCGGCCGGAATTCGTCAAGGCGCTGCGCCTGCACCTGGTCGAGACCAGCCCGGTCCTCACCGAGCACCAGAAGGAAGCGCTGGCAGCCTACGGCCCAACGGTGCACGCCGACGTCGCGGACCTTCCGCCCGGGCCGATGATCGTCATCGCCAACGAATTCTTCGACGCCCTGCCGATCCGCCAACTGGTCGCCACTGGGCCGGGCTGGAGCGAGCGCCGGGTCGCCCTCGGTCCCGGTTCCGGGCCCGCCTTCGCCTTCACCGACGGCCCCCTGGCCGGCCCGTTCCAGCCGCCCGACGGGCTCGGGCACCCGGTGCCCCAAGGTGCCGTCTTCGAACTCTGCCCTGCCGCCCGATCGATCGTCGGTGGGCTGGCCACCCGCGCGGCGGCGGCGCCGACGGCGGTCCTGATCATCGATTACGGCCATGGACGGAGCGCATTGGGTGAAACCCTGCAAGCGGTGCGAGGACACGAATACACCGATCCCCTGGCCCATCCGGGCGGCGCCGACCTCACCGCCCATGTCGATTTCGACGCCCTGGCCACGGCGGCGCGGGCCGGCGGCGCCGCGGTCCACGGGCCCATCGGACAGGGCCGGTTTCTGCTCGCGCTCGGTATCCAAGCCCGGGCCGAGCGCCTGGCCGCCGGAGCCGAACCCGAGGCCGCGCGCGGTATCGACGCGGATTTGCGGCGCCTGGTGTCCCCGGAAGAGATGGGGACGCTGTTCAAGGCGATGGCGCTGACCTCGCCTGGCGCTGGTGTGCCCCCCGGGTTCGAGCCACCTGGAAACGCCGCGCCATGACCGAACCCTCCGACACCGCGCCGCCCCGGCTGCGGGCCGACGCCCTCACCCGCGTCCCCGGCGTCACCCACGGCTTTTTCACCCGCCAGGGCGGCACCTCAGGCGGGCTTTACGCATCCCTCAACGCCGGGCCGGGTTCGAACGACGACGGCGCCCGCGTCGCCGCCAACCGCGACCGGGCCGCCGCCGCCCTGGGCCTCGAACCGGGGCGCATCGTCACCGCCTATCAATGCCATTCGGCGCAAGCGACGGTGGTCGAGGCGGCGTGGCAACAGAGCGCGGCGCCCAAGGCGGACGGGTTGGTGACGCGGGTTCCGGGCCTGGGGCTCGGCATTCTGACGGCCGATTGCGCGCCGATCCTGCTGGCCGACGGTGAAGCCGGCGTGGTCGGCGCCGCCCACGCGGGCTGGCGCGGCGCGCTCACCGGCGTGATCGAGGCGGTGGTGGCGGCAATGGAGGAGCTCGGCGCCCGGCGCGGGCGCATCGATGCGGCGATCGGGCCGTGCATCGGCGCAGCTTCCTACGAGGTCGGGCCCGAATTTCCCGCCCCCTTCCTCGCCGACAGCCCCGCCAACGAGGTTTTTTTCCGTGCAGCGCCACGGCCCGCGCATTACCTTTTCGATCTCGGCGGATACGTCGCCGCCCGCATGGCCCAGGCCGGCCTCGGTCGGGTGACGCCGCCCCGCGAAGATACCTGCGCCGAGGCCGACCGGTTCTTCAGCTACCGCCGGTCGGTGCTCAACGGCGAGCCCGATTACGGGCGCCAGATTTCGGTGATAGCACTGACGGGCTGATCCATGCCGCATCTCGCTTATTTCCTCATCGCCTTGATCCTCGGGTTGATGGTGAGCTGTGTCCTCATCTAGGTTGTGGCGCATGTCCCGGGGGGGAACGGTCCGGGCGGCGGCCGTGGCCGCCTGCCTTTTCGCCGCCGCCTGCGGCGCGCTGCCCCAGCCTTTCTCCCACGAAGGCAAGGTCGACAATCCGCTGGTGGCGCCCCAGGCGCGGGCCGGGATCAAGGTGCGCGCGGTCGCCGGCATGCCCCATGGCGCCGCCTTTGCCGAGGAAATCGCCGCCGCGTTCCGGCGCGACGATATCGCCGCCCAGACCGGCGCCGGACCGAGCGGCGGCTATACCCTGATGGGCCGCGCCGTGACCCGGCCGGGGCCCGCCCCGTCCCAGGCCCGGGTCGGGATCTTGTGGCGGGTGCTGGGACCCAATGGCGGCGCGGCCGGGCTCCACCACCAGGAGCACCTGGTCGCGCGCGCCGATTGGCTGGCCGGGTCACGGCCGCTGCTGCGCCGCCTCGCCCGCGACGCGGTGGCCGGGATCGCACCGGCGATCGCCGACCCGAAACGCCGCGTATCGCCCCCGCTGCGGCCGGTCGCGGTCCGGGATATCACCGGCGCGCCCGGCGACGGGCGCGTCAGTCTCCGCCGTTCGCTGGCGTTCGAACTCCGCAAGCTGGGCTTCCCGGTCACGGAATCCCGCGAAAGCGGCACCGACGCCGTGGTCGTGTCGGGCACCGTGAAGGTGGGCCGGTCGCCGGAGGGCGGCGACCGGGTCGAGATCGCCTGGACGGTCGCCGATCCGGCCGGCCGCATGCTGGGCAGCGTCAAGCAGGCCAACACGGTCGAGGCCGGAAGCCTGCAGCGATCCTGGGGCGTCACCGCCGCGTTGGCGGCCCGCGCCGCCGCCCCGGGCATCGCCAGGATCCTCCGCCGCGGAATGGGCAAATCCGGCCCCTAGGGCGTTGCCTCCGCCCGGTCCCGCTGGTAGAGTGCGCGCGCCCGGCGGGGGGATAATGCCGGGCTACCGGGAACCCTGGTCCAGAACCATTTAGCGCGATACCCGGTCAGCGGGGTCTAGGCAGATAATGAAGATAATTTCGTGCAATTCGAACCGGCCGCTTGCTGAGGCGATGGGCGCTTGCCTGCGAATGCGCCTGACGCAGGCGGACGTGAAACGCTTCTCCGACATGGAGGTCTATGTCGAGATCCTGGAAAACGTCCGCGGCGAAGACGTCTTCGTGATCCAGTCGACGTCGTTTCCGACCAACGACAACCTGATGGAGCTTTTGATCACCCTGGACGCGCTGAAGCGCGGTTCCGCCCGGCGCATCACCGCGGTGATCCCCTATTTCGGCTATGCCCGTCAGGACCGCAAGACCGCGGCCCGGGCGCCGATCTCGGCCAAGCTGGTGGCCAACCTGATCACCACCGCCGGTGCCGACCGGGTGCTGACCATGGACCTCCACGCCGGCCAGATCCAAGGCTTCTTCGACATTCCGGTCGATAATCTCTATGCCGAGCCGGTGTTCTGCAAGGACATCAAGTCGCGTTACAACGGCGACGAGATCACCGTGGTCTCGCCCGACGTGGGCGGCGTGTTGCGCGCCCGCGGCATGGCGCGCCGGCTCGACGCCGACCTCGCCATCATCGACAAGCGCCGCGAACGGGCGGGGGTTTCCGAGGTGATGAACATCATCGGCGAGGTCAAGAACCGGCGCTGCATCATGATCGACGATATCGTCGATTCCGCGGGCACGCTGTGCAACGCGGCCGAGGCCCTGGCCGCGGCCGGAGCCAAGAGCGTCTCGGCCTATGTCACCCATGGGGTGCTGTCGGGCGACGCGGTGGGCCGGGTGTCTGCCTCGCCGCTCGAAAAGCTGGTGGTGACCGATTCGATCCAGGCGACCGAGGCGGTGCGCCTGTCCAACACCATCGAACAGCTCACCATCGCCCCGCTGATGGCGCAGGCGATAGACCGGATCAGCACCGAAAGCTCCGTTTCCAGCCTGTTCGACTAGGCTTCGGCCCGCATTCCGGACTGTTCAAAGCGGCCATTTTGCCGTATAGGAACCCGCGCAAACGCGCCGGCACCCCTGGAGGCCGGCGCCAGAACCAGGAGATTTGACCTATGGCCGACGTGATTACACTGTCCGCGCGGGCCAGAGACCGGGCTGGGAAGGGGGCCGCCCGGGCCGTCCGCCGCGAAGGATTCATCCCCGCCGTCATTTATGGCGGCAAGGAAGCTCCCCTCACCATCTCTTTGGAGCCCAAGGGCCTGCGCCGGGAACTGGGGCGGACCGGGTTCTTCAATACCCTCACCGACATCGACATGGACGGCACCGCGCACCGTGTGCTGGCGCGTGACGTGCAGTTCCATCCGGTGACCGACCAGCCCTTGCATGTAGACTTCCTCAGGGTGTCGGAGAACACGCGGATCACCGTGGCGGTGCCCGTGCTGTTCGAGAACGAAGAGGATTGCCCGGGCCTCAAGCGCGGCGGCGTGCTCAACATCGTCCGCCACGAGGTCGAAGTCGACTGCCGCGCCGACGCCATGCCTCACGCCCTGTCCGCCGACCTCCTCACCCTCGATATCGGCGACAGCATCCATATCAGCGACATCCATCTGCCCGACGGCGTGGTGCCCACCATCGCCGACCGCGACTTCACCGTGGCCACCATCGCGGCCCCGACCGTGGTCCGTGACGAGGCGCTCGAAGCCGAGGCCGAGGCCGAGGCCGAGGAAGGCGCAGAGGGCGAAGTCGAGCGTGCCGAAGAGGGCGAGGGCACCGAAGAGGGCGAAGGCACCGAAGAAGACAAGGGCGACGGGGACGGATCTTAACGCCCCCCGGTCCCGGGGCGATTGGTCATGCACCTCTTGGTGGGGCTCGGCAATCCCGGCGCCAAATACGCCCGCAACCGCCACAATATCGGCTTCATGGCGCTGGACGAGATCGTCCGGCGCCATGGCTTCGGCCCCTGGCGGAAGCGGTTCGAGGCGCAATGCGCCGAAGGGACGCTGGCGGGCGTCAAGGTCCTGGCGCTCAAGCCCGAGACCTTCATGAACCATTCCGGACGATCGGTCGGCGCCGCGGTGCGCTTCTATAAGCTCGAACCCGGGGACGTCACCGTGATCCATGACGAGATCGACCTGGCGCCGGAGAAGGTGCGCTTCAAGGTCGGCGGCGGCCATGCCGGGCATAACGGCATCCGTGACGTTGCCGCCCAGATCGGCGCCGATTTCGCCCGGGTCCGTATCGGGGTCGGCCATCCCGGGCTGAAGGACAGGGTGTCGGGCCATGTGCTGGACGATTTTTCCAAGGCCGAGATGGCCTGGGTGGAACCGCTGATCGACGCCGTCGCCGCGGCCGCGCCCCGGCTCGCGGCGGGCGACGGGCCGGGCTTCACCAATGAACTTGGCCGCATCCTGGCCCCGGAAAAACCCGCCGCCAAGACCGAACCCGCCAAGGCTGCGGACGGCAAGGCGGCACCGCCGGAGCGAGACGGCGGCTGATGGGCTTCAACTGCGGCATCATCGGGCTGCCCAATGTCGGCAAGTCCACCCTGTTCAACGCGTTGACGGCGACGGCGGCGGCGGACGCGGCCAACTACCCGTTCTGCACCATCGAGCCCAACACCGGCCAGGTCACGGTGCCCGATGCGCGGCTCGACAAGCTGGGCGAGCTCGCCCATTCCGCGCGCCTGGTGCCGGCCCAGCTCGAGTTCGTCGACATCGCCGGCCTGGTGGCCGGGGCCAGCCGCGGCGAGGGGCTCGGCAACCAGTTCCTCGGCCATATCCGGGAAGTCGACGCCATCCTCCACGTGTTGCGCTGTTTCGAAGACGACGACATCACCCATGTCGCGGGCCGCATCGACCCGGTGGCCGACGCCGAGGTGGTTGAAACCGAGCTGATGCTGGCCGATCTCGAGAGCCTTGAGAAACGCGTCGACGGGCTGACCAAGCGGGCGCGCGGCGGCGACAAGGAGGCCGCCCAATCCCTGGCGCTGTGCCAGCGCGCCATCGCCGCGCTGCAGGCGGGCAAGCCGGCCCGCACCCTCGCGATCGCCGACGATGAACGCCGCGCCTTCCGGGCGCTGCAACTGCTCAGCGCCAAGCCGGTGCTCTACGTCTGCAACGTCGATGAGGGCGCGGCCAAGGACGGTAACGCCCATACCCGGGCGGTCGCCGCGATGGCGGAAGCCCAGGGAGCGGGCATGGTGATCATCTCCGCCGCCATCGAGGCCGAAGTGGCGCAGCTCTCGGACGCGGAAGAGCGCGCCGAATTCCTGGCCGATCTCGGGCTCGAGGAGCCCGGCCTGAACCGGCTGATCCGCGAGGGCTATCGCCTCCTTGGCCTGATCACCTACTTCACCGCCGGACCCAAGGAAAGCCGCGCCTGGACGATCCCGGCGGGGACCCGCGCGCCCCAGGCGGCGGGACGCATCCACACCGATTTCGAACGCGGCTTCATCGCCGCCGACACCATCGCCTATGACGATTACGTCGCGGCGGGCGGCGAACAGAAGGCCAAGGCGGCGGGCAAGCTGCGCACCGAAGGCAAGGACTACGTCGTCCGCGAAGCCGACGTGATCGAATTCAAGTTCAACGTCTGAGACGCCGGCGCCGATTGCACGCAGGCCGCGGAGGCTTTACAATCCCGCTTCACAAACGGCCCGGGCGTAACCGGGCCGAACCTTATTTCACCATTCCGTTATCACCGCTCAATCAACGAAAACATGGAGGACCAGCAATGGGACAAACGGTTAAGCTGACCGCCGCCGACGGCTTCAAGCTCGACGCCTACCGCGCCGACCCCGCCGGCACGCCCAAGGGCGCCGTCGTGATCATCCAGGAAATCTTCGGCGTCAATAAGCACATCAAGGAGGTCTGCGACGGCTACGCCGCCGACGGCTATGTCGCCATCGCCCCCGCCCTGTTCGACCGCGTCGAGAAGGGCATGGAACTCGGCTACGATCCGGAATCCCAGGAAACCGGCAAGTCGACCCGGGGCAAACTGAACTGGGACGATTCCCTGGCCGACGCCCAGGCCGCGGCCGACGCCGTGCGCGACGCCGGCAAGGTCGCCATCATCGGCTACTGCTTCGGCGGATCGGTGGCTTGGCTCGGGGCGACGCGTGGCAATTACGACGCCTCGGTGTCCTATTACGGCGGCAATGCCGCGGACTTCGCCGACGAAAAGCCCAAATGCCCGATCATCTGCCACATCGGCACCGAGGATAAGGGCATCGGTCCGGACAAGGTCGCGAAGATCAAGGCGGCCCAGCCCGACGTGCCCGTCTACATGTATGAAGGCGCCGGCCACGGATTCAACTGCGATCACCGCAGCTCCTACAACGAGGACGCGGCCAAGCTGGCGCGCCAGCGCACGCTCGACTTCCTGGCCGAGCACATCGCCTCGCAGGCGGCGACGGCTTAGGCCTTTCCGCTTTCGCGCTTGTTGCGGCCGGCCGCCCGATCGGGTTGCCGGCCGTAGCTTTTGAAAAGGCCGATCACCTTGGCCATTTCGCGCGCCGGCAGGATCTGCGGCCGCCCGGCCGAAAGAGCCAGCAGGTACTGGCGCGCCAGCGTCTCCACCTCGACCGCCAGCGCCAGCGCGGCATCGAGATCGGCACCGCAACTGATCATCCCGTGATTGGCGAGCAGGCAGGCCCGGCGGTCCTCGAGCGCCGCCAGCGCATGGCGCGACAGCGCGCGTGAGCCGAAGGTGGCGTAAGCGGCGCAGCGGATGTCGGCACCGCCCGCCACCGCCACCATGTAGTGGAAGGCCGGGATCGGCTTGCCCAAGCAGGCCAGCGCCGTGGCGTGGGGCGGATGAGCGTGCAGCACGGCGCCGAATTCGGGCCGGGCTTTGAGGATGTCGCCGTGGAACGGCCATTCCGATGACGGCGCCCGCCGCCCGGTGGCGCGGCCTTCGAAATCCATCGCGGTGATGTCGGCGGGCTTGAGGCCGGCGTAGTCCATGCCGGTCGGCGTGACGAGGTACCCCGCGCCGGCGCGGACGCTGGCATTACCGGCGGTGCCGGTGTTGAGGCCGAGGCGCGCCATCTCCTGGGTGGTGTGGATCAGCTTACGGCGAAGGGCGTCATGGGCCATGGGGCGGCGCCGCCGGTTACGATCCCAGCACCCGCCCGGCGACGGCGTCGAGGCGGGCGAGGATCTCCGGATCGCGCGCGTCCGGCGCGGTGATCAGGGCGCTGTCCAGCGACCGGTGGCAGCCCGCCGGGCAAGGCACCGGAGCATCCTTGAGCGCCGGTGCCAGCCCCCCCACCAGGCCGCGGGCGGCATCGGCATTGGCCATCAGGGTGGCGATGATGGCGTCGACGGTGACGTCGTCGTGGCCTTCGTGCCAGCAATCGTAATCGGTGACCATAGCGACGGTGACATAGCAGATCTCCGCCTCCCGGGCGAGCCGGGCTTCGGGCATGTTGGTCATGCCGATCACATGGGCGCCCCAGGAGCGGTAGAGCTCCGATTCCGCGAGGGAAGAGAACTGCGGCCCCTCCATGGCGAGATAGGTCCCCCCGGCCGCGGTCGGGATGTCCCGGGCGCGGGCCTGCGCCTCCACCAGGGCCGCCAGCCGGCCGCACACCGGGCGCGCCATGGACACATGGGCCACCATGCCGGTGCCGAAAAAGCTCGCCGGCCGGGCTTTCGTCCGGTCGATGAACTGGTCGACGATGACGAAGGTGCCGGGCGCGAAATCCTCGTGCAGCGACCCCACCGCGCTGATCGAAATGATCTCGGTCACGCCGACGCGTTTCAAGGCGTCGATATTGGCGCGGAAATTGATCTCGCCGGGCGGGATGCGGTGGCCGCGTCCGTGGCGCGGGCAGAACACCACCGGCTTGCCGCCGATCTCGCCGAACAAAAATTCGTCGGACGGTGGACCGAACGGGCTCTCCACCGCCTCCCAGCGCGTGTTGGTGAGGCCGTCGATCTCGTAGAGGCCGGAACCGCCGATCACTCCCAGGACGGGTTCGCGCCCCTCGGCCATCGGCAGGTCCCCTCGTGTCCGGCTAGTGGAGGTCCGACCAGACCTTGCGCTTGAGCGCATACATGAAGGCGGTGAGAACGATCAGGAAGATGATCACCGCGCGGCCCATGGCCTTGCGCTCTTCCAGTTCCGGCTCCGCCGCCCAGGCCAGGAAGGTGGTCACGTCCTTGGCCATCTGGGGCACGGTCGCCTTGGTGCCGTCCTGGTATTGCACGGCGTCCGCCGCCAGCGGCGGCACCATGGCGATCTGCTGACCGGCGAAGGCCTCGTTGTAGAACATGCCTTCGGGCATCTTCATCCCCTGGGGCGGCTCTTCCTTGTAGGTGGTAAGCAGCGCGTAGAGGTAATCGGTGCCCTTGGGCCGGGCCTTGGTGATGACCGAAAGGTCCGGCGGATAAGCGCCGTTATTGGCGGCCCGGGCGGCCTGTTCGTTGGGGAACGGGCTCTTGAAGCGGTCCGACGGCCTGGCCTTGCGGGTGAACATCTCGCCGTTGTCGTTGGGGCCGTCGGTCACCTCGACCTCGGCCGCGAAGGCCTTGACCTGGGCCTCGGTATAACCCAGCGCCGCAAGGTTCCGGTAGGCGACGTGCTTCAACCCGTGGCAGCCCGAGCAGACCTCCTTGTAGACCTGGAAGCCGCGTTGCAGGGAAGCCCGGTCGAAGGTGCCGAACAGGCCCTGGAACGACCAGTCCTGCGCCTTGGGCTTGGGCGCGGTTGCGGCCGAAAGGGAACTGACGGTGACGGCACCGGCCGCAAGAGCGATGGCGGAAACGGCGAGAAGGGCTTTGATGTTTCTCATGTCCTACTCCCCTGCTTCCGCGCGGTTGCCCAGCACCGGTTCGGAGATGCTTTCGGGCAACGGCCGGGTCGGTTCGAATTTCGCCAGCAAGGGCATCAGGATCAGGAAGTGCGCGAAGTAATACGCCGTGGTGATCTGTCCCAGTTGCACGTATTCGAAATTGGCGATGCCGGGGAACACCTTGTCGTTGGGCGCGTGCGCCCCGACCATGCCGAGCAGGATGCAATCGACCAGGAAGACCCAGAACAACTGCTTGTAGATCGGCCGGAAGCGGGCGGAGCGCACCTTGGAGAAATCGAGCCAGGGCAGCAGGAACAGGATGAAGATGGAGGCGAACATGGCGATGACGCCGAGCAGCTTCGCTTCCACGAACCAGATGTCGAAGGTGATCGAGCGCAGGATGGCGTAGAACGGCAGCAGGTACCATTCCGGCACGATATGGGCCGGCGTCACCAGGGGATTGGCCGGGATGTAGTTGTCCGGCTCGCCCAGAACGTTAGGCGCGAAGAACACGATCGCCATGTAAAAGATCAGCAACACGCCGAGGCCGTAAAGGTCCTTGATCGTGTAGTAGGGATGGAAGGGGATCGAATCCTTGTCCGACTTGCGGTCGATGCCGAGCGGATTGTTGGACCCGTGGGTGTGCAGCGCCCACAGGTGAAGCACCACCACGCCGACGATGACGAACGGCAACAGATAGTGCAGCGAGAAAAACCGTTGCAGGGTGGGGTTATCGACCGAGAAGCCGCCCCACAGCCAGGTCACGATGGCATCGCCGACCCAGGGAATGGCCGAGAACAGGTTGGTGATCACCGTGGCGCCCCAGAAGCTCATCTGGCCCCAGGGCAGGACGTAGCCCATGAAGGCGGTCATCATCATCAAGAGCAGGATGACGATGCCGAGCCACCACAGGAGTTCCCGGGGCGGCTTGTAGGAGCCGTAATAGAGCCCCCGGAAGATGTGGATGTAGACCACCAGGAAGAACATCGACGCGCCGTTCATATGGACGTAGCGGATCAGCCAGCCGTAATTGACGTCGCGCATGATGCGTTCGACCGAATTGAAGGCATGGTCCACATGGGGCGTGTAATTCATCGCCAGCACGATGCCGGTGGCGATCATGATCACTAAGATGATTCCCGCCAGCGACCCGAAATTCCACCAGTAATTCAGGTTCTTCGGCGTCGGATATTCATGGAGCTCGTGGTCCATGAAACTGAAGATCGGCATCCGGTAGTCGATCCAGTCCTTGGCTTTGCCGATCATACCGGGGCTGCCTTCCGTCGGCGCTGCCCCGGTGGGCTCGCTGGGCGCGGTCATGGCTTTTCCTTGTTCTACCCTATGCGGAGTGTGGTCTCATTGAGGAACTGGTACTGGGGAACCTCGAGGTTCGTCGGCGCCGGTCCCTTGCGGATACGGCCGGAAAAATCGTAATGGCTTCCGTGGCAGGGACAGAACCAGCCGCCGAATTCGCCGCGCGGCTGGCTCGGTTTCTGGCCCAGAGGAACGCAGCCCAGATGGGTGCAGACCCCCACCAGGACAAGCCATTCGGGCTTCTTGACGCGATCCTTGTCGGCCTGGGGGTCGGGCAGGCCGGCGCCATCGTCGGCCTCGGCCTTCTTGATCTGTTCCGGCGTCCGGTGGTCGATGAACACGGGCTTGCCGCGCCATTTGACAGTAATGCGCTGGCCCGGCTTGACGGCCTTGATGTCGACTTCGATGGTGGACAGCGCCAGGGTATCGGCCGCCGGATTCATCGAATCGATCAGCGGCCAAACCGCCAGCGCGGCGCCGCCCACCCCGAGGGCCGCCGTGGCCAGGGTCAGAAAATCGCGGCGCGTTTCACCATCGTCCCCGGCCGGGTGCCCAGGACCTGTATCCTCTGCGGAATGTGACATATTTCGTTCCTTGTTTCCCCACCCCGACGGCAGGAACGGCGCATCCACCGTTCCTCGGGTGGCGTCGGTGGCTGTGGGTGTAATATAAAATCTTGATCAAGCAAAGACCTAATCGAGCCGTTCCGCCCTCCGCCCGGGAACCCGGAGACCCAATTTGCGCATCGCGCTTTTCCAACCCGATATCCCCCAGAACGCCGGCGCGATCCTGCGTCTCGCCGCCTGTCTCGGCGTCGGCGTCGACATCATCGGGCCCACGGGCTTCGTGCTGTCGGACACCAAGGTCAAGCGCGCGGGCCTCGATTACGCGGCAACCGCGGCCCTTGCCAGCCACGCGAACTGGTCCGCCTTTTGCGCCGCGCTCGGCCCGGACAACCGCCTCGTGCTGTTCACCACACGGGGAGAGACCGACTACCGCGATGCCGCCTACCGATCGGGCGACGTGTTGATGTTCGGGCGCGAAAGCGCGGGCGTCCCCGATTTCGTGCACGATGCGGCGGCGCTCAGGCTCCGTATCCCCTTGGCGGACGGCATGCGCAGCCTTAATGTGGCCACCGCCGCGGCCATGGCGCTGGGCGAAGGGCTGCGTCAGACTTGCAGCTTCCCGGGCGACGCGCCCCTATCGTCCTCCGGGCCGCCGCGGCCCGCCGCTTCCACCCCTTGGCAAGAACAAGAAGGAGAATCCGAGCCGTGACCACCGCGCCCGATACCCGTAAAGAGGCCGCCCGCGCCTGGTTCGAAGGCTTGCGCGATCGGATCTGTGCCGCCTTCGAGCGGCTGGAAGACGAGCTCAGCGGACCGGCCCTCGAACTGGTACCCGACATCGCCCCTGGCCGGTTCGAGCGTACCTCCTGGACCCGGGCCGAAGAGGGTGGCGCGGGCACCGGCGGCGGCGGCGGCGTGACGGCGGTGATGCGCGGGCGGGTGTTCGAAAAGGTCGGGGTCAACGTCTCCACCGTCGAAGGCCGGTTCGGCGAGGCGTTCGCCGGCCAGATCCCCGGCACCGAGGACGATCCTCGTTTCTGGGCTTCGGGCATCTCCCTGGTGGCGCATCTGCGCTCGCCCCTGGTGCCGGCGGTGCACATGAACACGCGGCACATCGTCACCGCCAAATCGTGGTTCGGCGGCGGCGCCGACATCACGCCGATGTTCCCCGACTCCGCCGCAGCCAAGGCCGACGCCGCGGCCTTCCATGCCGCGCTGAAAGCGGCCTGCGACGGCGCCGATGCCGCCTACTACGAGAAATACAAGGCCTGGTGCGACGAATATTTCTACCTGCCCCATCGCAATGAGCCGCGCGGTCTGGGCGGCATCTTTTACGATTACCTGGAGTCCGGGGATTGGGACGCGGATTTCGCCTTCACCCGGGCGGTCGGCCAAGCCTTCCTCGACTGTTATCCGGCCCTGGTGGCCGGGCGCATGACCGCGGCTTGGACCCCGGACCAACGCCGCCATCAACTGATCCGCCGCGGCCGCTACGTCGAGTTCAACCTGCTCTACGATCGGGGCACCCAATTCGGCCTCAAGACCGGCGGCAACACGGAAGCCATCCTGATGTCCCTGCCGCCCGAGGCCAGCTGGCCCTGAGCCCCCTTATCCCAACAAATTAAAAGGTTTTTTTACCTATTTCAGGGACCCTGGGCATCCGAAGGGGATCTGGGGTCCCTGGATATGGGAGAGCCGCGGCGCGCCTGGCACATCACGGTTGGCGCGCCAACCGACGCCATGACAAACGCAACTGAAACGCAGGACGAGCCGCCTGCGGGTAAGCACAACCCCTCTTTGACCCAGAAATTCGCCGTCGCCGCGGGCGCGATCATGATCCTGACGGCGGTGTTCCTGGTCAATATCCACCAGCTGACCACCACCGCCCAAACCGAACGGATCGCCTCGGAAACCAACGGCTACGTGCTCCAGGCGCTCAGCAACGGCTTGCTCGACGAGGTCATGCCCCTTCTCGACCTGGCGGAAACCGATAACGAGATCGCCCCCACCTATCCCTCCTATCAGCATCTCGACGCGGCGGTACGCCGCTACCTGGCCGGCACGCCCATCCTCAAGCTGAAGATCTATGGCACCGACGGCCTGGTGGCCTATTCGACCGACCCAATGGAAGTTGGACAGGATTACAGCAAGAACGATCGCTTCATCGCCGCGTTCGGCGGCAGCAACGTGGTGAGGGAACTGTTCAGGGAGGAATTCAGGGCTTGGTCGGGACCGCGGAAAGATCTCTGGTTGCTGGCGGGTTACCTGCCGATTCGTTCGGGCTACGACCAGGGCCCGGTCATCGGCGTGATCAAGATCTACCGAGACATCACGGCGCTGCACAAGGCTATCAAGGCCGCCAGCGTGGAGACCGGCATCGTCATCGCCGCCGCTTTCGCCCTTCTGTTCGTTCTGCTTCTGACCATCGTCTGGAACGCCGAAAAGAAGGCGCGGGCCGACCATGATGCCAATCTTGCCCTGGCGAGGGCCAAGGCGAACGCGGAAGCCGCGGCGCGGGAGAAGACCCAGTTCATCACCAGTATCAGCCACGAGCTGCGCACGCCCCTCAACGCCATCATCGGCTTCGCCGAGATCCTCGAGAAGGAAATCGCCGGTCCCCTCGGCCACGCCACCTACAAGGAATACGTGCAGGACATCGGCAAATCCGGTCAGCACCTGCTGGGAATCATCAACGAGGTGCTCGACCTCGTGAAGGTCGAAAGCGGCTCCTTGGCGATCCACCGCCAAGTGATCGACGTGCCCGCCATTGCGAACGGCGTCGCGCGCATGCTGGCCCCGGTCGCGGAACAGTACGAAAACCGAATCGTCGTCGAAGCGATCAACGACCTCAGCCCCCTAGAGACCGATGCCGCCAAGCTGCGCCAGATCCTCGTCAACATTGCCACCAACGGGCTCAAGTTCACGCCCAAGGGCGGTACGGTCCGCATCAGGCTGGAACAGGATCCGGCGACCGGTTCGGCCGTCATCCGCGTGATCGACAACGGGATCGGCATACGGCCCGAAGACATTGCGCTCGCCGAGGCACCGTTCGGTCAAATCGAGAACGCGCTGACTCGCAGCCGGGAGGGCACCGGCCTCGGCCTGACACTGAGCCGCCGCTTCACCGAGGCACTCGGCGGCACCTTCACCATAGAAAGCATGCCCGACGTCGGCACCGCCGTCACCATTACCCTCCCGGGAATGCCGCCGAAACCGAAAGAAGATCCATCCCCCGCCGACGTCAGGGAAAGCGGGACAAAGGCGGAGCGGTCCTCGCGGACCGAAGCGGCATAAAGGCCCGCCCGCCGCGGCTGGCGGGCCTACCCGCGATTTTCGCCGTTCTTGACGATGGATTTTAGCCGCGCCAGGCAGGCCGCGCGGTCGGGCACAAAATCCTGATCGATCCACCAAGCCTCGACCCGGGCCAGGGCCCGGCCCACTTTGGGTCCCGCTGTTAGCCCCAGGCGCAGCGCATCCGCCCCTTTCACCGGCAGCTCCGGCGGCGGCCAGGAGTCACACTGGTCCAACAGACCGGCATAGGCACCGTCCTTGGCACCTCGCCCGAGATCGGCGCGTTCCCCCGCCCAGCGCAGCAGGACGGCATCGCGATAGATTTCGGTCCCCAAGGAATAGATCACCCGCCGGGAGTCAGCCGGCGCCGCCTCCGCCGCGATGCGGTCGGGTGCCGCGGCCATCGCCGCGAGCCGCACCCGCTCCTTGCGCGACAGCTTGAGGCGCGCCGCCAGGGCCCGGGCGAAATCGGCATCGAGGCGCACCATCGCGGCAAGCCGGCGCAACGGATCGGCGGCCTCCCCCGCGATGCCCCTCAGCGCCTCCACCTCGACCAGGGCGGCAAGGCGCGCGATCCAGGGCTGCCCCGGGAACAGGGGGGAAAGGACACCGTGCGCTTCCATCAGGCGGCACACCGCCGCCGGGTCGGGCGCGCGCAGGAGACGCACCAATTCCCCCCAGATGCGTTCGCCCGACAACGTTGGCAGCAACGGGGCCAGCTTTTTCACCGCCGCCAGTGCCTCGGTATCAATCGGCGGCCGGCCGTAATAGGCGTAGAAGCGGAAGAAGCGCAGCGCCCTGAGGACGTCTTCGGTGATGCGCGTTTCGGCATCGCCTACGAACCGCACCCGGCCCGCCTCGATATCCGCGAGCCCGCCGAATGGATCGTGCAGGACGCCGTCCTGGGTGAGGGACAGCGCGTTGATGGTCAGGTCCCGCCTCGCGGCATCCTCGGCCCAGTCGTCGGTGAAGGCGACCTCCGCCCGCCGCCCAAAGGTCTCGACATCGGTGCGCAGGGTGGTGATCTCGAAATGATCGGCGCCCACCACGGCGGTGACGGTGCCATGTTCGATCCCCGTGGGGATCGCCTTGAGCCCCGCCTTCTTCAACAACGCCATCACACGCTCGGGCGGCTCGTGGGTGGCGATGTCGATGTCCCTGACCGGGCGGCCGATGACGGAATCCCGCACGCAGCCGCCGACGAACCGCGCTTCCCCCCCTTCGGCGGTCAGCGCCGCCATCACCGACCGCGTCGCGGGCGCGTTCATCCAGGGCTGGGGATCTAACCTGCGCTGTTCGGCCACGGGGCGCCTCGCCGCGCGTCAGCGCAGGCGTCCGGGAACAACTTTCCCGTCTTCAAGATGGGGCGGCTCATAGCGCGAACCCGCGGGGGCGTTCCCGTCGATAAAGGCCAACGCCACCGCGGCCATCAGGGCCAGAGCGACACCCACGGCGGCGAGAGCCAGCCACGGCGCCTCCTCGACCGGCGGCAGCGCTTCGGCGCGCGTGCCGGCCTCGACGCGGCGCCGCTGAAGCCGGTACCAGGCGAGGTAAGCCAGGGCCGGCAACACCAGCGGCAGCAGATAGACTAAAAAAACTCGGACCATGACCCCCGTGTCCTCACATCCCCGACGGCGGGGCTGTGCTTTCCCCTTCGCGCCACACCTGCGCCAACCGGATCAGTATACGGGCGGTGAAGCCGAAGATGAACCACTGGCCGTAGGGGATGGCGTAGGTCGCCCGCGACCGGCCGTCGGAACCGCGCTCCAGGAACCTGTGGTTGGCGGGATCCAGGACAAAGGGCAGCGGGACCTCGAAAATCTCGGCGACTTCCTCGACCTGGGGCGCCGGATCGAAGGGCGCCACCAGCCCCACGATCGGGGTCACCCGGTAATTGGAAATCGTGCCCCGGGTCTCCAGCGCGCCGATGACGGTGACGCTCTGCGGCTTCAATCCGACTTCCTCCTCGGCCTCGCGCAGGGCGGCAGCCACCGCGCCGTCGTCGCCTTCCTCGAGCCGGCCGCCGGGAAAACTGATCTGACCGCCGTGATCGGACAGATCGGCGTGGCGCCGGGTCAGAAGCACGGTGATCCCATCGTCGTGTTGAATCAGGGGCACCAGCACCGCGGCGGGGCGGAATACCTCACCGTGGCGGTCCACCGCAAGGACCATCTCCTCGGCCCCGAAGCCAAGCGTGAACTCCGGCGCGTTGAAGGCCACTTCGGGTTCCAACAGGCCGGCGCCGAGCCTGCGGCGCAGTTCCGCGGCACCGCCCGCCGTCATGTGCCCGCCTCCGCCCCGGGCGGCGCCAGGGGAAAGAAGCACCCGGCGCTCCATACGCCCGGCTCCTCGCCGGGGCCGTCCTCCGCCAGATCGGCAAGCTGGTAATAGACCGGCCGCGACAGGCGGGCTTCAAGTCCATCCGCCAACGCCACATAGGGCCGCGGACCGGCTTTGGTCCGACGCACGGTCAGAGGATGGTCGTTCCCCACGGTCAGCCACTCCCCGATATTGGTCCGCAGCCTGAGTCTGCGCTCCCTGCCGCTGCCGCCCGTCGCCAGTTCGACGGCGATGAACGGCGCATCCTCCACCTTGACGGGCACTTTTTCCATCGGAGTCTGGAGCCAGTGATCGCCGTTTTCATCGCGCCTGAGGACGGAGGCGAACAGCTTGACCATGTCGGAACGGCCGACCGGTGCCCCTTCGTGGTACCAGACCCCGTCACGATCGATGCGAAATACGCCCGCGATGCAGATTTCCGGGTCCTTCACCATAATTTCGCCCATTTCGAAAGTAGGAATACCGCCTTGTTTCGTCGTATTATGATTATAATGATTAGCACCAAGTGTGCCGTCATAAGATGGACGCGCGTTCGTCGAAAAAAAGCCGCCCAATGGCGACGAAGGCCCCTCAGCTTTGACGCTTGAGCCGAGATGCTCAAGATTTGAGAAGGGGAATGCAGTGACTGCTACTGACAGCAATCCAGATCAAGCAACCGGCGGAGAGGATGCCAGCCGTCTTGCCGGCGACATCGAGGCGCTGGGCGGACGTCTGCAAGATGTGCGCGATGCCATCGGCAAGATGATTTTCGGCCAGAAAGAGGTCGTCGACGAAACCCTGATCACCATCCTGGCCGGCGGCCACGGTTTGTTGATCGGCGTGCCCGGTCTCGCCAAGACGCGCCTGGTGCAGACGCTTGGCTCCGTCCTGGGGCTCGAGGACAAACGCATCCAGTTCACGCCCGACCTGATGCCCGCCGACATCCTCGGATCGGAAGTGCTGGAAGAATCCGATACCGGCAGCCGCAGCTTCCGGTTCATCCGCGGGCCGGTGTTTTGCCAGCTTCTGATGGCCGACGAGATCAACCGCGCCAGCCCACGGACCCAGTCCGCCCTCCTGCAGGCGATGCAGGAGCGCTCGGTGGCGGTCGCCGGCATCTCCCACGATCTGCCCCGGCCCTTCCATGTGCTGGCGACCCAGAACCCGCTGGAACAGGAAGGCACCTATCCGCTGCCTGAAGCGCAGCTCGACCGGTTCCTGTTGCAGATCGACGTCGGCTATCCCGATGAGGCCGCCGAACGCACCATGCTGCTGGCCACCACCGGTGCCGCGGAAGGCGAAGCCGCCCAGGTGCTGAACGGCGAGGAACTGATGGCGGCCCAGCGCCTGGTCAGGCGGATGCCGGTCGGCGATTCGGTGGTCGACGCCATCCTCGCCCTGGTTCGCGCGGGCCGGCCCGGCGAAGGCAATGCCGAGATTGACGAAACCGTCGCCTGGGGCCCCGGCCCCCGTGCCAGCCAGGCGCTGATGCTGGCCTGCCGGGCGCGCGCGGTGCTGGAGGGACGCTTGGCACCCTCGGTGGACGACGTCATCGCGCTCGTCCATCCGGTGCTGCGCCACCGCATGGCACTGACCTTCGCGGCCCGGGCGGAAGGGATCACCATGGACCAGGTGATAGACAAGCTCGCCGAACCGATGGCATAGGACTTCCAGTGATGGCACTGCCTGCCTCACAATCCAGGTCGCGCGCCCCGCTTGCGATGCTGCAAAAAGCGGAAGGTGCGGCCGCCCAACTGCCGCCGCTGCTGGTGGCCGCGGAACGGGTGGCCAACACCGTCATGCACGGCACCCACGGGCGGCGGCGGCGCGGCCCGGGGGACACCTTCTGGCAGTTTCGCCATTATCAGCCGGGCGATCCCGCCCAAAGCATCGACTGGCGCCAGAGCGCCAAGTCCGGCTCCGTCTTCATCCGGGAAAAGGAATGGATCGCGGCACAGTCGGTGTGGCTGTGGCGCGATGCCTCGCCGTCGATGTGCTACGCCTCCGACCGGCGCCTGGAAGAAAAGGTCGACCGCGCAGACCTGCTGACCCTGGCGCTGGCGGCGCTTCTGATGCAGGCGGGCGAGCATGTCGCGCTGACCGGCGAAGGCCGGCCGCCGGCTGCCGGACGCGGGCCGCTGGAACGTATGGCGGCGGTCCTGGCCCGCGCCGCCGAGCAACGGGACGAGGCGCCCAATGCGCCGCCCATGGAGCCGCTGCCGCGTTACGCCCATATCGTGCTGTTCGGAGATTTCCTCGGGCCCATGGAGGAACTGGCCTCGACCGTCGGCACCTATGCGGCCAGGGGCGTCACCGGCCATCTCGTCCAGGTCCTCGACCCGGCCGAGGAATCGCTGCCTTTCGCCGGGCGTATCCGCTTCGAAGGTTTGGAATCGGAGGGCTCGACCCTGATCAACCGCACCGAAAACGTGCGCCGGGACTATCACAACCGGCTCCATGCCCGGCGCGAACAGATCATCGCCCTCGCCTACCACCACGGCTGGTCCTTCACGCTGCACCATACCGACCGGCCCGCCCAGGAAGCGCTGCTCGCGCTTTACGGGGCGATGACGGTACCGGCCCTGCAATGGTGAGGCGCCCTGAATTCGATCGGCCCCGTGCCACGCGGCGGCGCGGCCAGGACGTTGGCCCGGGCGGAGGCCAGGACGTTGGCCAAGACGGAGCGAACAGACCATGCTGAGCTTCGGCGCCTTCGCTTTCGCCGCCCCCTGGGCCCTGGTGGCGCTGGCCGGCTTGCCCATCCTCTGGTGGCTGCTGCGGGTGACACCGCCGGCGCCCAGGTTGTTGCGTTTCCCCGCCATCCGGCTGTTGTTCGGCCTGCGCCAGGACGAACAGACTCCGGCGCGCACGCCGCTCTGGCTGATCCTCCTGCGCATGGCCATCGCCACTCTGGTGATCCTGGGTCTGGCCCGGCCTGTCCTCAATCCCGAGAACCAGTTCGACGCCCCCGGCCCGCTGATGCTGGTGATCGACGACGGCTGGGCCGCCGCCCGGGGCTGGACCCAGCGCACCGCCGCCGTCGAGGCCCTGCTGGCCCGGGCACAGAGGGCGGAAAAGCCCATCATCATCCTGACCACCGCGGAACCGGATAGCGGCGGGCCGCTCGCCCCTTCCAAGCTGCTGACCGCGGGAGCCGCGCGCAGCGTGGTCCAGGCGTTGCAGCCCAAGCCCTGGCCCACGGCCCGGGCCAAGGCGCTCGAGGTTCTCAAGGGGCTGAAGCTGGAGCAGCGGGCCAATGTGGTGTGGATCGCCGACGGCATCGACGAGGGCGGCGCCAGGGATTTCATCAACCGCCTGACCTTCTTCGGACCGGTCACGGTGATGGGAGATGCGCCGGGCAGCGGTGCGTTGGCGCTGCCGCCGCCCAACACCGCCTCGGCCCAACTGAAAGGACGCCTGCTGCGGGCCGATGCCGGCGAGAGCGAGGCGTTCTGGGTGCGCGGCCTGGACGACCGCGGCCGCGTCCTGCTGCGCGAGCGCATCGCCTTCACCGCCGGCGCCCGGTCGGCCGAATCCGTGCTGTCCCTGCCGCCCGAACTGCGCAACCGGCTGACCCGGCTTGAGGTCGAGGGCGTCGCCTCGGCGGCCACCGTGGCCCTGTTCGACGAACGCTGGCGGCGGCGTCCCGTGGGGATCGTGACCGCCGCCACGGACAAGGCCCAGACCCGACCGCTGCTGTCGGAGATCTTCTATCTGGAGCGCGCCCTCGGCCCCTACGCGGAACTGCGCAAGGGACCGGTGGCGTCGCTGCTGGCGCGCCGCCTCGCGGTGCTGGTGATCGCCGACGGCTCGATCCTGACACCGGGCGACCGGGAAACCATCAAGGACTGGATGGCCCGAGGTGGGACGGTGCTGCGCTTCGCCGGGCCGCGACTGGTGCAAAAGCCCGACGAGCTGACGCCGGTGGCGCTCCGCGCCGGCAACCGGGCATTGGGCGGTGCCATGTCCTGGACGGTGCCGGCCAAGCTGGCGCCGTTCTCCGCCTCCTCTCCCTTCGCCGGCCTCGCATTGCCCACGGACGTCCTGGTCTCGCGCCAGGTCCTGGCCCAGCCGGCACTGGACCTGCCCAACCGCACCTGGGCACGGCTGGCCGACGGGACGCCGCTGATCACCGCCGCCGAGAAAGGCCGTGGCCGATTGATCCTGATCCACACCACGGCCAATACGGAATGGTCGAACCTGGCGCTCTCCGGCCTTTATGTCGAACTGCTGCGCCGCGTGGTGAGCCTGAGCCAAGGAGTTTCCGGCGCCCGCAACCAGGCGCTGCCGCCGGTGACCAGCCTGGACGGGTTCGGGCGATTCACCGATCCGCCGGCCGCGGCCCAGCCCCTGCCAGCCGATGACGACGAGGCCCCGGCGGCGACAGCCGGAACCAAGCCGGTGCCGATCCGGCTCGGGCCGACCCGTCCCCCCGGCTTCTACGGCAACGACGCGGCGCGCTTCGCCGTCAACCTAGGCGACAACATCACCCGCCTGACGCCGATCGGCGCTTTGCCGGCCGGGGTCACGGCGCTCGAATTGGCGGCACCGGCGGAGACCGATCTCAAGGCGATCCTGCTGGCCGTCGCGCTCGGCCTGCTGATCATCGACCTGTGGGCGGGGCTGATCCTGCGCGGCCTCGCCCCGGAATTCTGGCCCTTCCTGCGCCGGCCCGGCGAAGGCCACGTCGCGCGGGCGGAGGAATCCGGCGCCACGGTGGCCTCGTCCCTGGTGATCGCCGCCGCCCTGCTGGCCCTGGCCGTCGCCGGTCCTGTCCACGCCCAGGACCAGCGGCGATCGGCGCCCCGGGTGACCGACAGCCAGGCCATGGATGCCACATTCGATACCCGCCTCGCCTATGTCCTGACCGGGGATTCCCGGGTGGATGAAGTGTCCCGGACGGGACTCCGGGGCCTTTCGCGGACGTTGCGCATGCGCACCTCGGTGGAGCCCAAGCCCCCCATCGGCGTCGATGTCGAGCGCGACGAGCTGAACTTCTTCCCCTTGCTCTACTGGCCGATCACCGCCGCCCAGCCGCTGCCCAGCCGGTCCGCGCGGGAAAAGCTTGCGCGGTACTTGCGGAGCGGCGGCATGATCATGTTCGACACCCGCGACCAGGGGTCCGGCGCGCTCGGCACGCCCGGCGGTCTGGCCCCGTCGGGCCCGGGCGCGGCCAAGTTGCGCCAGATCGTTTCGGGGCTGCCGGTTCCGGCGCTGATCCCGGTGCCCAACACCCATATCCTGACCAAGGCGTTCTATCTGCTGAAGGAATTCCCGGGCCGCTGGACCGGCGGCCACCTGTGGGTCGAGAAAGAGGCGGGCCAGGACAACGACGGCGTCTCCTCGGTGATCATCGGGTCCAACGATTTCGCCGGCGCCTGGGCGGTCGATGACGGCGGACAGCCGCTCTATCCGGTGGTGCCGGGCGGTTCGCGCCAGCGCGAGCTGGCCCACCGGTTCGGCGTCAACCTGGTGATGTATGCGCTGACCGGCAACTACAAGTCCGACCAGGTCCACGTCCCGGCCATATTGGAGAGGCTCGGCCAATGAGCAGTCTCACGGCCACCATAAATCCGGGGGGTACGCGCCGATGGACGTGAACACCCAGATCGTCTTCGCGCCGTTGCTCGACTGGTCGGTGATCGCGACCTTGGGCGGCCTCGCCGCGGTTGCGATTCTTTACGCCGCGTGGCGCCGGGCCCGGGGCACGGGATTGCGCGCGCTGGCCATCGCCGTGCTGGTCGGGCTGCTCGCCAACCCCTCGATCAAGCAGGAGCGGCGCGACCCTCTGCCCGACATCGCCGTGGTGGTTGTCGACGAAAGCCCAAGCCAGGGCATCGGCCAGCGCGCCGAGCAGACGGAACAGGCACTGGCCCATCTGCGCGCGCGGCTGGACAAGGACAAATCCATCGAGCTGCGCGTGATACGCGCCGGCAAGCCCCGGCCGGTGACTTCGGCCGCCGCGGCCGGCGCCGAAACCACCGTGCCCCGCGACCGCGGCACCCGCCTGTTCGAGCCGCTGGCGCGCATCATGGCGGACATTCCACCGCAACGTTTCGCCGGCGCCGTGATGATCACCGACGGCCAGATCCACGATGCCCCCAAGGCCGCCAAGGAACTTCCCTTTCAGGGGCCGCTTCACGGCATCCTGACCGGCACCCGCAACCTGCGCGACCGACGGCTGATGGTGGAGCAGGCGGCCAGTTTCGGCATCGTCGGCGAGCAGGCGGTCCTCACCCTCAAGATCACCGAATCCGGAGGCGGCAGCGGCCGCGCGCGGGTTACCATCACCCGTGACGGGGCCGAAAAGCGCGAACTCGAACTCGCCACCGGCTTCAGCCACACGCTGGAACTGTCTGTCGCCCATGCCGGGCCCAACGTGTACGAGGTCGCGGTCGAGCCCGCCGAGGGCGAGCTGACCACCGCCAACAACCGGGCCGCCGTGGTGGTCAACGGCGTGCGCGACCGGCTTCGGGTGCTGCTGGTCTCGGGCCTGCCGCACGCGGGCGAGCGGGTCTGGCGCAATCTGTTGAAGGCCGACCCCTCGGTCGATCTGGTCCATTTCACCATCCTGCGTCCGCCCGACAAGCAGGACGGCACGCCGGTCAACGAGCTGTCCCTGATCGCCTTCCCGACCCGCGAGCTGTTCGAAGAAAAGCTTGAGGATTTCCACCTCATCATCTTCGACCGCTATCACCGGCGCGGCGTGCTGCCGGTCAACTACCTGCGCAATATCGTCAAATACGTGCGTGACGGCGGCGCCATCCTGGAGGCGGGTGGCCCGGCGCTGGCGACTCCGCTCGGCCTGTTCCGCACGCCGCTCCGCGACATCCTGCCGCTGGCCCCCACCTCGACCGTGCTCACCGGCGGCTTCCGCGCCAAGGTGACCGAGGTCGGACGCCGCCATCCGGTGACGGCCAACCTGCCGGGCTTCCGCGGCAAGGGCTCCGGGCCGAAAGCCCAGGAACCCACCTGGGGGCGCTGGTTCCGGCTGGTCGACGCCGCCGCCAGGCGCGGCGTGGTGGTGATGGAGGGCCGTGACGAAAAGCCGGTCTTGGCGCTCGACAGGGTCGGCAAAGGCCGCATCGCCCAACTGCTGACCGATCAGATCTGGCTTTGGGCGCGGGGTTTCGACGGCGGCGGACCGCAGGCCGAGCTGCTGCGGCGCACGGCGCATTGGCTGATGAAGGAACCGGACCTGGAGGAAGAAGACCTCAGGGCCCAGATCCAGGGCACCCGCCTGACCGTCACCCGGCGCAGTCTCAAGAAGGACGAAAGCCCCGTTACCCTGCAGACGCCGGGCGGGGAAACCCGCCCTCTCGAGCTGACCGACCGCGGCGACGGACGGGCCACGGGGGCGCTGACCATCGCCGAGCCGGGCTTGTACCGGATCACCGACCCGGCCCGCAAGAAGACCGTCTATGCCGCCGCAGGCACTCTCAACCCGCTCGAGTTTTCCGACGTCGTGACATCGGAAAAGGCGCTCGGACCGCTGGCCAAGGCGACCCGGGGCGGCGTGGTCTGGGCGGCGGACGGACTGCCGGACATTCGCCGGCCGGGGCCGGAGCGGGCACTTGCGGGACGCGGCTGGATCGGCTTGCGCGCCAATGGCGATTACGTGGTGCGCGGGGTCGATGAAATCCCGCTGCTGCCCGCCCTTTTGGCGCTGGCGCTGGCGCTGGCCACCTTGATCTGGGCCTGGCGGCGGGAAGGCAGCTAACCCGGCCCCGGCGTTTCCCCCTCCGGACCAATGATGGAGAGAGAGAGATGGCCGGAAACGGCACCGGAACCCGCCCCCTGATCCCGCTCCTGTCGCGCCTGTATGGACCTCTCATTCCCCTCGCCTGGCCGCTGATCCGGCTCGCCACGGGCCTGTTCCTGGTGCCGCACGGGGCGCAAAAGCTGTTCGGCTGGTTCGGCGGCCGCGGCCTCAATGGAACCAGCGCGGCCTTCGCCAAGATGGGGTTCGAGCCGGCTTGGCTGACCGCCCCCCTGGTCGGCGGCATCGAATTCTTCGGCGGCCTGCTGATCGCCGCGGGCTTCCTGACCCGGCCCACCGCCTTTGCCGCCGCCATCGTGCTTGGGGTCGCGGTCACGGTGCATCTCCCCAACGGGTTCTTCGCGAACAAGGGCGGCTATGAATACGCCATGCTGTGGGCCGTGCTGTGCGCCGCCATCGCGGTTCGCGGCGGCGGCCGCCTGTCCATCGACCGGGCGATCGGCCGGGAATTCTGACCGCGCATCCTGCGGCGCGGCGGCCCGCTAGAAATCGAATACCGCCACCACCGGCGCATGATAGGAAGCCGGCGACGCATCGACCGACGCATAGCCCACCAATTCGTCGGCGAGCGCTTCATTGTGGATTTCCGAACCCCGGTAATGGCCCAACAGCGCGCGCGACACCAGGATGTGGTCGAGCATCTGACGCCGGCCCTGATGGATCACCGTGAACCGCCGGTCGGCGGCCAGGGAATGTTCCACCGGGACCATGACGCGCGCGGCAAGGGCGCCGTTGGCGGTGTTGTCCTCGCTGCCGCGAAGGATCTCCACCGGCGTGTGGTGCTCCTCCGAATTGAAGTCGCCCGCCACCGCGATCAGGGCATCGGCATCGGCATCGAACACGCCGTCGACGGCGAGGCGCAGTTCCAACGCCTGGCCGGCGCGCTTGATCTCCGACATGTAGAACCCCTCCGCCCAGGCGGCGACGCTGTTCCAGGCGAACTGATCTGCCTTTGCGCCCGGCACCGGACAGGCCAGCGGCGCGCGCAGATGCAGATTGAAGAGGTGCAACACCGCCGCATCGGGCAGTGAGATGCGGGTGTAGAGCACCGGCCGGTCCCAGGCCAGCATTGCCTCCTTTCCGGCATCCTCGCCGGTCGCGAATTCATGACGCGGTTCGGCGACAAGCTCGTGCCAGAGCTGCTCGGTCGTCTCGATTGCGTAGCGCGACAGGGTCACCAGGTTGTGGATGTCGCGCGGACCGGTGCCCGTGCGGTTGGTACTGGCGGCGAGATGATAGCCGGTCAGTCCGGTTGCGCTCATCAGGGCCTGAAGAGCGGAGAACACCCGTGTCTTCGCCAATTTGCGCTTCTGTGCATTGACTTCCTGCAGACACAGGATATCGGCGTCGATGCGCGCGATCTGCGGCGCCAGCGCCTCAATTCGGGCCTCGAGGCTGGGGCCGCCGCCTTTGGTGTCATCGAGGCTCTCGAGGTTGAAGGTGGCAATGCGCACGTCGCTTTTCCCGCTTCCAGGGGGTAGGGAGGGCTGTTTCTTCTTATCAGTATAGGCCAAATTGCAGGGGCCAGGCAGCCGGCGTGAAACCCGCGGAAATCCTCGTGCATTCGATGCTTTTGTCGGACGCCGTCGGGACCCTGTTAAGCGTTCTTTTATCCTGTAAGCGCTACCTATTGCGCCACACGAAGTTGAGGTCAATCAACCGAAAGCGGCATCGTGGGGGCGGGGTTTGCTGCTCTTCCGCGGACGCGGGCAAACAAGGATTATGGATTGGGAAACGGCATGGCCCCTGTCTGGTCCACCATGCTGGTGGTGAACGTTTGCATGGTCCTTGCGGCCGGCAGCACCACCTATCTTGCAGTGCTCCGCTGGCCGCTGCTCTCGCGCGCCGGCGCCCAGCGCGGCGTGGCGTTGATCGTCGGCGGCTTCTGGATCGTGGCCGTGCTGCACCTCTACAGCCTGGTCGCCATCACCGTGCTGGCCAGCTCGATCGGCGTGGCGGCGGCGGAGGCGCGGCTCAGCCCGATCCATATGCATTACGGCTGGTACATCTACCCCGCCGGCATGGCGTTCATCGTCACCGGGCTGGCGATCACCAGCCGGCGGCTGGAGATCCTTGATGCCATGCTGCAAGCCGCCAAGGCCGAGGCCGAGGTCCAGAGCGCACAGAAGACCGCCTTTCTCGCATCCATGAGTCACGAGCTCCGCACTCCGCTCAACGCCATCCTGGGCTATTCGGAGTTCATGCAGATGGGGCCGATCGCCGACAAACCGGACCGGATGCGGGACTACGCCGCCAACATCCATTCCTCGGGCCGCATGCTGCACGATCTGATCTCCGACCTGCTGGATCTTTCGCGGATCGAACAAGGGCAGCTCGATCTGCGCCTTGAACAAGTCGACCTCAGCACCCTCGTCCAGGAATGCATCGAAAAGGTCGAGGGCATGGGCCTGCGCCGCGGCGACGGCATCACCGTCGAGATGGGCGCCGACGATACCGTCTTCGTCCTGGACCGCCGCGCCATCGAACAGGTGACCCTCAATCTGGTCACCAACGCGGCCAAGCACACGCCGCGCGATGCCCCCATCACCGTCGCCATCGACCGCATGGCGGACGGCGGTGCCCGGCTGGTGGTCTCGGATTGCGGCAGTGGGATCCCGCAAAGCATCCTGGATAATATCTTCGATCCCTATGTCTGCGGCGATCCGCTCACCTCCGAGGTTGAACGGGGCTACGGTCTGGGGATGTCCATCTGCAAGCGGCTGATCGACGCCCATGGCGGATCGATCACGGTCGAGAGCGAACTCGGGCAGGGGACGGTGGTGACCGTCACCCTGCCTAAAATTTCCGAACCTCCTCCCAGCATCCGGACCGCGGCCTGAGCCGCCGGCCACCGGCAAATCCGGGGATCAGCCGTAGGCGTTGCGCACGTCCAGCACGGCGACGGCGCCGCCCTCGACCTCCTTGACCGCGCGCTTCAGGGCCGCGGCCAGCTGGTCGCCGTCAGTGATGGGGCCTTCGCTCCACGCCCCCCAGCCCTCGGCCACGGTGGCAAGATCGCAATCGGGCACCCGGGTGGTCGTGCCGATCCAGGCGTTCTCCACCGGGCGCTTGCGCATCTTGGCGACCTCCACCTGATGCTGCTCGTCGTTGAACCAGGAGGTGTTGTTGTTGATGATGCAGAGCAGCGGGATCTTCATGTGAACCGCCGTCCACAGGGCACCCGAGCTCATCTGGAAGTCGCCGTCGCCCATGATTCCAACAGGGAAGCGGCCCTGGTCGCGGGCGGCCAGCGCGGCGCCCACCATGGCGCCGGGCCCATAGCCCACGCCGCCGCCGCCGGAATGGCCGAGGTAATCGCCACAGCCCTGGAACTGCCAGATGCCCACGGGCCATGCCCGGTGTCCCCGGTTGGTCAGCAGCCACGGTTTGCGCCGTACCGCCTGGAAGACCTCATGGGCGAAGCGGTGCGGCGAGATCGGCACCTCGTCCCAGCGCGCCTTCAAGGTGGCCTGCTGCTTCTTCATGAATGCATCGTGGGCGCTGGCGTGGCGCTTGCGCCGGGCCTGGGCCGCGGCGCGGGCGCGGCTGTTGCGGCGCAGACCTGAGCGGACCGCATCGATCAGCTGCTCCATGCCGACCACCGGATCGGCCAGGAGTTGCAAGGTCGTCGGCGCCACCTTGCCGGTCACCCGGGACCACGACCGGGTCACGTATTCGTTCTGCGACAAGTCGATGATCTTGGTGCCGGAGCCGGTGCCGCCCAAATGGCCGCGCATCCGCGCCGAATAACCGCTGACCAGGGCCGTGACATCGGGCGAATCCACGGCCAGCAGCACGTCCGCCTTGCCCAGGACCCCGCGGATTCCGGAGAGGTTCTGGGGATGGTTACTCGCCAGGCAGTTGCCGTTGCTGTCCTCCACATAGGCCGCCCCGGTCAGCTCCACCAGGCGCTTGAGCGGTTCCGCCGCCTCGCGCCGGTGCATGATGCGCTGGCCGGAAATCACCGGATTGCGGGCGCGGACCAGCATCGCCGCGGCCTGTTCGACGGCGGCCGGGTTGGCGGCGGGCGGCGGCGGCGCCTGGTTGCAGGCAAGGGAAGCGTCGGGAATCTCGATCGGTCCCGATAGCTTGGTTTCCTGAACGCCGGCGTCGATGGAGATATAGACCGGACCCTTCGGCCCGGTATTGGCGATCTTGTGCCCCCGGGCGATGGATTCGCAGACCGCCTCGGGCGTCACTGCCTCGTCGTCCCACTTGACGAAGGGGCGCACCAGCTCGCCCTGGGTATTGGCCGAATGGAGATAGTCGATGCTGCGGCGCTTCTCGGGGTCCTGGGGACCGGAGCCGCCCAGCACGACCACCGGCTGGCGGTCGCAATAGGCGTTAAACACCCCCATGGTGCCGTGCATCAGCCCGACCAGGTCATGGAGGATGGCAAGCGCCGGTTCGCCGCTGGCCTTGGCATAGCCCTGGGCGGCGTGGACGCAAACGTCCTCGTGATTGCACAAGACCATCTGCGGATCGCGGTTGCCGAGGTAGTTCACGATCGAATCGTGCAGCCCCCGGTAGCTCGCCCCCGGATTGAGGAAGGCGTACCGGAATCCCAAGCCCTGGAGGGTGTCCGCCATCGCGTCGGAGGCATATTCGGGCCGGTTGCGTTTGCGCAGGCGGACCGGCTTATCGACCACGGCCTCCTTGGGTGTCGCGGCCTTGCGTGCGGGTTTTCTCATGCCTTTCCTCCTCCTGTGTTGAACCCCTTGCCGGGTCCCCTGTCATGGCCTTCGATTGGGAGCCGCGACCAGGGCGGCCCCTTGCGCCGCGCCCGGCCGGTGGACCTGCGCTTCGGGACGGAGTGCGCCGCCCGCCGCCACCGACGGCGTCCAGCGCCCCTTGAACCGCGGCCGGCTAGGCGACGGCGTCGAGCGGCGCGCCCGCGGCCTTCAGCGAATCGCGCCCGATACAGTCGAAATGGTACGACCGCACCTGCATGGTCTCGGCCAGGACCTCAAGGATGCGCTCCTGTTCCGCCTGGGTCGTGCAAAATTCGGACAGCACCTTGAGCGTCATGTCGCCGTGCCCGCCCGCGGAATAATCCGCCTGCTCCGCCGCCGACCAGTGCGCCAGCGCCTCTTCCGGCAGGCCGAGGGGCCGGAACACCGAGCGGTTGTTGGGCACGCAATTGCCGCGCTTGAGCACGCCGGGACTGCGTGCCGCCTCCAGCCCGGCCACGGCGGCAAATCCCTCGGTCCAGGACCAGGCGCGGGTGGCGCGGTCCCAATAGGCCAGGCACAGGCGGGTATAGATCCGGCCCTTGTAGTTATAGATTTCGTCGCGATCGAGGCCGAGGGCGACACCGAAATCCACCAGGCTCTCGTAATGGCCGTTCTCGACCTCCGGATCGGTGACCTCTTCGACATACATGTTTTCGATCATGTACTGCCGCGCCTTGAGGTGCGGGCAATTGGCCACCAGGGAACCGAACCAGCGCGGGAAATGGTTGGCGAACACGGCATGCTCCATGGCGTAGACCTTGGCACCCTCGATGCACATGTGGTTCTTGATGAAGGTCTCGTAGGAGGTATGGCTCTTCCACCGGTTTTCCCAGATGGCTTCGGCCATGCGGTCTTCGAACTCGTCACGTGAATACATCATTGTTCTCCCTTGCTTGTCTTGCCCGCCCAGGCCGACGGTTCAGGCCGCCCCCGCCGCTTCCAGCGATATCCCCGAAGCCTTCAGCGCATCGCGGCCGATGCAATCGAAATGATACCAGCGGACCTGGGTGGTTTCCTCGATGACCTCGAGCACCCGGGCCTGCGTCTCTTCGGTGTCGGCGTATTGGGCGAGGATCTTGAGCGTCATGTCGCCGTGCCCGCCTTCGTGGAAATCGGCCTCCTCGCCGGCCGACCAGTGGAGCAGGGACTCGTCCGGCAGTCCGAGCGGCACCCAGGTCGCGCGCCTGAGCTTGTTGACCCGGCCGATCTTGCCCACCGCCGGCCCGCGCGCCGCTTCCAGGCCGCAGACCGCGGCGAACGCCTCCAGCCAGGGCCAGGCACGGGACGCCCGTTCCCAATAGGCCATCGCCATGCGGGTGTAGATGGCGCCCTTGTGCCTGTAGACCGTCTCCCGGTCATGGCCCAAGGCGACCGCAAAATCGACCAGGCTTTCATAATGCCCGATGGTGATGGTCGGATCCTCGACCTCCTCCACATACATGTTGTCGATCATGTATTGGCGGGCCTTGAGGTGCGGGCAGTTCGCGACGATGGACCCGAACCAGCGGGGGAAATGATCGGCGAAGACGCAATGCTCCAGGGCGAAGACCGCGGCGCCGGGGCGGTCGAGGTAGTTCTCCACCCAGACCTGCAGCGCATGCGGGTTCTTCCACCGGTTGTCCCAGATGATCTGGGCCATGTGGCGTTCGAAGTCGTCCGGTGATTCCATCGCTGCCTCCCCTATGGCGATTATGGCGGCGGCCCCGCGCCGCACGATTTTGTTGGCTCAGACTAACATACTGAACGATAATTTTCCGCCCGGTTCGAACGCGTCCGCCCGAGTGCGCCGCGATCGCATGTTCCAGCGATCCTCGCGTCCGCGACCCCCAGGCAAAAGAAGACAAACATTACACCACGGGAGGAAGACCATGGCTTTGCGTTACGACTGTTCCCCGCCGAGGGGCCGGAAGGGCCCCTTCCTCGTGGCGGCACTGCTGGGCCTCGGCGTCGCCGCGGGCCATACCGTCCCCGCCCAGGCACAAGCCCAGGTCAAGGGCCCCGCCCTCAAGGGCAACAAGGTCGAGATCGTCATCGGCTACCGGCCGGGCGGTAGTTATGGCTTCTATGCCAGGCTCTACGCCCGCCATCTCGGCAAGGTGCTTCCCGGAAACCCCGCAATCGTGCCCAAGAACATGCCCGGCGCCGGCAGCCTGGTGGCCGCCAACTACCTTTACACCGTCGCGCCGCGTGACGGCACCGTCCTTGGCGTGATCGGCCAGAGCGTCTATCTGATGCAGCAGCTGAAGCGGCCCAAGATCAATTTCGACGCCAAGAAGTTCACCTGGGTCGGCCGCTTCGCCGACGCCATCACCCTGGTCATCACCTGGAACACATCCAAGGTCAAGACCATCGCCGATGCCAAGAAGGTCTCGGCGCCCATCGCGGTCGGCGGCACCCTGTCGGGCTCCACCCTCTACATCTCCTTCCTCAACGAGCTGGTCGGCACCAAGTTCCGCCCGGTCAAGGGCTACAGCTCCGCCGGCGGCTTCCTCGCCATGGAGCGGGGAGAGATGGACGGCACCTCGAGCGTCTCCATCACCAGCCTGTATGCGCGTCAGCCGACCTGGGTCCAGGAAGGGAAGGTGAACCTTCTGGTTCAGGTGACGATGAAGCCCTCGCCGCAGTTTCCCCAGGTTCCCGGCATCATGACCTTGGTCAAATCCAAGGAGGAGAAAGCGATGATGGAGGCCATCGTCGCTCCCAATACCGTGGGACGGGCGATCATGGCGCCGCCGTCCCTGTCGATCGAGCGCGTGGCGCAGCATCGCACCGCATTCGATCTGGTGATGGCGTCCAAGGCCTATCAAGCCGAGGCGAAAAAACTTCGCCTCAAGGTGAAGCCGATGTCGGGCGCCGACCTCCAGGCGTTCTTCCTAAACACGCCGGATCTTGCGCCGAACCTGGTCGCGAGGATGCAGAAGGTCGTCGCCATCAAGTACCGCAGCATCAAGAAGTCCAAGAAAGAGAAAAAGAACTGATCCAAGCCGCGGCATTGCGGGGGAGGACTCCGCCCTCCCCCATCCGCCCTCCCGCGGACGCCTCTGCCCGGTTCAGGCGACCTTGGGGCCTTCGACGCTGACCCCGGTTGCGGCGAGGGCGTCACGGCCGATGCAATCGAAGTGGTACCAGCGCACCTGCATGGATTCTTCCAGCACTTCGATCACCCGGTCCTGCAGAAACTCGGTGTCGGCGTACTGGGCGAGGATCTTGAGTGTCATGTCGCCATGGCCGCCTTCGGGCATGTCCGCTTCCTCGCCCGCCGTCCAATGGGCCATCGCCCCTTCCGGCAGGTTGAGCGGCGCCCAGGCATCGCGCCCCAGCTTGGCGATATGGCCGAGCTTCGCCACGGTCGGCCCGCGCGCCGCTTCCAGCCCGGCGACGGCGGCGAAGGATTCCAGCCAGGGCCAGGCGCGGGACGCGCGGTCCCAATAGGCGAGCGCCAGGCGGGTATAGAGCGTCCCCTTATAGGTGTGGATGAAGTCGCGATCGAGGCCGAGCGCCACCGCGAAATCCACCATGCTTTCATAATGCCCGTTGGCGATGGAAGGGTCCTTCACCTCCTCGACATACATGTTGTCGATCAGGTAGCGGCGGACCTTGAGGTGTGGGCAGTTGGCCACCATGTTGCCGAACCAGCGGGGGAAATGGTCGGCGAAGACGCAGTGCTCGCGGGCGAACACGGCGGCCCCTTCGGCCGACATGTGGTTCTCCAGCCATTCGTCGAAGGCGCTATGGGCCTTCCAGCGGTTGTCCCAGATGACCTGGGCCATGTGTGCTTCGAATTGTTCTGGCGATAGCATCGATCCCTCCCTGCGCCGCCGGCGCGGTGTCAGGGGGGAAGTCTAGGCCAGGCCGGACAACCGCGGCAAATCCCGACGGCGCCGAGATACCCGGCGACGCGCCGAGGAATCCTCTTGAGCCCTCGGCCAATTTGGATAGAGTGGCGCCGAAGAGGGTCCCCAGGGACCCCGCAAGCGCGGAAAAGCGCAAGAATAATGGGGTCGGGGGGCACGCCCAGTGGACAGGACAGAGGGCCCATGATCGAGGTTATGGGGGGGCTGCTCAACGCACTGGGTACTGCTTCTCTGCATTTTCTGAATTTTGGATCGCTTAGCTGGCTGGTGGCAGGCACCTGCTGCGGGCTGTTGTTCGGCGCCATACCGGGGCTGGGCGGCACGACGGCGCTGGCGCTCCTGATCCCGCTGACTTTCGGCATGGACAAGTCCGACGCCATCATGCTGATGGGCGGGTCCATGGCGGCGACCTCGACCGGCGGATCGGTCTCCGCGATCCTGCTCAATACCCCAGGGATCGCCCCCAACGCGGCCACCACCTTCGATGGGTTTCCCCTGGCCCAGCAGGGACGTGCGGGGGAAGCCATCGGTGCCGGCGCCACCGCGTCGGCCTTGGGCGGACTGATCGGCGTGTTCACGCTGATCCTGGTTATTCCCATCGCCAAGGAAATCGTGCTGCTGTTCTCGCCGCCGGAATTCTTCCTGCTGGCCCTGTTCGGCCTCTGCGCCATCGCGGTGTCCACCGGCACGCGGCTGCTGCAAGCCCTGATCGCGGCGATCTTCGGGTTCATCTGCGGGTTCGTCGGCTTCGACTTGGTCTCCGGCGTGGTGCGCTACAGCTACGGCGTGGAAGCGCTATGGGACGGGATCAAGCTGGTCCCCGCCCTGATCGGCCTGTTCGCCATTTCCCAGATGATCGACCTCGCGGTGCAGGGCGGCACGATCGCCAGCCACGCCGCGGAATTCAAGATTCAGCGAATCTCGGCCGGCATTCGGGCAGTGTTCGCCAATTGGTCGACCATGCTGGTGGGCTCGGGCATCGGCACCTTCATCGGTGCGGTGCCCGGGGTCGGCGGGACGGTCGCTGCGTTTCTCAGTTACTCGACCCAAGTGCAGCGGGATGGCAACCCCGACGTGCCCTATGGCCGGGGCAACATCAAGGGCGTGATCGCCCCGGAATCGGCGAACAACGCCAAGGACGGCGGCTCCCTGATCCCGACCCTGGCCTTCGGCATCCCCGGCAGCGCCGAAACTGCGGTGTTCCTAGGCGCTATGGTGCTGCACGGCCTGGAACCCGGGCCGCGCCTCTTGTTCGATCATGAGGACGTGGTGTTCACCCTGGTGCTGTCGCTGACCATCGCCTGCGTGGTCGCCACCCTGATCGTCCTCGCCCTGGCCAAACCCATGGCCTACCTCACCTATGTCGATGCCCATATCCTGGCACCGACGGTCACCGTGGTCGCCCTGGTCGGCGCCTACGCCTTGCAGGGCGAATTCGGCGACGTGGTGGTGGCGATGGCCTTCGCGGTGATCGGCTACCTGATGATCCGCTATCAATATCCGCGCATCACCTTCACCATCGCCCTGGTGCTGGCCGATATCACCGAACGCAGCTTCTTCCAGGCGATGGGAATATCGGATGACAGCTGGGCGATTTTCGTGACCCGGGACGTGTCGCTGATCCTGATCTCCCTGATCGTTATCAGCCTGCTCATCCCCTCCTTCCGGGTCTGGCTGCGCAAGCGCTCGGCATCCAAGAGAGGTGCGTCATGAGCGGCGGATCCTCCACCCGGTCCCTCGCCGGCGGCATTGGGGTCGTCGTCTTCCTCGCCGCCTACTTGGTGATGTTGGGGATGGGTCTGCATCGGACCATACTGCTGGCGCCGCTCGCCCTTGGCCTGGCGGCTTTGGTGTGTGCGCTCAAGCCGATGGTGGAAGTGGAAAAGCAAAGCGCGCTCTACTTCGCGATCGGCATCCTGGCGTTCATGATCTTCTTCCTGCACGAGACTTACGAGTTCAAGGGCAAGGAGCGCAACTTCCCGCTGATCATCGGCTACGCGGGAATCGTGCTTTCGCTGCTGGATATCGCGTCGGTCACGGAAACGGTAGCGGGCCGGTTCGTGACCCGCTTCTTCGGCGCGACGCTGGATCCGTCCGAGATCAAGCCGCGCGAGGTCCGGCGGGAATTGCTGGTCTTTGGCGTCATGGTACTGGGCGTGATCGGAATCTGGCTGTTCGGATTCCTCATCGCGTCGCCGATCTTCGTGTTCCTCTGGATGCTATTGGGCGGCGGCAAGTCGGTGAAGCTCTCGCTCTATGTCGGACTTGGGACCTTCGTGTTCGTCTATCTTCTGTTCGAACAGATCCTGAGCTATGAGCTTTACCGCGGCGAGGTGACCACCTGGATCATGGATATGATCTGGGAATAGTCGGGCACCCCGGCGCGAAACCTGGAGAGGACGACACATGGCGATGGCATCGGTTCAGCAATTCGTGAACGAAATCCGCGCGCTCTATGCAGCGGATGCCGATCCGGTCGAGGTCTGGCCCAAGGCCAAGGGGCCCATGGCACGGCTGCTCGCCGATCCGGAATTGGCGGCGAGCTCCAAGGACTGGCCGGTCTCCAACCACGAGAACCTGCTGTTTTACGAAGACCCCGATTACGGCTTCGTCGTCAACGGCCTGATCAAGGATGCCGGCCAGAAGACCCGGATCCACGACCACGCCCATATCTGGGTGCTCTACGGCGTGCTTACGAGATCGGAGGAGATCGTCCGTTATGAGCGGACCGATGACCGCTCGGTCCCCGACCGGGCGGAGATCCGGCAAACCGCGCGCGATCCGGTGGCGCCGGGGGCGATGGATATCGTCGAGCCCTACGCCATCCATGCCGAGGTCGCGGGCATTGCTGGATCGGTGGCGGTAATCATGCGGTCGGCCAAACCGGGCGGCTTCAACCAAGGCCGCTACGACCTGGAAACCGGGCGTTATTGGGAAAGCCCCGGCGTGTCTCAGATTCCTTGGCCCTTAGCCTGACGGGGGGCCGCGTAAAGCCCTTCGAGATCGAAGAAATCTGGGCTATGTTGGAGATAGTGAAACGCTCCAATAAAAACAACAATCAACGCAACGCTGTTTTGACGACCGTTATGGGAGATCGATCATGATCAAACGCATTGGAATGGGCGCCGCCGCTTTTGGCGCCGCTGCCTTGGCGATGGCGGGTTCGGCCGGCGCCGCATTTCCGGAAAAGAACATCACCTTCATCATCCCCTATGGCCCGGGCGGCGGGTTCGACACCTACGTGCGCAAGATCGCGCCGGTGATGGGCAAGCACCTGGGCGGCAAGATCAACGTCGTGCCTAAGAACGTCGCGGGCGCGGGCGGCCGCAAGGCGCTCAATGTGCTCTATCGGGCCAAGCCCGACGGCTACAACATCGCCATCTTCAATATGCCGGGGATGCTGCTGGATAAGATCCTCGATAAGAAACAGAGCTACGATATCGACAAGTTCACCTGGCTCGGGCGGATCGCCCAGTCCAAGTATGTGCTGACGGTGGGCAAGAAGAGCCCCTATCAGGACGTCAAGAGCCTGCAGAGCGCCAAGGGCCTGAAATACGCCGTGACCAGCAAGGCATCGGGTTCCTATGTCGCCGGCAAGATCATGGCCAAGGCCATGGGCATGGATATCAAGTTCCTGACCGGCTACAAGGGCTCGGCCAAGATCTCGCTGTCCATGGTGCGCGGCGACACCCACCTGTCGCTGTTCAACACCCGCTCTTTCGCCAGGTGGGGCAAGGACGGCGATATCAGGGCGGTGATGTCGTTCGAGCCTAAGAGCCCGTTCCCGGGCGTGCCCACGGCGCGGGAACTCGGCCAGCCGGCCTTGGAAGCGCTGACCATCGAACGCGTCGTCGGCACCACGCCGGGGGTTCCGGCCGATGTCCGGAAGAAGCTATCGGACGCGCTGTTCGCGGCGCTGAACGATCCTGCGATCCAGGGTTGGCACAAGAAGACCAAGCGGCCCATCGACCCCCTCAAGGGGCCGGAGACGGGCAAACTGCTTGAGGACCTTGCTAAGTTCTTCACCCAGTACAAAGACGTCCTGAAATAAGGGCGTGACGCTTTGCCAGCGAAAGGGGCGCCTCAAGGCGCCCCTTTTTTTCTGCCGGGTGGTCGGCACGCGAGCTCAGGCCGGCGCCGGTGCGGATTCCGAAATGGTGTAGCGCCGGAGCAGCCGCACCTCTTCAGCGGAAAAATCGGTGCGCGCGTGATTGACGCAGCGGTTGTCCCACATCACGAAATCCCCCGCCGTCCACTTATGGGCATAGATGAATTCCGGCCGTTCCACATGGTCGAGCAAGGTGTCGAGCAGCACCCTCCCCTCGGCGTCGTCCTGGCCGACGATGAAGCGGGTCATCAACCGGTTGACATAAAGCGCCTTGCGCCCGGTCTCCGGATGGACGCGGACCAGGGGATGCTCCGCCTCGCGCAGGATGCCGCCGGGCCGAGATTCCTCATCCCGGCTGGTGGCATCAAGGATATAGGCGTTGTGCACCCGGAGGTCCGCGATCCGCGCCTTGGTGGGGTCATCCAAAGCCTCATAGGCGGCGTAAAGGTTGGCGAACAAGGTATCGCCGCCCTGGAGCGGAACCCGGATGGCGTAGAGCGTGGTGGCAAGGTAGGGGCTGGCCCGATGGGCCCCGTCGGAATGGAACTGCATGTCGCCGTCGGGCAGGTTGCCGATGGGCACGCCGTTCTTGCGCACGTTGGACACCAGCATGACGCCCTTGCGGTAGTCGTCATCCCGCTGCGGCGGCGCCTTGTAATCGGAATCGGCGGCGCCGAACAATTCGCAAAAGGCGATCTGATCGCCGGCCGAAATTTTCTGGCCCGGAAACACCACCACCTGATGATCGAGAAAGGCACGCCGCACCTGGGCGAGATCGTCCCCCTGAGGCAGGCTCCGGAGGTCTAGCCCTTCGATCCGGGCCCCTAAGCTGGCCGAAAGGGGGGTGACGGAGACAGTCATGGCATAGCCCCTTGAAATTCCTTTGCAATCTAATGAAATTGGAATGATTGTAATTGAACGCCGCCACGCTGCCAAGCCGCTCTTGCGCAAGCGGCTGGGCGGCTCTTGATCCCCCGGGTCTGGCGGGATACTTTCCAATCCCGCAGCAGGGCATCCGCCAACCGGCGGCAATACAAGCAAACCAAGGGATCGACCGTGTCCGACACCGCATTAGCGTCCATAGAGGATGTCATCGAAGACGCCCGCCAGGGCCGCATGTTCATCCTGGTCGATGATGAGGACCGCGAGAACGAGGGCGATCTCATCGTGCCCGCGGAAAAGGCGGATGCGGATGCGATCAATTTTATGGCCAAGTTCGGCCGCGGCCTGATCTGCCTGGCGGTGACGCCGGAACGCGCCGATCAGCTCGGCCTCGAGCTGATGGCGGCCAAGAACCAGACGCGCCATCAGACCGCCTTCACCATCTCCATCGAAGCGCGTGAAGGAGTCACCACGGGAATTTCGGCCGCCGACCGGGCCCAGACCATTTCCGTGGCCATTAATTCCAATCACGGACGGACCGACATCGTCAGCCCGGGTCACGTGTTTCCGCTGATCGCCCAGCCCGGCGGTGTCCTGGTGCGGGCGGGGCATACCGAAGCGGCGGTCGATATCGCCAGGCTCGCCGAACTCAACCCGTCGGGCGTGATCTGCGAGGTCATGAACGACGACGGGACCATGGCGCGGCTGCCGGATCTGCTGACCTTCGCCAAGAAGCACGGGCTGAATGTCGCCTCCATCTCCGATCTGATCGCCTATCGGCGGCGCACCGAGAAGATCATCGAGAAAGTGGCCGAAACCACCATCAACAGCCGTTACGGCGGAGAGTTCAAGCTGCACGTCTTCTCCAACAAGGTGGAACCCGGCGAGCACGTGGCCCTCAGCAAGGGGGATGTCAGCGGGGAGGAGCCGGTGCTGGTGCGCATGCATGCGCTGAACGTCCTGGCCGACGTGTTGGGCGACCGGACCGAAAGCCAGTTCGCGGCGGGGGAAAAGCGCGACCGGGCGACGGAGCTGCATTCGGCGATGGAAATGATCGGCGAGAAAGGCCGCGGCGTGGTGGTCATCATCCGCGAAACCAGCCCGACGGCGCTGTCCCGTTTCGTCGCCGAACGCGAAGGCCGGCCGCTGTCGAAGCCCATCTCCGAACTGCGGCAATACGGCATCGGTGCGCAGATTCTGCTCGAGCTTGGCGTGCACGACATGATCCTGCTGACCAATACACGGCGCACCATCGTCGGCCTCGACGGTTACGGCCTGGAGCTGGTCGGCCAGGAACCCATCCCGGACTGAGCGCCCGCCGCCGAAACACCTTCATTCTGTGGGGGATGAACTTGTCTTGGGCCGCGCGGGCCTGTACAACTGCTTAGAATACGAATGACAAAAAAAGATGTCTTTGGGGAAAGACCTGCATGACCGATACGAAATCCGCAAATATAGAAACCGTGAAAATCCAAGACATCGAGCTGGAGGTCGAACGCCGGGGCAGCGGCGCGCCTCTGGTGCTGCTCGACGACGAGGAAAGCCTGACCCGCGAAAGCGGCGTGGTCGACGAACTCGCAAAGTCGTTCGAGGTCATCATCCCGGAGGCGCCCGGTTTCGGCAAGTCCAGCCGGCCCGACTGGATCGAGTCGATGGACGATATCTCCTACATCATGCTCGACTATCTCGACCAGGCGGGGATCGAGAAAGCGACCCTTTTGGGCTTCTCCCTTGGCGGCTGGATCGCGGCCGAGATGGCGACCAAGAACCTCGCGCGCATCGGCCGGCTCGCCTTGGTGGATCCCTATGGAATCAAGGTCGGCGGGCCCTGGGACAGGGATATCCAGGACATTTGGTTCCTGACCAAAGAGGAAGTCCAGGCGCTGAAATATGCCGATCCCGCCAACGGCGAGATCGACTACACCGAGATGCCGGACGAAAAGCTCGAAGTGGTGGCGCGCAATCGCGAGTCCTTCGCCCGGTTCTGCTGGCAGCCTTACATGCACAATCCGAAACTCAAGCGCCGCCTGCATCGTATCGACGTGCCGGCCCTGGTGATCTGGGGCGCCGAAGACGGGGTCGTCACCCCGGATTACGGCAAAGCCTATGCCGATAAGATCCCCGGCGCGCGTTTCGAGGTAATCGCGGACGGCGGGCATTTCCCGCATCTGGAACAACCCGCGGCCTTCATGGACGTGCTGGGCGGGTTCCTGGCCGAAGCCCAGAAAGCGGCCTGAGGCGGAAGGGAGGGATTTGACATGTATTGCTGGCACTTCACCGAAATGCCCTATCCGGATCATCCCGATCCCGATACGGTTCCATCCGTCCGGGTCAGCCTGCCCAACAAGCATTTCGATCCGAAACTGGGCGCCGACCTCTACAACCGGTATCTCGACGAGCATCTCATTGCCGACGATCTCGGCCTCAACATCATGCTCAACGAACATCATCAGACGGCCACTTGCCTCGACGTCGCCGCCCCCCTGTCGGCCGCCATCCTGGCGCGCCAGACCTCCAAGGCGCGCATCTGCATCCTCGGCAACCCGATGTCGAACCGGGCGGATCCCATCCGCGTCGCCGAGGAAATGGCGATGATCGATTGCATTTCCCGGGGGCGCCTCGACGCGGGTTTCGTGCGCGGCGTCCCCTATGAGGTGTTCGCCGCCAATACCAATCCGACCCAGACCCTGGAGCGCCTGTGGGAAGGTATCGACCTCTGCGTCAAGGCCTGGACCCACCGCGACGGCTGCTTCAATTTCGAGGGCAAGTTCTGGCACAAGCGCAGCGTCAACATCTGGCCGACGCCCTACCAGAAACCCCATCCGCCGGTCTGGATTACCGGATCGTCGGACAAGGAGAACATCCGCGAAGTGGCCCGGCGCGGCTTTACCTTCGCCATGTTCCTGCAGCCGCACGTGAAGGTGCGGGAGATGTTCGACGCCTACCGCGAATGCTCGATCTACGACGATCCGGAAGACGTGCGCCGCCACATCGCCTATATGCCCCTGGTCGCGACCGGGGAAACCGAGGAAGAGGCCGAAGGCTTCGCCAAGAAGGTCGCGTGGTACCTGGGCGCCAAGACGGCGCCGCAGTTCCGCAACCCGCCGGGCTACGTCCCGGTGTCGTTCAACGTCAACGCGCTGAAGGGGACCTATTCCGGGCGGACCGATGCGGTGCGCACAAAGGGCATCGAATACCTCAAGGAGCAGGGTGTGCTGATGTACGGCACGCCGGACCAAGTGTTCGAACAGGTCGAGGCGTTCTATGGCCATGTCGGCGGCTTCGGCCAGCTCCTGATGATGCAGCAGGCCGGCCATATGACCCATGAGGAAACGGTCAAGAGCATGACGCTCTTCGCCAAGGAGGTCTATCCCCGCATCCGCGAGGAATTCGACTTCAAACCGGCCAACAAAGGGGCCGCCGCCCAGTAGCGGTCCCCTGCCGGCACCATCGAGGGCGGGACATCGGCGATGGACGCTTGGTATTTCACGGAGATGCCCTATCCGCATCTGCCACCGCAGGACAGCTACCCGTCCGACAGGGTCAGCCTGTCCAATGCCCATTTCGATTCCGGGATCGGCGCCGATCTTTACAACCGCTACCTCGACGAATACGTCATCGCCGACGAGCTCGGCCTCAACCTGATGCTGAACGAGCATCACCAGACGCCCACCTGCCTCGACGCCGCCGTGCCGCTGACGGCGGCGATCTTGGCGCGCGAGACCTCCAAGGGGCGCATCCTGGTGCTCGGCAATCCGGTCGCCAATCGGGCCGATCCGGTACGCATCGCCGAGGAAATGGCGATGGTGGACTGCATCTCCCGCGGCAGGCTGGATGCCGGTTTCGTGCGTGGCGTACCCTACGAGCTGTTCGGGTCCAACACCAACCCGACCCATACCATGGAGCGCCTGTGGGACGGCATCGACCTGGTGGTCAAGGCCTGGACCACAAGGGACGGCCCATTCAATTTCGAGAGCACCCACTGGCACAAACGCTGCGTCAATATCTGGCCGGTCCCCTATCAGCGACCCCACCCGCCGATCTGGACCACGGGCTCCACCGACAGCCCCAATATCGACCGGGTGGCGAAGCGCGGCTTCAATTTCGCGAGCTTCCTGCAGCCCTATGAACAGGTGCGCAAGCTGTTCGACCGTTACCGCAACGCCTGCCCCGATGGGCCGCAGGCCGGCACCGCGCGGCTCGGCTTCATGCCCCTGATCGCCGTCGGCGAGAGCGAAGCCGAAGCCCGGAAACGGGCGGAGGCGCTGCGCTGGTTCCTCGCGTCCAAGACCGCGCCCCAGTTCCGCAACCCGCCGGGCTATGTTTCCGTCGACATCAACGTCCGGGCGCTGAAGGGCGAGTTTGCCGGGCGCACCGCGGCAATCCGCCAGGAGGGCATGGACTTCCTGATCGAAAAGGGCGTGGTCATGGCCGGAACGCCCGACCAGGTGGTCCGCCAGATCGAGACCTTCTGCGAGCGGGTGGGCGGCATGGGGCATCTCCTCGGCATGCTGCAGGCGGGTTTCCTGGATCACGAGGAGACCGTGCGCAACATCACCCTGTTCGCTCGCGACGTCTATCCCCGCATCCGCCATCTGGGCACGGCATCGGCCAGCCCTCAAGCTGCGGTGACGGCACGGGCGGGCCGATGACCGCACCCGGCAAGTTCATCACCATCGACGGTATCAAGACCCACTACCTCGAAGCCGGGGAACGCCGCGCCGCGCCGACCGTGCTTCTGCTCCATTCGGCGGAATTCGGCGGGGCGGCGGAGCTCAGCTGGGAATTCAATATCGATGCCTTGGCCGAGCATTTCCACGTGCTGGCGCCCGATCACCTGGGCTTCGGGCGCACCGACAAGGTGTTCGATTTCTGCGGCCAGTTCGACAAGCGCATCACCCATATCCGCCGCTTCCTGGAGGAAATGGAGGTCGGCAACGCCTATGTCGTCGGCTCCTCCATGTCCGGCGGGCTGGCCATGACCGTGGCCTGCCGCGACGAGCCCGATTGGCCGATCCGAAAGCTGGTGGCGTGTTCCGGCGGCGGACTGTCCCCCGACAACGACGCGCGCAAGGTACTCAACAGCTATGACGGAACGCCCGAGCATATGCGCCGCATCATCGAGGTGATGTTCGTCGATCCCAAATGGGCCGAAGACGATGCCTATATCGCGCAGCGCCAGGACATCGCCCGCCTGCCCGGCGCCTGGGAGGCGACGGCGGCGGCGCGCTTTCGCGCGCCTTTCCGTGAATCCGGCGGCCGCAGCGAACGCGAATCGCTCGATTATTCGAAGATCCGGGTGCCCACCCTGGTGATGGCGGGGGCGAAAGATCCGCTCAGGCTGCCCGGCTATGCCGATGATCTGGTCGCACGGATTCCGGATGCGGAACTCTACGTCTTTGAAAACGCCGCCCATATGGGCAATATCGAATGCGCCGATGACTTCAACCGCGAAGTGATCCGCTTCCTGAAAGAGGATTGAGGGGAAGACGTGAGCCAGGAAGATGCAAGCGCCATACAACCGCCCATCGGCAAGGACCAACTCCGCGATTTCGCGGCCAGCTTCGCAACCGGCGTCGTAGTGCTGACCACGAAGGGCAAGGATGGAACGCTCTTCGGGCTGACCATGAACGCCGTTTCCTGCGTGTGCCTGGAGCCGCCGACCTTCCTCGCCTGCGTCGACAAGGGATCGGCGACCCTGGCTCCGCTCTTGGAAACCGGCGCCTTCGCCCTGAACATCCTGGCCCGCGACCAGGAGACGGTCTCCAACACCTTCGCCTCCAAGACCCCCGACAAGTTTGCCGAGATCGATCATTCGGAAGGCACCCTCGGCGTGCCCCTGATCACGGGCGCATTGGCGGCGGCGGAATTCCGCGTCGCCAAGACCGTGGAAGTGGGCGACCACGTGATCGTCCTCGGCGAGGCGGTGGCGAGCCGCCAGGGCGACGGTGCGCCGCTCGGCTATTTCCGGGGCAAGTACGCCGATATCGGATCCTGAGGCCGGGCCCGTGGCCGCGAGCTATTTCAACCCCGTCAAGCTGGTCCATGGCCCGGGTGCCCTCGCCCGCCTGCCGGATGAGCTTGCGGCGATCGGCGTTGCCCGGCCGCTGATCGTCACCGACGATATCATCGCCGGCCAGGCCTTCTTCCGGGAAACCCTCGATCGGCTGGAGAGCGCCGGGCTGCCCATCGCGGTGTTCGACGGCTGCCTGATCGATGCCCGCGCCAGCCACATCCAGGCGCAGGCCGAGCGCGTCAAGGCGGACGGCCTCGACGGCGTCCTCGGCATCGGCGGCGGCTCCATCATGTGCTGCGCCAAGGGCATCGCGACCCTGGTGCCCAACGGGACGGAGATCCGCCCGCTCGAGAAAAGCGCCAATATCAAACGCCCCGCCCTGCCCATGGCCCTGGTGCCGACGACGGCGGGATCGGGGACCGAGGTCTCGCCCAGCACCATCGTCAAGGACGACATCAATGGCGGCAAGTTCACCTTCGCGAGCCCCCGGGCCTTCGCCCGCACCGCCATCCTCGACCCGGTCGTCCTGGAAAACATCCCGCCCGCGCTATCGGCGATCTCCGCCGCCGATGCGCTCACCCACGCGGTGGAGGCGGTGCTGTCCACCGTGGCGACGCCGCTGACCGACGCCATCGCGCTCGGCGCCATCCGGTCCCTGGTGGCATCGGTCCGGGGATCGATCCTGGAGAATCAACAGGCCGCGCGGGCCGAACACCTCGTGGCCGCGACCATGGCCAACCTCGCCTGCGGCGCGGCCAAGCTGGGCCTCGGCCACCGGCTGTCGCGGCCGCTGGAGGAAACCTTCTCGGTCAACCACGGTCTCGGCGTCGGCACCATCATGCCCCGCGCCACCGCCTATCTGGGTGATCGGTTTCCGGAAAAGCTGGCACTCCTGGCCCAGGCTCTGGGAACAGCGACCGAAGGCGATACTAATAGCCTGAAGGACCGCATCGTCGATGCGATCATGGCGCTTTACGAAGACATCGGCTTCCCGGCCCGCTTCGATGCCGCCAAGGTCGATGCCGGGCGCCTGCGGGAAATGGCGGAAATGGCGGTGACGCGCACCACCGACGATGCCCCGCCGCCCGATGTCATCGACGACGACACGCCGATCAGCGGCTCCAACGGCCAGAGAATCACGGTCAAGGACGCCGAAGCGCTCTATCGCGCCTGCATCGGCTG
>Ga0224512_10000363_pt1 | contig 48957 bp, 44 predicted proteins | sample SF_May12_sed_USG_4_FD_169103 | JGI IMG/M metagenome (GOLD analysis project Ga0224512, IMG submission 169103) | Sediment microbial communities from San Francisco Bay, California, United States - SF_May12_sed_USGS_13 | ecosystem: Environmental > Aquatic > Marine > Sediment | place: USA... | reverse complement strand
AACGGCTGCGACCACTGCGAGGTCCGCGGTCGGGCACTCCTGAGTATCGATCACCCGCACCTCGATGGCCCCGCGGTCGAAGCGCGCGATGGCGCCCCTCGCATTAACCCACTCGTGGCGCAGCACGCCCTCCGGGTCGTGTGGGGCGAGGTCGGCGTAGATGCGCTGCAAAATGTCCCGCTCGTACTGTTCGCGTCCGGTCCCCATCTCGGGGATGACCTGGCCGGCCACCGACGGGATCCGCCGGGCGTTCTGGCGATACGCCACGAGCCGTCCGTCCACTGCGGTGCCGGCTGATCCGTCCTGGAAGGGGGAGGAGGCAGCCAGCGCCGGAATCAGCGGTAGGACGATGCGTATCGCCGAATGGAGTCGCCAGAACTCCTCGTCGGTAGCGAACGGCAGGTTCAGGTGAGTGCTTTGGAGGTTCGCCCACCCGTGGCCGGAGCAACCGAAGATGCGATCGAAGGTGTGGTATACGTCGGTGTACTCATGAGGCCACAGCTCGGTCTCGGTGGCGGGGTCCATCCACGGATGCATCGCGCCCGGCATCAGTAATGCCCCCATGCTCTCCAAGGCGCGATTGGCCCGCTGTGCGTTCTCGTGGAACTGAGCCGCGAGGCCGTGAAGATCTGCTGCCGGGCCGTTCGTCTTCAGTTCGAGCACATGGAGGGTCAGTTCGTTGGACCAGGCGATGTCACCGAGCTCGATTTCGGAAGCGGGCTCACCAGCCACCGCGGCGATGAGCTCGTCGCATACCGGTTTCACGTTCAACGTGTCGGAGTCGACGATCATGAACTCGATCTCGACGCCGTAGACGTCGAAGAGGCCTGGCGTCACGACGGACCTTCTCCGCGCCGGTCGAGTCGTGACCTGAACCAGGCAGCGATCTCGTCGTAGATCGTATCCTTGAGTAGGGCGTCTTCGTACCCGGCATCGAGGTTGGGATTGTCATTCACCTCGACGACCATGATGCGGCCGTCGACGACCTTGGCGTCGACGCCGAAGAGGCCGTCGCCGAAGAGCGCCGCCGCACGAACGGCGGTATGGATGAGTCCAGGAGGTGCGTCCTCCATCGGGACCGCCTCTACACGTCCGTAGCGATCGGTCTGACCCTTTCGCGAGACGATCTGCCAGTGTCCCCGGGCCATGTGGTATCGGCAGAGAAAAAGCGGCTTGCCGTCCAGGACCCCGACCCGCCAGTCGAATTCCGACGGCGCGAACTCCTGAGCGATGACGAGTTCCGACTCCTTGAGGAGTTCCCCGAGTCGCTCCGCGGCCTCTTCCGCGGTCGTCACCTTCACGACCCCGATTGAGAAGGCTCCGTCGGGCTTCTTGAGCACGCACGGAAGTCCGACCCGTTCCACGAGTTCTGCGGCGTTGCCGTCGTGCATCACATAAGTGCGCGGCGACGGGATCCCATGCCGAGCGAATACTTCGGCCTGATAGACCTTGTTCGTAGAGCGCACGATGGCTTCGGGATCGTCCATGACGACCATGCCCTCCGCCGCAGCGCGTGTCGCGAACCGATACGTATGGTGGTTGACGAACGTCGTCTGCCGAATGAACAGCGCGTCGTACTCGGCGATGCGCCCGTAGTCCTCTGGACCGATGATGTCGGCCTCGATACCGTGGCGGGCCGCAGCCTTGATGAACTTCTTGATTGCGCGCTCGTCCGATGGAGCCTCTTCGTCCTCGGCGGACCAGAGGATCGCCAGGTCGTACCGGAGAACCGTCTTCCGCGGCGCGGTATGGCGGCGGGAGAAGTACGTCTGCGCGCTTTCGATCACGAATTCGCGGTGCGACTCGGGGACTTCGGAAGCGGCACCTAGACGGAGGTTGGTCATGCGCCACTCGTCCGAGGCACGCTGAAACCGCGCGATGAGGATTGGAGCGGGGAACTGGTTGAAGAGGGTGCGAGCGATGCGGTCGTACTTCTTCGCGAGGGGGCGGCCGAAGTAGATGCTGAGCGTGAAGTCGTTGGTCTTGAGCGGCGCGAATGCGCGCCGCATATCGTCGTCGAGGTCTTCCGAGGCCCCGCGCAGCAACGAGAGGTGTCCGAGGGCTTGTACCGTCGCGACCGACGGCATGGGACGATGTCCCCTCGCGGCCGCCAGGAGCGACACGTAATAGCCGACGCTCTGATAGCCGATCCGGCGACACATGTTGTAAACCGCCGCCCGCTTCATCTCGGCAAAGCGCGGCTCGACCAGATAAGAGCGCGCGGCTACCACTTCCACGCCATCCAAAACGAAGGGCCACCGCTTCGTGTTTTCGACCACGATGAGCGACCGCATCAGGTGGCATCCGTCGGCTCGACGTACAGGAGGTTCCCGTCGTAGGACAGCACGCCCAACATGATCGCGCCCAGAAGCCTGACGATGCCGACCCTGTAGTTGTGTCCCTCAGCCAGCGGGTTATCCAGATAGGGGTCGGCGACGAGGACCGAGTCCGTATGGGGGTCGTAACCGTGCAGCACGACGAAGTGGCCGGTCGGAAAGCCCTTAATCGAGTCGTACGTGGCGCCACCCACCTCGTCGTAAATCTCCCGGGCACACCCATAGAGGTACGTGGCAGACAAGCCGGTCATGATCGGGAGGCCACGGGACAGGATGCGCCGGATCAGGTCTGGCGTTAGTTCCTCGAAGCGGATGGAGCCACCTGCCTCCAGGTATTCGATGTGGGCCGAAGTCGCCGCCTGGAGCCTCCGAGAAGATTTGGCCTCCGCCTGCTGCCGGAGGCGGTCGGGCAAGTGGAGTTCCGCCTCGGCGAACCACGTCGGATCGAAGAGCTCGAGGTTGTACGTGTAGATGGTCGCCCGGTATCCGCGCGTGAGCGCGTGTGCGCCTAGATACGCCGCCAACGTGCCGCCGGTGCCGAGACGGGTCACCTCTTCGACGACGCGATCGAGTGGGAGCTCGTCGCCGAAGAAGCCGTACACGGCTTGGAGGCATGCCGGGCCGCACGTTTCGTCTGTCGGCTGCGCCAAGATCTCGAGCGTGAGCTCTGTATCCACCGGACCTACCTCCAAGGGATGCCGACGGGGTCGCCGAGAAACGCTCGGTCGGCCGTAGCGGAGGGAGAATTTAGCGCCCCGGACGATCCCGGTAGAGTCCAGCACGCTGGCGTGCCGTCGCGTCGGGCCGCATCCTGACGGAGCCTGTCCTATTGTCCGAGGGAGGTCCGACCCGCATGGCCGCTGCTGAATCGCCAGGGCCCAAGAAGCAACGCAAGCGAAAGCACACCGTGAGAAGCGCCATGAGCCGCCTCGTGGACCGAGCGCACAAGCCGCCGGGATCCGCGCCGGGTGCCCTGGTCCACACAGGCGAGAAGAAGGTCGAGCAGGTACGCATCCGGCTGATCGACTACAACGTCGAGAAGCTTCTCGAACGGACGCTCGAAGGTGTCGATGAATCGTTTCCGTTTGCAGACCGGGAGCCCGTCTCGTGGATCAATATCGACGGGCTGCACGACACCGCGGTGGCGGAAGCAGTCGCTGACCGTTTCAACGTGCATCGGTTGGCCCTCGAGGACGTGCTCTCGCCGAACCAGCGGCCGAAGGTCGAGAACTACGAGGACCACTACCTCGTCGTACTGAAGATGCTCTCCTACGATGCGGAGTCGGAGTCGGTAAACGCCGAGCAGGTCAGCCTGGTTGTCGGTGACAAGTATCTGTTCTCGTTCCAGGAGCGGTACGGAGACGTGTTCGAGCCGGTGCGCGAACGCATCCGCCACGGGAAGGGACGGATCCGGTCGCGCGGCACGGACTACCTCGCCTACGCGCTAATGGACGCCGTAGTCGACAACTATTTCCGCATCCTGGAGTCCATCGGAGACACCATCGAAGATCTCGAGGAGGCGGCGCTGGGCCAGCCTAACATCGAAACGCTCCATCGCATCCACCACCTCCGCGGCGAGATGCTCGTCGTTCGACGGGCCGTATGGCCCCTGCGAGAAGTGCTCGGCCAGTTGTACCGCGGGGAGATCGGACTCGTGACGGAAGAGACACGACTCTTTCTGCGGGACGTGTACGATCACGCGGTGCAGGTGATCGACACGACGGAGACGCTACGCGAGGTCCTGTCCGGCGCCATGGACCTCTATCTGTCCGGCGTGAGCAACCGCATGAACGAGGTCATGAAGGTGCTCACCATCATCGCCACCATCTTCATTCCGCTTTCGTTCTTCGCGGGCCTCTACGGCATGAACTTCGAATACATGCCGGAGCTCGGGGTGCGCTGGGCCTATCCGGCGCTGCTGGCGTTCATGGCGACGGTTTCCGGCGGGATGCTCTGGGCGTTCAGGCGAAGGGGCTGGCTCTAGCCGCTTGCGAACGGCCTAGTGAACGATGTTGCGCCCCTGCAAGTGTGAGATCACGGCGCCCATGAGCAGGGGGCGCACCCGGTAGCGCAATTCCTCTTCGATCTCGGAGCGGGCGTCCTCATTCTCTCCGCCGCTGTTCAGCGATTCGAGGAGATGGCGGTTTCTCAGGGATTCGATGACTTGATAGCTCTCCTGCCTGCTGACCCGAAAGATCAGGTCGTGCTCGTGCAGCGTGAGAGAGCGGTGCTCGAGGAATGCCTTGAGCGAGAAGTTCTGCGTGAGGTCGAGGGCGTCCAGTACCGAGAAATCCGGACGCTCAGGTTGACGCATCAGGACACCTTCCCCGGACGTGAAGTCCGCGGACTTGAGCCACTGGTAGAGCGCGAGTCCGAGATATCCGCCGGAGGTCCGATAGAGACGGTCGAAGAAGTCCGATTCGAGCTGACGCTGGAAGTCTTCGGAGTGTCGGATACGCTGAAGTCTACGTCGCAACCTGTACACGCTTCCGGTCGGTTCCTCGTAGCGAATCGCGAGGCCGCTCCGCCTGTGGCGCACCATGATCGCCGTGCGCATCGCTGACACATCGAGAGGTTTGAGGTCGAAGACATCGACCTGTGAGACCGCCGTCGGCTCGGAAATCGCGACGAGCTTCCAAGCCGACGTCGTAATGCCGGCGATCCAGAAGACCCGAGGCTCCGTTTCTGCCATGAGCGTGAGTAGTCGCTCGATGAGGTCGGTACCGCCGGGGACGCGGAGATACAGGTGCTCGAGGTTGTCCAGAGACACAGCCGAGGGGAGATCGCTCGCTTTGGCCTCGAAGATGGCGCTGGACAGGTCAGCCAGCGAGTCTGTGGGCGCTAGGCCCAGTAGCTGTGCGAGATATGTCGCGAGACCCGCCTCATCGGTGACTCGGTCATTCAGCGCGGCGCGCTTGACGGAGCCGCCGTCCTTTTCGATCGCGGCCGTGAGCACGTTGAGGAAGCTCGTAAGGCCGGTCCCCTGACGGGCCCGCACGATGAGCGGGACGCCGTCGTCGTCGTGCCATCCCCTCCAACGCGCCATGGCCTCTTCGAGGTCGATGTCTCGACCCGCGAGGAGCACGCCGTCCGATAGCGGCGACAGGGTAAAGAGTCTCTGGTAGACTAGGGGGAGGCCCGCAATTGATGCGTCCGCGTCAGCGAGAGCTCGGAGTGTCCGGGTGGACGAGGCAGGAGGTGGCGTGCTTCCCACCATCGCGCTTCCTTTTCGCAGGATGCGCGCGCCCACTTGGCGGACCCGCGACGCGACGAGCACCACGCGGCGCCACGCTCGCTGCACGGGCGGTCCCCAGCGTTCCTGCATCCAGGTCCACAAATCCGTCGCGCGAGAGCGGGCCGCGAAGAGGCGGGCTTCCATGCGGCCGGCCTCGACCCGATCGACCAAGGCGATTGAGCCGTCTGCGATCTCAGCGGCGAGCCGACGCTGGGCATCGGCCACGGCCTTGTCCAGCTGGGTGACCTGGGCACGAAGCGCGTCTGCGATGCTTTGAAGCGCACCACCTACGAGATCGTCCGCGCGATCACCGGAACCGGGCTCATCGGACTCCAACTCCCGGAGCGCCTCATCGCGCGCGAACGTGTAGACCGCGCCCAGCTCCGAGACATCTGTCCGGACGGTGTCGATGGCGTCGACGAGCCCTGCGGTCGAAGAACGAATGCGCTCGATACGGAGCGCATCGAACGACTGGCGCGCGAGCTCCTGTATCGGGAGTGGCCGACGCTCGGCCTTGCGTTTGCCAGTCGGCGCCTTGGCTTCGACGTCATGAATCTCGAGAGTCGCCGGTGCCTGCCGGATCATCGCCAGCAGGGCCTCGATCGTGGTGTCCGAAAGATCTTGTAGTGCCGAGTCGACGGCGGCCTCGTCGGGGATCGCTCGTCCCGCCGGCTCGAGGGCGGCTGACACGGCAGCGTCCACTTCCTCGAGGCGGGTGCCGAGCCCATACTCTCCGGGCTGGACGAGTTCGGCATGAAGTGCATCTAGCGTCGCAGCGATCTCGTTCAACTCGGTGACGCTGGCCAGACACCGGTCACGGAACTGCCACACGGTGCGGCGCCGCACGGCCGTGGCGCCGGACAGAATACCGAGTAGGGCGATGTAGACATTGACCCTCGCGCCCACACCGGCGTCCCAGTCTTGCAGCGCCTCAGCCTGGTTTGCGAGGTCGCGAAGGGACGAGGAAGGCTTCTCGGCCTTCGGCTCGAAAAGAAAGCTCCCCGCAACCGCTAAGTCTGCTTCCAGCGCGCTGCGGCACGACCCGAGGTTCTGGCGCGCGGCGGCTAAGGCCTCGGCGAGGGGCTCTTCGGCAATGAGTGTGTCGAGGCTCGCTTGGAGTGCGCCAGCGGCTTCGCGGACCGCGCTCCAAACCTCCGCCCCGTCGTCTTCCTCGGGACGCTCGGCTCGCACAAGGGCGGGGACCGCGATTGCCCCCCAGCGTACCAACGCCAGCTCGAGCCGGTGGCTCCATCCGCCCCAAGCAATGAGCGCGGCCGACCCGGTCGCGTTTTGCCCCGGCACCACGAACCGGTCGATGTGGTCTGCGACCGCCCCACGGAGAGGGAGCGTGCGCTCGCCACCTGCACGGCGCGCACCGCTGAAGACCTTGGCGAGGACCTTGCCGAATCGCCTGCCCAACCGGTCCGAGGGCGCAGAACTCAAAGCCCCGTCCGGCCAGGGAACGGTCTCCCCAGCCGGGAGCGCCTCGCAGCGCGTTGCGGCCTCCTCGAAGGCCCCTTCCAGTGCTCGCGCAATGATCGCCGTCGGACCGCCTCCGGAGAACAAACCGTGCAGCGGCCCGAGCAGGTCGGCATCCAACACTCGGCGATATTCCAACAGGCGCTCGGCCCGCACCTTCCATTCGGATGGCGGGTCCTGGTCGAGGCCCTGGGCCTGGATGACCTCGCGGTGACGCTCTGTGCCTGCGCGTACCACGGCCATCACCCCGTGCTCCAGCGATCCCCCGAGCTCGGTCCATGCCTCGTGAAAGGGCTCGTGGCACGCAACTGCCGCCGCTTTGCTCGGTTCCGTCACCGCTTCCTCAGTCGCCATGACCATCCCGGTCCTTCGGAGCGTCCGTTCCCGCGGCGGACTGATCTACCAGGTGGCGGAGGAAGTGCTCGGGTTTGAGCAATCCCGCCTCGCGGAACCCGGCGCGTGCGCGCTCGGTCACGTCGCTCTGGAACTGGAACTCCAGGCGTGGATCGAGGACGTATGCCTTGACGCGCACGCGGGTCAGGAACGTCTCCTTGAATACATCGGCCACCAGAACCACGATGGGCTTGTTCAGGTAGACGTACTTCGAGCTCGCGGCTGCATTGAACGCGATTCGCTTTGCCAGCGCCTCGTCGGCCCATCCCGGCAAATACAGGTCGGTGACCACCTGACAGTTGAGCTCACCGGCGTTCGCGTTGGCGACCTGGTGGTCGACGACCTCGGAGTTCGGCACACTCACGAGGTTGTCATCCGGGGTGACCATTCGCGTGGAGCGCAGGCCGATCGACACCACCTCACCGTACGTGCCACTGACGCTGATCTTGTCGCCGACCTGGAAGGGCTGGTCGAAGACCAGGATCATGCCGCCGAAAAGATTCTTGAGCAGGTCCTGGGCAGCGAATCCGACAGCGACGCCGACCGCGGCCGCTGCCGCGACCAGACCCTGGTAGTCGATCTGGAAGATGACCCGAACGATCAGGTAGGCGGCGAAGATCCAAAGGACGATGCGGACGATAGGCACCAGTCGCTTGTAGAAAAGGCGCCGGCTCGCGTTGCGTTCGGCCAGAGCATCCAGGATCCAAACCAGCCCGCGGATCGAGAGGTTGAAGATGATGACGACGATCGCGGACCAGACCACGCCGAGACCGAAGTTCCGTACCTGCGCTCCCGCCTCACCGAGCACATCTCCGGAGTCGGTCAGTCGCCGCGCGCTGTCGGCGGGCACGACGACGTTCGCCAGCGAATCGAGACGACGGTTGATAACCTCCTGATTCGCCAACAGCTGGTCGAGACGCTGGTCGGTGGTCAGGGCTTGGGCAGCTCCGGTAACAGGCGGAGTGGCCTGTATGACCTCTGCGGCTGGCGGAACAGCGGCCGTCGCGGCTGCTGCTGCGGTCGTGTCGGCAGGAACGACCACAGGCGCCGCGACCGAAGCCGTATCGTCCACTCCCGTAGTCGGGGCCGACGCGGCGGGGGTGAAGGCGGTTGTGTCTGCGTCGGTGGTCGCGGGCTCCCCGCCGAAATAGCCACAGGCGCCCAGAATCAGTAGGGCGGCCGGCATGGCTGTGCGGGCACGGAGCGGCGACGACATCGCCGAGCGAACGAAAGGGGCAGAGTTCATGGAAGTGTGAAAGGTCCAGCAAGGTGCTCGGGTCGTCAAATCCCAGGTAGCCACTCCCTTAGATCGCCTTGGGACGCCGGAGTCACCATTCGGCCTGGGTGAGCTACCTTCCCGGCTATGAGCACTGTTTTGTCGGGGATCCGCGTATTGGATTTCGGCCGCTACATCGCCGGGCCGTACTGCGCGTGCCTCCTGGGCGACATGGGTGCGGACGTGATTCGCGTCGAGAAGCGCGGTGGTAGCGAGGACCGCTGGACGAGTCCGATCGCGGAGGGTGGAGAAGGCAGCCTCTTCATGCAGGTTAACCGCAACAAGAGAGGCATCACGCTCGATCCCCGCAGCGACGAGGGTCGGGAGGTCGTGAAGCGCTTGGTCGCAACTTCGGACGTGGTCGTGGCGAATCTCCCTCCCCAGACGCTCGAGTCCATGGGATTGGACTACGCGACGCTGATCGAGTCGAAGCCCGACATCATCCTGGCCACCGTCTCGGCATACGGGCACGGCGGTCCGTGGAGCCATCGCGTGGGATTCGACGGAGTGGCTCAGGCCATGTCGGGTGCGATGTACCTCACGGGGCACGAGGACGAGCCCATGCGGCTGTACTACCCTTGGGTCGACTTCACCACGGCCATGCTCACGGCGTACGGCACGATGGCGGCGCTCATGGAGCGGCAACGCTCCGGGCGGGGTCAGCAGGTCGAGGGCGCGCTCCTGATGTCTGCGTTGACCGTTGGGAACGGCACGCTCATCGAGCAGGACGTCATCCAGTCAAACCGTGTCGCGTCGGGGAACCGCGGTCAGATCGCGGCGCCATCGGACTGCTTTCGCACCAAAGACGGCTGGGTGCTGGTCATGGCTATCGGCCAGCCGCTCTTCGAGCGATGGACGCGTCTCATGGGTGAGGATCACTGGCTTTCCGATCCGCGCTTCGCCGACGACATCTCCCGAGGAAACCACGGCGAGTTCGTGAGCGAGCGCATGGCCCGCTGGTGCGAGCCACGGACGACGGAGGAGTGCCTGGCCGAGCTCGACGCGGCCCGGATCCCGGCCGGGCCGGTCTATTCGCCCCAAGAGGCGCTCGACCACGAACACGTGCGGGCGATGAAGTTCATGGTGCCCGTGGACTATCCGGGGCTACCCAAGCCGGCTCCAGTGGCCGACACGCCTGTCCGGCTCTCGGAGACACCTGGCGGGATTCGCCACCGGGCCCCGGTGCTCGGGGAGCACACCGATGAGGTATTGGCAGAGATCGGCTATGACGAGGCGGCGATCGTCGCCTTGAGGGCCTCCGCGGTAGTCTGAGTATGGCCCTCACTTCCCATCCAGGAGGTCCGACATGACGAGACGATCCCCGACCGGTGTCCTAGCGGCTTGCGCGTGGATGGTGGCGGTTCCTGCTGTGGCCCAGGACTCAGACGGGCGGGCCGAGCTCTTTGCTCACTCCGAGGAGTTTCGCCGGGAGGTCATCCGAGTCACCGACGGCGTATATGTCGCGGTCGGATTCGCGCTCGGCAACGCGATCCTGGTCGAAGGGGATGACGGGGTCATCATCATCGACACCACCGAGGGCACGGATGCCGCCCGCGAGATCAAGGCGGAGTTCGATCGCATCACGACGAAGCCTGTGGCTGCGGTCGTCTACACGCACAGCCATCCCGACCACATACGAGGGACAACCGTCTTCGTCGGTGACGGCACCCCCGAGATCTATGTGCACGACTCCTTTCTCCCGGAGAATCGTCCCACCCAAGTAGGGCGCGGCGCACGAGAGGGAGGGAACCAGTTCGGCGGTGCCCTGCCGGACCCGGTGCGCCCCAACGCAGGCATCGGTCCCCGGCTCGTGCTCGGGGGCGAGAATGGGTACATGGAGCCGACCGTCGCCTTTCAGGGTGAGCGATACCTGTTCGAGGCCGCTGGAATCCAGGTGGAGCTGGTCCACGCGCCCGGAGAGACGGACGACCAGATCTACGTCTGGCTGCCCGAGCGTCGAATTCTCTTCCCGGGCGACAACTTCTACCGGGCGTTTCCGAACCTCTATGCGATCCGGGGCGTCCCCCTTCGCCGCGTGGACTGGTGGGTCGAGAGCCTGGCCAAGATGATCGCCGAGGACCCCGAGTACCTCGTCCCCAGTCATACCCGCCCCATCGTGGGGAACGCGAACGTCGTCGCGGCCCTGCAGGCCTATCACGACGGGGTGAAGTCGGTCTTCGACCAGACGATGGCGGGCATCAACCGAGGACTTCGCCCCGACGAGCTCGCAGAGGCGGTGCGTCTGCCCGAGGAACTCGCCCAGAATCCCTATCTGCGAGAGTTCTACGGGACCGTAGAGTGGTCGGTACGCACGATCTATTCCTATCACTTGGGTTGGTTCGACGGGAACGCCACCAGTCTGTTCCCTCTGTCAGACGACGATCGCGGGGCTCGTGTGGTCGAGCTCGCCGGGGGTGTGGTACCGTTGCTCGCGGTAGGCGCGGCAGCGTTGGGTCGGGAGGACTATCAGTGGGCGGCGGAGGTGGCGGACTACGTCCTGGCCGTGGACGAGGAGAACCGGGAGGCGCGCCTTTTGAAGGCGGAAGCACTCGAGGCGCTCGGCGAGGTTCAGATCAGTGCGAACGCTCGGAACTGGTACCTGACCAGCGCCCAATGGCTCCGTGAGCAGGCTGGCCCGAGGTGAAGCTCGGGCCGAGCCTTCGACCTAGCGCCTGACGAGGGTCTCCTCGGTTTCCTCGATGATCTCTTCAGCGTCAGTCGGGAGCAGCAACCGCTCGTTCACCAGAGCGCCGGCCTTCCCCGCCACCGCGTACACGTACATCTGGGGGCTGGCGTAGCGCTCTTCAATCGAGAGTCGGGGGTCACCGGACGCCTCGCGTTCTGCTCGGGTGGATGCGAAGGGAATGTAGGACCCGGAGCCTGCGCACTGCCCGCCCGAACCGAATCCTTCCCGGCGCAGGTTCCACCCTGTATAGGTGCCCAGAGGCACAGCCAGGTGCGGGTGCTTGATGCCGTCGACCATGTTGCCGTCCGCGTCCACACGGCCTACGAGCACCGTATACGCGTCGCCCGATGTGGGCGGAATCGACGAGAAGTCACGAGCCTCCAGCGGGTTGTAGCTACCGCTGAACATCACGCCCGGGATATGAGGAAAGGAGAGGGACGATGCAGGGACCAGGCCACCGTTCTCCACGGTCGGAAAGCGACTCGCCGGGGGCGGCGTGCCGGCCACGACCCAGTCGTACAAGGCGACGGTGAGCGCCGTCTGAATCTCAGAGATGGGCATCGGGCTGTTCAGGTTCTGGCAGATGCCCCGATCGGTCTCGGTGAACACTCCACGACCGCCACCATGTCGGGTCCCCGCGATGATATAAGCGCGCACGTTGTCGGGCAGCTCGATGTGGCCGCCGACAGGGTCGGTCACGATGAGCGACGACCGGCCTTGGTAGACTTCGGCCTCGCCGTCGGTGTGAATGATCTTCGGGCACGTATTCGTGCGCGAGCACCGGACCTGGAGCCCGTCTGTCCGACCCGTGATGGGATCGGTCAGCGTGGCATACGTGAATGGGAACTGGTCCCCTGGATAGAAGTGGTCTTCGTGCTGCTTCTGCCACCTGCCGGGCTGACTGAACTGGTAGTTGGTGAAGGTCTTTCTCGAGCCCGCGATGTGCGGGTGGATGCCGTCGAAGACGATGCGGCCCTGGACGTCTTCGTTGAATCCCTGATAGAGCATGTCGCGTTGGTAGCGGCCGCTCTGGGAGTTGCCGAAAGAGATCGCCACGGATGCGAGCCCGGGTGAGGCGAGCGGATTGGCGTTTCCGACGTCGTCAGCCTCCCGGTAGCGCAGGAACGAGATCGCGTCACGCATCGCCACGAACCCGAGCCCCATCACGACTGGGTCCTTAGCCTCGTATACGAATTCGTAGATCGCCCCGCCGTCGAATCCTGCGGGCCGCTCGATACGAATCTCGGTGGGGTTCGTGAAGCGCCAGCGCAGGTCGGCGGGCGTGACGCGGGGGCTCGTCAGATTCCGGCGAACCGTGAGTGTCGCGCGACTCGGTTCGAGCGTCGCGGTCGGGTAGCTCAGGCGGCCCTGCGACACGGGATCGTCGTCGTTGAAGATGAACTCCTCGAGCGCAGGGCCGACGATCGGAGTGCCGTCCGCGTTCCGAGCGACGGGCAGCGTCGGTACGACATTGCGGTCGTTGGGGACCAGGTCGCCTTGCCAGCCGACGCGCACCAGGGCGAACCCCATATCGAGAAGGACTCGGTCGCCGGCCCCGGCGCCTCCCCTGTTGGGCACGGTGTGGTAGATCGCCCGATTCCAACGCGCCATGTCGATGGGCCGGTAGATCTCGACGGTCGTGCTGTATTCGACCCGTCCGCGAGCATTGCGAGGGGCACGGTCGATGTTGACGATGTCTCGGTGCCTCGGATCGGCGGGGTCGACCTCGCCGAACGCCGTTCCGCGCAGGCGCTCGTAGCGGCCGACGTCACCGAAACTCGTACCGTCGAGTGCGGGGGACTCGACCACGTCGATGTCGAGACGCGTGATCTGCCCAGCTACTTCCACCGCGAAGAGCGGCAGGCAAATGGCAGCCGTGAGGAAGGGTACGGCGTGGCGCGTCGTCATCGATCTACTCCTCCGCGAACGTCTACTGAGGCCGAGCGCCACGGTAGGTCGTCGCCGACGGGACGTCCAGGGCGTACCCCCTACGTTCGGTATCGTCGGTCGACTTCCTGTCGGATGTCGTCCAGCGAATCGCCCTGCTTCGTCATCTGGTATGTGAGGATCGCTTCCTGCATGCAGATGTCGCAGCCGGCACCGTGGTCCGTCAGGAAGCAGTCCAACAATGAGTAGTGCCCGAACGTGTTGCGGCAGAGGCAGTAGCAGTAGACGCCGTCCATCATCTCCGGCATCTCGGCGGCCATCTCGTACACCTCGCCCACGCCAGGGCTGTTGGCGTATCGGGCTGCTGGCATCACGTGCATCTCGTGTGCGTCGATTCGTGGGGCGGGGTGGTGCGAAAGCGCACTTCGCGGACCCGCCACAAGAGCCACGACGACCAATGCGGCGACCACGCTTCCGGACATGATCCAGATGGGCGTCTTGTTTACCCCACCCTGGCCAGGACCTTCGCGCCCACCGCGTCTGCGAGCTGCTCGACTCATTCCGCCCTCCGTGGTATACGTGTCGACTGATTCATGCCTACCCTCACATGGGCATGGCGTTCATGCTTCGGTTCATCTCGGTCATCGGGTCGATGACCCCGTAATTTCCCATCCTCATGGGGTTGCCGCCGAGGAAGACCCTGGCTCCCACCGAGATCGCCCAGAACGAAGTGGTTCCGAACAGGTCCGTAGCGGCTATGCCGCCCTGGTCGGCTCGGACCTGGTGATGCTGCACCTCGAAGAAGGGGCGAAGGCTCCACGGCTGCCCCGTAAGCTCGTACGCATAAGCCGCCGTGGAAATCAGCCAGCGGGTCGTACCCATCGGGTCCTCGTCGTGCTCGTACCTGAAGAACGCCTCTTCGCCCGACAGGCCCTGCCTTTCGTATTCGGGCCGCCTCGCGTACTCGAAGCGCGCGTATGGTTGATGCCGTCCGGACTGGTAGCGCGCCTCGGCAAGCACGCTGAAGAATTTGCGATGGTCCTCCAGGATGCTTACGGACCCCTCCACGAGGGCATAGAGGTTCGCGTCGCCCAGGGGCGCCGAGCGCCGCAGGGCTGCGTTGACGAGTGAGGTCGTCTCTTTGGCGGTATGCGCGAATTCGGTCACGCGAGCGAACGAAGCCGACACCTCCCAATCGGCGACCGGTCCCGTCCCGGCGCCCCATCGCCGCGCCGCCCGGACAGACCACGAATCACCGAAGCTCTCGATGTTCGAGAAGTCGTACGGACTCTCCGGTTCCTGCCCACCGAACACGGCGCCTTCGAGACTCCAACGCCCTTTGAGCCACGCGACGTTGGCGGTCCAGCGCTCCAGAATCTGTGACAGGTGGTGGTTGGTCGGATACTTGAGGCCCGGCCGCGCCATCGGATCGGAGGTGCCGTAAGGGGCGAACCCTTTTCCGGCTGACAACGAGAGGTCGCCGCCCCCCACGTCGTAGAAGTTCACGCTCAGCATCAACTCATGGAGGAGCGTGTGGGGATGCCGCTTGTCGATGAATCCCTCGCCCCACCCACCGAAGGTGAGCTCGCCATCGTCCTGCGTCAGGCCCTCGAAGTTGAGCGTCGTGCGAAGGACGAACCGTTGATTAGGACTCTCGACGTTGGCCATGATGGCCGGCTGCGTGAGGTACCAACCCGTGCGTCGGATGGCCCGGTCGGAGTCGCCGCCGGGATCGCCGACCGTCACGACCGGGAAGGCCTGTGCCATCCCGCTCGCGTACCAGCCGCCGCCTAGGCCGAGCCGAGCCATCTCCATGGAGTTCATGGGTTGCGAGTGGTCCATCTGGCCCGACACCAGAGTCGGGATCATGGCCAGTACCGCGACCCCCAGGAGGGATGCGCGCGTGCGCTGCTTATGCATGTGATTGATCGCCGTATTGAAAAGATCGCCAGGTGACGTCCCGGTCGGGACGTCTTCGAAGTCAGGCGATACGGCGTGGAGGTGGGGGCTCGGTGGCGGGTGGCTCCGTTACGGGCGCCAACGCGGTCGGCCTCGGGTGGAGCGACCGGGGCGCGACAGGCTGCAACACCTCCTGGTGGAGCGGCACCAGAATCATGGCGGCGCTACATGTCATAATGGCCAGACACTCCGGCCCCTCGTGATCGTGGTCGTCGACCATCGACGAGACGTGCGATCCGTGAGAGGAGGCGGGACCGGCATCGCAGGCCATTACGGCGATGTGGGGCCATGTCGTGGCGAGGAGCGCCACGACCACCAGGACTCGTTGCATGCCAAAAATCTCGGGCGACGGGTCGGGCTGAACAAGGCCGTCCGTTCGATGCGACCGTGGTCCCCTAGTCCGTGGGGCAAACGTCCAAGAACAGCGCGAGGTCCGAGTCCGCCAGCCGTTCGATAGGCTCGTCTGCGCGCGCACGCGCGTTCATGACCCCAGTGGAGTCATCCGTGTGGCCGAGCCCGAGCGCGTGACCGAACTCGTGGGCGGCGAGTGTTCGTAGGTCGGCATCGCTCGAGAATCGGTAGAGGCGAATCTCACGGCCGACCGAGGTAACGCGGCCGTTCACTCGCTCAACCACCTCGCGGTACTCGCCAGCCTCCACCGCGGCGAGCGGAAACGCCTCCGCGATCTCTTCGACCATCCGTTGATGCTCGACGATTCGGTCGTTCAGGATTTCTTCGGCGGCCAAGAGCGACGCCCGCTCGGCGTCGAGCGCAGGGCGCTCCGCCGTCAGCTCCTCCCGCTCCTCCGCCAACGCCTCGCCGATCGCTGCGAGGTCGGCACCGCGCGTTGCCGGCACACCGCCTTGGTCGTTCAGCCGGCGCACCGTGGCATTGTGCTCCCCGACCCGCCGGTCCAGCTCGGCCGCGCGCTCCATGTAGTCGGCCGAAGCCGCATTGTATCTCGCGCTGCGGGCGCGAAGTGCCTCCTGCTCCGTCGTTAGCTGGCTCCCGAGATCTGCAATCGTATTTTCTCGCCGCTCGCGATCGACGAGCAATGCCTGCCGCTCATCGTAGACCAAGCGGACCGGGAAGCCGGCGTCGGGGTCAAGCGTGAAGAGCGGGCGGTCCGCACCTGACTCCCAGAGGTTTGCGCCTTCGGTGACGATGTGCGTTGCCTCGGCGAGCGTGATGTCGAACTCAGGATCCACGCGGGCGATGTGCCAGGATAATGGCACGGCGCAAGGCACTTCGGAGCCACCCGACCGTTCCTGTGTTTCGTCGGCCGCGAGAACTTCAGCGGGGTTGGGGGAATGGGACGCCATCCACCCCAGCAAACCCGCGATCGAAAGGGCCGCCACAACGGTCGAGAATCGAGTTGTCATAGACGATATCCGGTCGAGGCAACGTACCGTCAGCCGCGGAACATCAACAGATCGGCCCAACTGTCCGCTTCACATTGTGCGCGGGAATCGGGGACGATATGCTGATCGATCAACCAATGGGCGGGTCGCAGGGGTCAGATGCACGAACCACCGAAAGGCAGAAGCGCGAACCAGCGTTTCAAGGATCGCTGGGAGGGGCGCGTCGCCTGGTCTACCACCGGAGCGGTCCTGTTCCACGCTGCCCTCTTCTCGTGGGTGGGTTTCCAAGTCGTCCTACCCCTCATGGACCGCGCACCGTCGCAAGGACAACTCACGCTCCTCCCCCCCTCGTTTTCTGAGGGAGCTGGACTAGAGGGTAGATCGACGCCTCTGGCCTTAGAGGAGGAGGAGGCAGCGGAGCAGGAGGAGGCCGAAAGCGCGGGCCTCGACGGGAGTGAGGCCGGCGGTACTGGTGACGGCGACGAGGCGATGGAATTGTGGTCGGCGGCGGCCCAACGGCTAGGCTACAGGGGAATCTTCCGGGCGGATGTCGTGGAGATGGACTCGGAGCGCCCCGCCGACCGAGAGGGTGAGGCGGACGCGGATTCATTGAGCATCGAAGCGTTGGCGTCGGACGCTTTGGCGGAGCTGGCTTACGGGGACTCACTCGACTTGGAGCTCAGCCTCGATCGGCTGACTGAGCTGCGGCCGGAGCTGGCGGTCATGATTCCGTCGATGTGGATTCTCCTTCGGAACCCGACTGACGTCGAGACCTTCCTACGCCGGAGCTATTCGCGTTGGATGTTGGATCGGGACGAGCCCGGTACGGTGACTGTCACCGTCTGGATCGACACGAAAGGCTCGGTGGAATGGGCTGAAGTCAGTCGCTCCAGCGGTAGGGGCGAACTGGACGAGGCGGCTCTTGCGCTCTTCAACGAAGTCGTCGCGTTCCGGCCGGCCCGCCACGAGGGGGTCTCTATCTCGGGCTCAGCGACGTTCGCGCTCCTGTTCCCCTGGTAGTGCGGCGTGCGCCGCACAGTTGCCGCCTGGGGGCTCGCAGCGGTTCTCGGGGTTGGAGCCTGCGGCGGCACGGTGCGGCCCCCGGAACCTGTTACCGGCCCGACCGGCTATCTCTATCCACTCGGCACACCGCCGACTGAGACCCGCTTCTCACAGACGGCCACGCTTTTCTTTCGTGGCCAGCAGTATGAGAGAGCACTCGAACTTTCCCTCGAAGGTATAGCCGACGATCCGGGAAACCCGGTCCACTATCTGCTGGCCGGGATGTCCTACTTGAGCCTCGACGACGTCCCGAACGCGCACGAGATGTTCGTCGAAGCACGACGCATCTATCCGGCGTACGAACTCGACATCGAGCCTCAGCGGGAGGCCGCTTGGGGCGAGGCCTTCAACGCGGGCCTGGCTGCGTACGCGGAGGGAGACATTCCGAGCACGGTCGACCATTGGAACGACGCGCTCTTGATGTACGACCTTCGCCCGGAGGCGCATCGCAATCTCGCAGGCCTTCTTGTCACCGAGGGGCGATACGAGGAGGCGATCGAGGTCTACAGACGAGCTATCGACGGTTTGGCGAAGCGTCCGGCGACCGTGATCCTGACCGCCGAGGAGTTGCGAACCAGGGCGGAAGCGAGCGTCGATCTGGAGAACCAGATCTCTTCGCTTTTGATGTTCACCGACCGCTACGCGGAGGCAGAGCCACTCCTCCGTCGCCGACTCGCACGCGAGCCGGCGAGCGTCCAGGTTCGGACTGACCTGGCGAGCGCACTGAACGAACTGGGGCGGGAGCAGGAAGCGCGCGCGATCTATGGGACGCTTCTCTCGGAGGGTGGACTCGAGGCCACCCAACTCTTCACTCTTGGGGTGGGGCTGTTCAGGGTGGAGGACTACGTCGGGGCCGATCAGGCGTTCCGCCAGTTGATTGAAGTTCAACCTCAGTCGCGTGACGCGTGGTTCAATCGGGCCAACGTGCTATTCGCGATGGAGGACTGGTCGGCTCTGGTCGATGTCGGTCGGCGGCTCCTCGAGCTGGATCCGTTGGGCGAGAACGCACTGCTCATCACCGCCCGCGCGTACCTGGAAAACGGGGACCGTGACGCTGCGGTGGAGGTTCTGCGCCAAACGGAGGTGCTACCCATTTTTCTGTCAGACCTCAGGCTTCGCCGAGCCGGCGTAGGGACGACCGTGGAAGGCACAGTGAGGGGCAACTTGGCCGAGGCGGGGTCATCCATCGATCTGTTGTTCACGTTCTTCGGTGACCGTGGCATCTCCGTGGGAACCGAGGTCGTGACCATCGAGGCTCCGCCAGAGGGAGAGAGCGAGCGCTTCACAGTGGGCTTTCCGGGCAGAGCCCTCTCCTACCGCTACGAGCGGGTAGGGACGGTTCCTCAGCCATGAGGGGTCGCTGCCCTCGGGCGTAGGGCTAGTAGGGCAGGAAGAACAGAACCGTCGCGAGAAAGGGCACCAGAAGCAGCATCATGGTGATTGCGTAGCCGAAGACGTCACGTGCGCGCAGCCCAGTGATTGCCAGGAGGGGGATCGCCCAGAACGGATTCAGCAGATTCGTGTGCGAGTCCCCCACGGCATACGCGGCGATCGTTTGACCGTGAGGGATCCCCAATTCGGCGCCGGCAAGCATCATCGGCCCTCCCACCATGGCCCACTCACCACCGGCCGAGGGCACGAAGACGTTCATGACGCTGGCTGTGATCCAGGCGATGACCGGAAATGTCTCCGGTGTCGCGATCGATAGCAGCGTCTCGGTGATCGTATCCACGAGCCCGGTGCCCGTCATGACTCCGATGATGCCGGCATAGAACGGGTACAGCATGATGATTCCGGCGCTTCCTTGAACCGCCTGATAGAAGTCCTTCTGGTAGCGGGCCGGGCTCAGGTAAAGAAGTAGGCCGACCATGAGGAAGGCGAAGTTCAACACGTTGAGGTCGAGCGCACCCAGGCCCTCGGTCAAGAACGCATTGACCGAGAGGACGACACCGGTCAGTGCGAGCAGCCCGCCCAGGATCTTGCTGTTGTCGATGTGGTCGGCGGGCGAGCTCGCGACTGAGACCGCCGGTTCGGTCAGCGGAGTGGGGGCTTCGGCGAGGTGAGCGTAGTGGTCGATCCCCCGACAGTGCTCGTCGGGCGGACTCAGCAGATACAAGGCGATGCACGCGAAGGTGATCGACAGCGCCGTAAGCGTCAGCGGATAGGGATGGAATACCCACGCGGTCGCCGGGATGACCCGGTCCACGAAGCCCAGCTCCATGAGCACATTGCCTTCGGTCGCCTGCAGCAGGCCCGCAGAACTCGACATGCCCCAGCCCCAGGTGAGGCCGATGCCCATATAGCCGGCGACCGCCAGCAACGGATAGTGCACGGCGGTACCGCGCCGACCCGCCTCCTTGCCCATCTCGTGGGCCAGAATGGCACCGAAGATCAGCCCCAGCCCCCACGAGACCCACGACGTCAGCATGGCACCCACAGCGACCAGGACCACGGCCTGTCGACCGTTACTGGGTAGCCGTACCAAGCGGAGGATCAGGCCTCGTACACGCGGGTGGTACGCGACGACGGTCGCCGTCACGAGGATGATCACCATCTGCATGGCGAACTGAAGCAAGGACCAGAAGCCATCGTACCATGAGCCGGCGATCTCGCTCAGACCCGCACCTTCCGACAGGTACGCGGCCAGTCCTGCTACGTACGTGAGGACGATCGCGAAGACGAAGGGACCCGGCATCCAACGCTCTACCTTGTCGGCGATCGCCTCACCGAACCGCTGGACTGGGGTCAATCGAACTTCTTCGGCGGTCTCCTCGTTGGACATGGTTGGGCTCCCTCTACTCCTCCTTGTAGACCATGCCGCCGACATAGGCTGCTGCCAGCATCATGGGCAGCGTGTATGCGAGCGTAATCAGGAACAGCGAAAGCGGGAACATGCCCATGAGCACGTAGGCGCCAGTGCCCAGGAAGTAGAAGGCGGCCCACACGGCGAAGCCCGCCTTGAGGGCGGTGGCGGGACCCGCACCGTACCGCGGTCGAATTGCGGCGTACGTCCAAGTCACGAGAAAGCCGAGCATGAACGCGAGCACCGCGAAGCCACCCATCGCCGCCCCGCCCATTGGCGGAAGGCCCAACGAAGCGAGCAGGTCTTCCATCGGGCCGGCGATCACGAAGAGGTTCATCACGCTCTCGACGACGTTGATTACGAGGCCGGCGGCGATCGTGCCCATGACGACCTTGCCGGCGTTGATGCTTGCCATTCCGACATCCTCCGTTTGGGGACGAGACACTACCACCCTGGGGAGAAAGCCGCGAGCGCGCCATCACGGCGTGCCCCGGGCCCGGCACGTCGCGGTTTCTGGCGCGATTCATGTGGAATGGGTCTTGCACTTCGATGTCCGCAGAGCGCGTGGATCTCGGGCGTCCTGGCCTCGCCGGGGCGTCGGGATAGGCCAGACGGAGACACGGACGAGCCTGCGGGCCAAAAGCAAGGTGATTGAAAGTGCGGGGGGGAGGCGGCAAGTTTTTCGTAGCCGGCGGATCGTACGAGCAGACCGGCAGACTCCAGGGGGGCTTCTTGCGCCGGAACATCCTGCACGCGGGTGCCGCGAACCTTAAGTACGAGATCCGAGAGATCGTCGGGGCCGGCCACGAAATCCAACGCCTAGGCCAAGACATGACCTGGGAGAACATCGGCGACCCCGTGGCCAAGGGAGAAGCGCCTCCCGAGTGGATTCGAGACATCGTGGCGGGCCTGCTCGACGATCCCAAGTCCTGGGCGTACTGCGAGACACGGGGCATTCTCGAGGTGCGCGAGTTTCTCGCGAACGAGGTCAACCGACGCGATGGGGTTCGCGTGACGCCGGAAGACATCGTCTTCTTCAACGGTCTAGGCGACGCGGTCGCCAAGGTCTACGGCTTCTTGAGTCGCGAGGCGCGCGTGCTGGGCCCCTCACCGGCCTACAGCACACACTCCTCGGCCGAGGCTGCGCACTCGGGCTACGCCCACGTGACCTACGAGCTGGATCCGCACAACGGTTGGCTGCCGGACATCGAGGATATCCGCAACAAGGTGAAGTACAACGACTCGATCGCCGGCATCCTGTTGCTGTCGCCGGACAATCCGACCGGCGCCGTGTATCCGCGCGAAGCCCTCGAGGAAATCGCTGCGGTCGCCCGCGATAACGACATTTTCATCATCGCGGACGAGATCTACGCCAACATCGTGTACGACGGACGAGGTCGCCTGCATCTCAGCGAGTGGATCGGTGACGTCCCCGGGATCGCGATGCGTGGGATCAGCAAGGAGTACCCCTGGCCCGGAGCCCGCTGCGGTTGGCTGGAAGTGCTCAACAAGGGACGAGATCGCACGTTCGCCCGGTACGTGGAGAGCCTCGTGGCTGCGAAGCGGCTGGAGGTTTCCTCCACGACGCTACCGCAGATGTCGATCCCGCTCGTCATGGGGGACCCGCGCTACGCCGAGCACCTGGAGCGGCGTGAGAAGATGTTCGCCGCGCGGGCCGAAGAGGTCGCGGAAGCGTTCGAGGGCTGCGAGTACGTCATCGTGAACAAGCCCCGCGGCGCCTTCTACTACACGGTCATGTTCAAGGAAGGGGTCCTTAACGAGCATCAGAGCTTGGACATTGCCAACGCGGAGATCGCCGCCACGGTGGAGCGCATGGTAGCCGGAGTGGCTCCGGACAAGCGCTTCGTGTACTACCTCATGGGCGCAACGGGCATCGTGACCGTTCCGTTGACCGGGTTCCAGTGCTCGCACCACGGCTTCCGGGCGACACTCCTGGAAGCCGACGACGCCAAACGCGCTTGGATCCTCCAGACGCTCCGCACCACCATCGAGCAGTACGTCGAGAGCGGTTCGTACGTCGCCGAGGCGGTACGGGCAGTCTGAGCGAGGTATCCACCGCCGCCCTCCGCGCGGCATTGGTCGGCCAGTATCACGCGTCGCTGGCGATGCTCCGGGAGGCCGTGGAGAAGTGCCCGGGTGCTGGCATTCTGTGACGTTTGTGAGGGTTATGTGGACGAGGCGGTGGCGACTCTCGACCTGGCCAGTCCCGACTGCGGATTCCCCTGGTACTCCCTCTCGAAGCTGGAGCACCAGTTGCTGACGGTGCGGCACCTTCAGCACCATGCGGCACAGCTGGCGGATCGCCTTCGCAACGAGGTTGGGGTCGGCGTGAGGTGGGTGGGGTCCCGGCCCAGTCGAGGGTAGTGCGCTCGCTACGCACCGCGTATGTTGGCGCGCCATGACACGCCAACCCGCTCTCTCGATCCTAGTCGTCGCGCTCCTCTACGGATGCGCGCCCGAGCAGGAATCGTCCTCGAACTTCGTAGCGGTCGGCGACATGCGTGAGTTGATGGCCCACATCGTCGACCCAGCAGCAGGGGTTTACTGGGACGCCGTGGGCACGATCGTCGACGCCGAAGGCGTCCACGAGATGTACCCGACGACTGATGAGGAATGGGAGGCGGTAAGCAACGCGGCGTTCATGATCGCCGAGTCGGGGAATCTCATGATGATGGAGGGGCGGGCGCGTGATCAGGGCGCCTGGATGACGATGTCTCGACAGTTGATCGAGGTCAGTCAGCGCGCCCTCGAGGCTGCCGACGCCCGAAACCTCGATGCCGTCTTCGACATGGGTGCCGAGGTCTATTACGTCTGCACGAACTGTCATGCGGCCTACGCCATCGAGACCCTCCGACCGACCGACTCACGCACGAACTGAGGGGCACACGTGGAAGAACCTGCGGGGACGGTGAGAGAGAAGCCTTTCAGCCGGATCGCTCTGGTTGTCGGAGTGGGCTTTTCGGCCCTAGCTCTCGCATGGACGATCATGCGGACCCTCTCGGAGGGCTTCGGCTGGCCCTACTACGGCTGGCCTAACTCGCCCTGACCTGAGCCATCCCGGTGCGGACGCCGGGGCGGTTCCGCGTTACGAGAACAGTCCGATCAAGCGCCCTTCCACGGCTACCAGCGTCCAGAGAGCTATGGAAGTGAGGCCCACGACCTTGCCCCAGACCGGCCCAACCCTCGCTTCGTCCGCCAAGGTCACCTTGTGTCGGAGCGTAAAGGTGAAGATCAACGCGACCAGCAGGAGTCGCATCTTCATCCAGAAGAACGGGCTGTAATACTGTCTGATCGGGAGGGACAGGATCTGCGGCAAGCCGGTGAGCAGCATGCAGATGAGCGCCCCGATCAGCCATGGTCGTGCAGCCCGCGCGACGCTCGCCACCGGCTGTTCTGTCATTCCGCGGCCGAGGAGTCGCAGATCGACGATCAGCAGCGAGCCGAAGACGACGACGAGCGCCAACAAGTGCATAACGTTGATCACCGGCGCAGCATAGGATGAATTGCTGATCCAGTCGCCGACTCGAAGGGCGTCAAACCACTCGAAGAGAGGTAGTAACATCAGATCGTGGGCCTACTCGAAGGTTAGCCAGTCGTAGGCCGCGAATCGGCCGAAGGCAACGATACAGGCCCACATGGCTATGGATAGCACGCCCGCCACCTTCGCTTTGAAAGGCGGGCCGGTGGTATCCCACTGGTCGACCGAACGATACGTCGTGAGGTGAAAGACTATGGCGTTCAGGCCGGCCAGCATGATCAGCGCGAGCTTGAGCCAGTAATACACCTTCCCGAAGTAGCGCATCGGCTGCATGTAGAAGAGCAGCAGTCCAGTGAGCGTCGTGAACACCATTCCCACCATCTGCCACGGAAAGAGCCGCGCCTGGATCTGGGAGAAGCGCGTGCTTCGGTACGCCAAGCCGACCAGACGCAGGTCCATCATCACGACGAGCCCGGCGAACATCACCAGCGAGACGACGTGGATCGTCAGCAGCACCGGGAAGGCGTAGAGCGACTCGCGCAGGGCGATGCTGCTCGGGAGTGCGTCCATCCACTCGAACAAGCTACGCAGACTCATGGGTTCATCCACAAGGCGAAGTGTGGCCCAGCGCCGCAACACAAGGCACGAACCACCGGGCGAATGTCAGACGTGAGGCAACCGTTCAAACTGTGCAGCGTGGTTCCGTATCGCGATACACCTCGTGGCAGACATAGCATGCCTCTGCGACGTCGTTGGTGGCGTCACTGGCGGCATCTTGATTCTCGGCTCGCGCCGCGACCAACATGACGTCCGCAGCCTCCCTCAGCTGTTGTGTGAACTGGATCCAGTTAGCCTGCGTCAAAGGCACCGGCTGACCGTTCTCGCAACGGCGTCCGGGGATCGACATGAGGGTGGCAGATTCGCGCAATGCGATCGCCGCGTTCTCGACGACCTGCCAACCCGTATAAATGCCGGAGAAGGTCGCGGTGGCACCCGCCCCTGAGGCCGCCGGCGGTGGATCGGCCGGGTCGACCGACTGGACGTCGAACAGGATGTTGGAGTTCGGGAACAGGATTCCCCGCATCAGCTGCGCGAGGTTGCCCGTGGGTTCCGGAGAGGAGAGGCCTGCCGTGTTCGCGCTCGCGCACGCGGAGATCAACAGTACAAGGGCGATGCCGACGAATCGCATTCGTATCACACCTTCTTCGCGGGAAACATTATGGGCAGGCGAAGGAACGCTCCAACAGACCGGGCGCGTCGGTAGATGTCAATGCCCGCTAGCCGCTCAGCAGCGACCCTCGTTCTGTCGCGCCTGGACGATCTCCGCCTCGTAGGGAGCGCCGGTACCGGAAGAGCCCAGGAATACCTTGGCTCCGTCCGCGAACGTGATGTCACGCCCGTTGGCCCGCTTGATCGAGTGGTCTTTCGTTTGATAGCCGTCGACGATGACTTCCGTGCCCGGGGTCAGGCAGTCTCTGCGCAGCCCGCGCCTCAGGAGCGTGTTGGGCGTTCCGCCCTCGACGGCCCACACCTCGGCTGATGGGTCCGCTGGAATGATCGTGTCACTCGCCTTCACCAGCATGGTCGTTTCGATGTGGACCCACGTGTGTGGGTTCACCCACTCGAGACGCGTGATCTTCCCCTGGATCAGAATCGGGGCGTCCCGGTCGAACTCGGCGCCAAACGCGTGGTGCGCCACGAGGGGTGCCACGGCGAACAGTGCGAGGGCCGAGGCCCCCAACAATAAGGTGGTCAGCTTCGTTTTCATGGGAATCATCTCGGCTGGTCGTTCTGGGCCGCTTCGCGCGCCTCCTGGGCGCGCGCGCCGCTCAATACGTTTTGCATGGCATAGTTGCCTTCGTGGCAGGCGTACTCGTACACCTGTCCGGGCTGTCTGTTGTACGGAAGCGTCCCGCCCCACTCGGCCACAAAGGTCGTGGGGTCGATGACCGTGAACTCGTAGTTGAGCGTGTTCGGTCCGGCCCGCGTGAAGCGCTCGACTACTTTGGCCTCGGCGGTTGCCGGCGCGCCCTGAAACGATTGCTCTGGGCTGATGTTCGTCGTCTCCACCACGAGGGTGTCGCCTGCCCAGTGACCCCAAGAGTCCCCGAAGTACGGGCGAAGTTGGGACGGCAGCGGGTTGGTGCGGCCGCCCAACCGAATCACGCGGACGTCGTGGACCATCTCCGTCATGATCATCACGTTGTCGGGCGTCTGCACGATGGTGTAATTGTTGTTGTAGAAGTAGTTCGGCAACATCGGCGGCCCCGCATTGGAGCCGAACGAGACGATGCAGCGCTCGGCCGCTGGCCGGCTTTCGGGGTTGTCGTACTGCCCTCCTCGCGACGCACCCGCGAACGAAGCTCGCCTGCGCTCTACGGCCGCCGGCGTCATCGGGGGCACGCGACCGTTTGGCGGGTTCGTGATGAGGGAGCTCCGATACTCTCCGTTGACCACCGCGACGCGGTCACCGGCGTCGATCCAGAAGTAGTTGTAGCCTCCGACTCCACCAGCCGCGCCCGTCGATCCGTCCCCACCCACCGGGGGCGCCACCCGATCCGGGTCGCTGGCCTGGGCCTCTTCTTCAATGACGGCCTCACGTCGGCCCTCGATCTCGGCCACCTCAGCGGCACTGAGCGTCGGCTCCTGGCCGTTCGGACGCTGGATTGGCGTGATGGTGGCATTGGACCAGTTCCCTTGGAGGTCCGGATACCCGTAGGCGGTCCTGGGAACCTCCCACCCCGGTGGCGCCGCGGGCTGTTGCGCGGCGACCCGGGGAGGCAATACGACGGTCACGATCGCTGCCACGAGGCAGCCCCATACGACGCGACGACTCATGGCTCGGGTCGCTCTACCGAATAGGGGTCTTCCGTAGGTGCCCATACATCAACTCCTCGACGAACTCGACACACTTGAACTGGCCGAGACGAGCGTTCGGATCCACGTGCCGGTAGAGCGGCATGCGAATCGTCCAGGGTCGCGAAAACGTCTCAGGATCTTCCATGGTCGCTTCGTACATGATGTGATCGCGATCCATCAACGTGTACCGCTCGGTCACGATCATCTGCCAGCTGTGGTGGTTGCCCGCCCGGTCGAACCAGGTCTGGTCGTTGAATCCGTTTGCGACGACGACGAACGTGTCGCCTTCCCAATGGCCCACGGACTGACCCATCCAGCTATCGACCTGGGGTGGCCCCGGATCCTCCAGGTAGACGTTCCTCACCGCACCGGCGAACTCGTATGCCATGAAGAAGTGGCTCTCGCTCTGGAAGATCTGGAACGGGAACGGCATGTAGTTCGCACGCGGCACGCCCGGCAGGTAGCACTTGATCTCAGGATCTCGGTCGACCCAGTTCTCGCGGTTCTCGTTCCTGCGCGCGAGCGCCTGGGGGAGGTACGGAATCACTCCGCCCTCGACGACGCCCCAGTGCGACGGGACCGACGCAAGGGTGCCCATATGGACGATCTCGGTGGCCGGTACTGGTACCACCGGCCCCGGTTGTAACTGGAGGCCCGCGCTTGCGGCGTGCGGCTCGATATTCCAATGGGCGTTGCCCAGCGCTTGCCAAAGGCCATTGAAGTCCGGGCGCCCCGTCGGGGTACGCGGGATTGCGTTGGCCTGCGCCTCGGCAAGTGCGGGCGCCACGGCGAGGAGCAAGAGCACCCCGAGGGCGATGATGCCTCGAGCGGCCGAAGTGCGAACCAAGCTAATCATCGGGTCTCATTCCTGGTGGGTGTTGTACCGAAATTTCGGTGAATGTGAGCCGCCAACCTCCATCCGGCCAGTGTCGTCAGTCCGGGCGCTGCGGGTCCCTCGTCCAAATGAGGACGACACCACACGAGGGGCCCCTCAACTGGAATGCGTCGACGAACTCGATCGGGACGTTCGCGCCCAGATAGACCTCCAGGGCCTCGATCTCTTCTGGAGGTACCAGCTCCAGGTTGGAGTCCACCGTGGGCACGCCGTTGAAGTATGGGCGCAACGGGCAGCGGCCTGTGTCAGTGCCCACGCGGCGGCGGCGGCTGAAGGCCTCCGAACCCCAGCCGATCACGGCAGATTCCACGGTCACGCCTCCGACTCTCCGCAGCACATCGCCGACCGTCATCGGGTTCATCAGTGCGATATCGCGGTGCGTGAGCCGGTCTCCAGCGGTGTTGCGCGCTCGTTGGTAGAAGCCACTCCGCTCCAAATAGCGCGATGCCACCGTGACCTCGACCGGCTCGAGCTCGAAGGGCTCGGTAGACATGGTGGCATATACCTCCGACGTCCTGCCACGCTGCACGACGAGCATCGTCGTTCGCATCTCGTATCCGACCCGCTGGAACTCCAGCACAACCCGGCCCGGCTCCAGTCCGCTCAGCTGGAAGCGACCCTGTCGGTTGCTGATGCTACGGGCCTGGGTCCCCCCCCCGCGCACGATGATGTCGACGTCCGCGATCCCGTCCGTCGTGCCCTCCTCGGTGACCTGGCCGAAGATCTGGCCCACTTGGGAGTCCTCTTCGGTCACCAGGCGCTCGACGAGGATCAGGAAGTCTGTCTGCCACGGCACCGGAAGCTCCCCTTCAGTCCGCTGGTATCCTCCGTGGCGTACCTCGATCGGGTGGCGTCCACGGGGAAGTTGGTCGATGGCGACCCGCCCGACCGCGTCGGTGAGGTAGCGTAGTTCACCGACTCCTGCGACGCCGCGGACGAGCACGATCGCGCCTCGCAGCGGGGTCCCATCGTACGCATCAGCCACATAGCCCACCCGGCCGCGTTCGTTGTCGGTAGCCGTGGCCGACCCGCCGTCCTCGACGAACTCGAGCCACGTGCAGGCCACCATGACTCCACGGTCGCAGGAGCCTCGGTACAGGTCCGTCGCTCGGGCGAGGTCCTGGACGCCCCCTGCGCCCGTCTGGTAGATGAGGCCCACGACGGTGCACGCCACGAGGTCTCCGCCGTCGCACGTGCGTTCGTACCGAGCAGCCGTCGCCTGGGCCTCGGCCCCCACATGCGTCACCGCAATCGCGATAACTACGAGGAGCGTCCGGTGCATCATGCGTTCAACTTGCGGTGTGCGACCCGCGGCCGACAAGTGGTGGCGGGCACGCGTAACGCTCACCGCTTTTGGTGCGCCTGGATGAAATCGAGGACCGCGATCTCGTTTTCGCGCAGGCGCCTCCGTGGACGGCGACGAGCGACGCGCACCTTCGGCTGAAGCTCGACGACCTTGCCCCTGCCGTAAGCTTCGAGAATGACGGGGTGGATATAGTACTTCCGGCACACCGCCCGGGTATTGCCGAGGCGCTCCGCCACGCGGTCCACGGCCTGCACGATGTTCGCCTTCTTCTCCCGAACCAGCCGGACGGGCCCAATCTCCCGCAGTGCCTCCGCGGCGAGCATGGTGCCGGCCCACGTGCGAAAGTCCTTCGCGGTAACGCCAGGCCCAGCGATGTCGCGGAGGTAGTCGTTCACGTCACTCGAGCCGACGTCCTGACGGTTCCCCTCGTCGTCGATGTACTGAAAGAGCTGCTGGCCGGGAAGCGTCTGACAGCGCTGCACGATCCTGGCGAGCCGCCGGTCGCTGAAGGTGACGACGTGTTCGATGCCGCTCTTACCCCTGAACGCGAAGGCCACTCTTGAGCCGCGCACCTTCGCATGTCTGTGCCGCAGGGTCGTGAGACCGAACGTCTCGTTTTCCCTCGCGTACTCTTCGCTCCCCACTCGGATGAGTGTGCGTTCGAGCAGCCAGACGACTGTCGCCAGCACCTTCGCGCGAGGTAGCCCGCTCAGCCGAATGTGGGCCTCGACGCGCTCCCGTGCCCGCGGCAGCACTGCGCTGAACGCGAGCATGCGGTCGAACTTCGTTTCGTCGCGGATCGCGCGGTACTTGGAGTGGTAGCGGTACTGCTTCCGCCCCCGTGCGTCACGCGCGGTCACCTGCAAGTGACCGTTGGCGTGGGGGCAGATCCATACGTCGGTCCATGCCGGCGGAATCGCGAGGGAGCGGATGCGGCGGAGCTTCTGCTCGTTGGTCAGCGACTGTCCGTTCGCCCCGATATACGCGAAGGAGTCGCCGGCCCGCTCCCGGCGAATGCCGCGGATCGAGTCCGGCGTGTAGCGGAGGCCTGCCATCTCGGCGGCCTGCACATGCTCCGAGCGTGTGTTTGCTTCAGCCACTTGGCGCTCTCATGACCCTGGGAAGCGGCCAAGATAGGCTGGCGCATCACCTCACGCAGGATCGCCTCTGTGACCGAACTGTCCGTTGGGGAGTGTGTACTCTTGGGAGAACACCTGCGCGCATCGATTATGGTATATGACCGATTCATCGGACGGGGCTTTGGTGGCTCGAGCCCTGGGGGGGGACCAGGATGCGTTTGGAACCCTGGTGACGCGACACCAGGACCGGATGTTCGCTTACGCGAAGTACATGGGATTTGGGGGCGCGAAGGCCCAGGATCTGGTCCAGGACTCGTTCATACGGGCGTACCGGCACCTGGGGCGTTGTGGGGATCCGGAACGATTCTCCGGATGGCTCTTCAAGATCTTGAGCAACCTTTGTCGGACGGCTGGTGCCAAAAGCACCCGCCGCAGTACCGAGTCGCTTTACACGCCCGGCTTGGTCCTTATGTCGGATGGCCCGACACCCGACGAGATCGCGGAGACCAATCGTACGAAGGCGTCCGTGCGGGCTGCGCTCGACCTCGTACCAGAGGATCAGCGCGAGGCACTCGTGCTGATGTATCTACAGGGGTACTCCGTGACCGAGATCGAAGAGTTGACTGGAGCGTCGCGCTCCGCGGTGAAGATGCGCCTGAAACGTGGCCGGGACGCGCTGCGAGCCGAACTCGCGCCGCTCTTTTCGGAGGTACATGAACGATGAGCAATGAACGCGACCCGGCGGCCGAGTCCCCGGAGGAGGCCCGCGTACGCGAGCTGCTTGGCACGCTGCGTGAAGATGTGAGGGCGCCGGCCGAGTTGCGCACCTCCGTGATGCGCGAGATCGCATCGGGCCGACCTTCCCAGGCTGCCCGCCTGGTCCAATGGGCGCTGAGGCCACGCATGGTGCCGATCAGTCCAGCCTTTGGCGGATTGGCCGTGGCGGCGGTCGCGGCACTCATCGTTTTGTGGCCGGCGTCCAGGGCGGCTGAAGAGCAGGCGGCGGTCGTAGACACTGCGGCTGGAGTCGTGACGCGGTTCGTCCTCATGGCTCCAGGAGCCGAGAGCGTGCATCTCACAGGTGACTTCATCTCTTGGAACCGCGAGGGCATCGCGCTCGAGGACCTCCGTGGCACCGGCATCTGGACGGCGGACGTGACGCTCCCGCCCGGGGTCCACCAGTACACCTTCGTATTGAATGGCTCGGAATGGACGCCCGATCCCAGCGCCGCATTACAGGTGGACGACGGTTTCGGGCAGCTGAACAGCATCCTCGTGATCCCGGGGGAAGGCGAAGCGTGAGGTTCGGCCCAGGGCCGACCTTCGTCCTCCTCCTGATCGGCGCCGCGGCTACGTACCCTGCCGCAGGCTGGGGTCAGTCACCTCATCTCGAACTGGACCTCGCAGCGTCCAGAATCGAGTACGACACGGCAGCAGCCTTGAATGCGCCCTCGGTGTCGCTGCTCAGCGAGTGGCAGCGGCCTTCTCTCTTCGGGCGCGTGACCGGAAGTGTCACGGGCTTCGAGGGCGCCGGGTGGTCCATGCAGGGCAGGGCGAGCCTGGCCGGTTGGCTGTCACCGCGCGGGGTCCGCAGTCCGCTCCGGCTCGAGCTCGGCGGCACCGGCGCGGCCTCACGGCACTCGCGGGGCTTCGACGCAAGGTCAGGAGGACTCGACGGCCGTGTGCACCTCGTAGGGCGTCGGGGGGGCGGATGGGTCGGCGCCAGCGTGGCCGCTGCCAACACATCGTTCGACTCCGCGTCGGTGGGGGCATTCGCACCCAGCGTCGGAGCCTGGCTCCAGAACGCCTCGGTCCGTGGGATGTTCAGCTACCTACACACCGTGGTGGCGGGCGAGACCTACCCCGAGGCCAACGTCTCGCTGACGGTCAGTCGCGGTCCGGTCGACCTCGCCCTGTACGGTGGTGTGCGCGAGTGGCCCTCGGATGTGGGTGCCCTCGACGAGCGGTGGGGCGGTGCAACGGCCGCGTTCTGGGTAACGCCGAAGGCAGCGCTGGTCGTCGCCGGCGGCAAGTATTCCTCGGACATCCTCCAGGGGTTGCCCGGCGGGCAGTTCATTTCGGTGGGTGTGCGTCTCACGCCGCGGCGCTACCGACCGATCCCGTTGTCCGCCATCGCCCCCATCGTCTACACCGTCGACGAGGCGAGGCCGGGTTCCATCGGTTTCGACGTGAGCGGAGCGACCCGCGTCGAGATTGCGGGCGATTGGAACGGGTGGCAGCGCCTCGAGCTGTCAGGGGACGGGTCGGGAAGGTGGGTGCTTCCTGTCGGCCTCGAGCCAGGTGCCTACCGCTTCAACCTGTTGGTCGACGGCGAGCGCTGGATGGTCCCGGAAGGGATACCCACGATCGACGATGGATTCGGAGACGTGGTCGGCCTTCTCATTGTCTCCGGCGCGAATTGATGAAGGAGATCCACTTGTGTGACCCAACGGAGGTTCGGCGAGTGTTCACGATTATGAGACACAGCCTACTTATCGCAGCGGCCGCCTGGATTCCGATGTCGGTCGCCGCTCAGCAAGATCCGGTGATTCGCCTCTCGGAGGTGCTCCCGCCTGATGTGGCCGAGCAGGTCATCCGTCGAGTCGAGGGTGCCAGGGCCATGGATCTGCCCACTCAGGCCGTGGCCAACCTGGCTTTGGAGGGGGTGGCGAAGGGCCGCAGCGCGGACGAGGTCCTCGCCGCCGTCGACCTGTTGGTCGCCGACCTGGGCCGCGGCCGGGCGGCTCTGATTTCCGCCGGTCGGACTCCGGCGGCGGGCGAAGTCGAGGCCGCCACGACGGCCCTACGCATGGGCGTCGAGGGCAGGGACGTAGCGGCACTGGCGAGGTCGGGCCCCGAAGGGCGTAGCCTCGCCGTCCCGCTGCTCGTCCTGGGCGGACTCGCACAGCGAGGGCTCCCATCCGATCAGGCCCTTGAAGCCGTGCGTGAGCGCTTGGCTGCGCGCGCGCCTGACGCGGAGCTCCTTAGCACGTTCGGAGGCCCAGGGTCCGGGTCCGGCCTGGGGCGTGGGCGTGGCCTGGCACCCGATGGGCCAGGGGGAGACCTCGCTGGGGGTCGCGCTGGACTCGGAGTGCCCGTCGGCCCGCCCGACGGCGCCGGCCGGCCACCCGCCGGTCGCGGTCGCGGCGGCGGGCCACCGCAGAACTGACACACGAAATTCAAAAGGAATCGCATGATGCCGATGCAGATCATGGGTAGGAAGCCGAAGCTCACTCGCCGGGACGTCCTAGCGCGGCGCTCACGGGCGGCCGCGGCGGTCCTGTTCGTTGCGCTCGCCATGGGCGCGTGTAGCGAGAGCGTCGGCGTCGAAGGCGCGACGACGATTCGCGTCCTCCTTACGGACGCACCCATCGAATACGTGGAAGCCGCCATGGTCGACATCGGCCCGGTGGAGCTAGTTCCGGCTGACGGCGGGCCACACATCCTTCTGTCGGAAGACGGCACGGACGGTCCTGTGAATCTGCTCGACCTCCAGAACGCTGCGACGATGTTGCTCGCCGACGCTGAGATCGACGAGGGGAGCTACTCACAGCTGAGGCTCATTGTCGAGTCTGCGAGCGTGGAGCTGATCGACGGGTATTCATTCGTCGGTGGCGGCAACGTGCAGGATCTGAAGATTCCCAGCGGCGCGCAGACGGGCATCAAGCTCAAGCTCAGGGACGAGAATGGCGGCCCGCTCGTCATGGCCGGTGACATGGTGCTGGTCGTCGACTTCGACGTCAGCCGCAGCTTCGTCATCCAGGGGAATCCGGAGACGCCGGCCGGTATCAAGAGCATGTCCTTCAAGCCCACGCTGCGCGTGGTCGTGAACAACCTGGCGGGCTCGATCTCCGGCACGGTTTCGACGGACGTCGACGACACCTCGGTGGAATCGCTGACAGTCACCGCCGAGCCCGCGGACGACGGCGCTCTCGAGGAGTACCAGACCCAGACCGCTACGACCATGACGGCCGCGGACGGGACGTACATGCTGCCGTTCCTCGTGCCCGGCGCGTACTACGTCATCCTGACCCCCCCCGACGATACCGTCGTGAGCAGTCCGGACACGATCAATGTCACGGTGGGCCCGGCAGAGAACGTGACCGAAGTCGATTTCACGCTGGTCGAGTAGCCCCCCCGGCGCCTTGCCGGCGGGGCTGGTCTCGTCTAGCCTCGCCGGCATCATGGCGCCCGCTGTCCTTCCCCCTCCGCCCGAATGGGCACCCCACGACGCAGTGTGGACGGCTTGGCCGAGTCACGCGGCGCTTTGGGAAGACGACCTAGTTGGGGCCCGGGCCGAAATCGGCGCCTTCCTTCGTGCGGTCGCTGACCCGGATCCGGCTTCCGGCGGTCCCCGAGGCGAAGCGCTGCGTGTGTTGGCGGCATCCGCCGAAGCAGCGCGGAGCGCATCAGCCGCGCTGGCCGATCTCGATGCCTCGATCATTCGCTTCCACTTCGGCGACATCTGGCTTCGTGACACCGGTCCGCTGTTCACGACGGATGGCCGTGCGATGGTCGGTGTCGGCTTCGGGTTCAACGGGTGGGGCGGGAAGTACCGGCTGGAGGGTGACGAGGAGGTCGCTGCCTATGTGTGCGAGCTCGCGGGAGTACCTCTTTCCCTACACGACTGGGTTCTCGAGGGCGGCGCGATCGAGGGCGACGGGGCCGGCACATTGCTGACGACGCGTCAGTGTGTGCTGAACCCGAATCGCAACTCCGGTCTCGGAGAGGCCGACGTGGAGCGGCTGCTAGCGGAGGCGCTCGGGACGTCCCAAGTGGTGTGGCTCGGCGACGGGCTGGCCAACGACCACACCGACGGCCACGTGGACAACCTCGCCCGGTTCGTGGGCCCGGGTCGCGTGGTCACCATGTCGGCGAGCGGGCCGGACGACCCCAACGTCGCCGTCTATGAGGCTGCCCAGGGAGTCTTGAGGGATGCGGGCCTGGAGGTCATCGCCGTTCCCTCGCCAGGGAGGGTTACCGACGCGTCGGGTGAGGTCGTCCCGGCCAGCTATATGAACTTCTACATCGGCAACACGACCGTGGTCGTTCCAACCTACGGCACTGAGTACGACGGGGCGGCCCTGGAGGCTCTCGAGCCTCTCTTCCCCGGGCGGCGGGTCGTGGGGCTGCGAGCCAACCACTTGCTCACCGGCGGCGGGTCGTTTCATTGCATCACGCAGCAGCAGCCCTCCCTCCCGTGAGTGCCGGACCCATGAGTAGCGTGACCGTCGCAGCCCTCCAGACGCGCTTCACGGACATGATGGATGATGACATCGCCCGGGTAGTCGAGTTGGTGGAGGAGGCCGCGAGCCGGGGTGCGCAGGTGGTGCTGCCCCCGGAGCTCTTCCAGGGACACTACTTCTGCCGGACCGAGAGTGAGGACTTCTTCAGCAGAGCGTACCCGACTACGGAGCACCCGGCCGTGCTCGCCATGCAGGAGGTAGCCGAGCGGCTAGGGGTCGTGGTGCCCACGTCATACTTCGAACGCGACGGTCAGCACTTCTACAACAGCGTCGCGATGGTGGATGCCACAGGCGCGGTACTGGGCACGTATCGCAAGAGCCACATTCCGGATGGCCCCGGCTACGAGGAGAAGTTCTACTTCCGGCCCGGTAATACGGGCTTTCGGGTATGGCCAACGCGTTTTGGGCGGTTGGGCGTGGGCATCTGCTGGGATCAGTGGTTCCCTGAGGCGGCACGCGCGATGGTTCTCATGGGGGCTGAGGTGCTTCTCTATCCCACGGCGATCGGCTCGGAGCCTGAGGACCCGGGCTTGGACACGCGGCGGCTTTGGCAGCGCGCGATGCTCGGCCATGCGGTGAGCAACCTGGTCCCCGTGGTCGCGGCGAATCGCACTGGCACGGAAGGTGGCCAGACCTTCTACGGACACTCCTTCATCAGCGATCATTTCGGCGACATCCAGGCGGAATTGCCTAGTGGCGAGGAGGGCGTCGCCGTCCACGAGCTCGACCTCGCAGAGGCCACCACCCGGCGCGCTGCGTTCGGGTTCTTCCGCGACCGACGGCCAGACCTGTACGGACGCCTCGTAGTCGATGAGTAGGGTTCGGCCAACCCTTCCCAGGGCCCTCGCATCCATTACGATACTCGCGCAAAACGTCCGCCCCAACTCTTCAGCGAACAGCTAGTAATGGCGACTGAAACGAAGGGCCTCGACATCGAGGTGATCCAGCAGAAGATCCAGCAGGAGAGCGCCTTTGTTGAGCGCCTCCTGGCGCAGGTCGGGCAGGTCATCGTCGGTCAGAAGACGATGGTCGGACGCCTGCTGATCGGCCTGTTGGCGGACGGCCACGTATTGATGGAGGGCGTACCCGGTCTGGCCAAGACGTTGACGGTGCGCACGCTGGCCCGGGCCATCGACACCACGTTCCGGCGGATCCAGTTCACGCCTGATCTCCTGCCCGCCGACCTCATCGGCACGCTCATCTACGACCCCAAGGATCAGGAATTCAAGACGAAGAAGGGACCGATCTTCGCGAACATCATTCTCGCGGACGAGATCAACCGGTCCCCGGCCAAGGTGCAGTCCGCGCTTCTGGAGGCCATGCAGGAGCAAACAGTGACCATTGGCGAGCACAGCTACGCCTTAGACGATCCGTTCCTAGTTCTCGCGACCCAGAACCCGATTGAGCAAGAGGGCACCTATCCCCTGCCCGAGGCCCAGGTCGATCGCTTCATGCTGAAGCTCGCCGTCGAGTATCCGACGGACGAAGAGGAGCTTCTCATCATGCGGCGCATGTCGACCGGTTCGCCGCCGGAGATTCAGCCTGTCGTGTCCCCGGAGGAGATCGTCCGGGCACGCGCGGCCGTCGAGATGATTTACATGGACCCGCAGGTCGAGCGGTACATCGTCGACCTCGTGCTGGCGACGCGAAACCCGGAGGCCTACGGGCTCCGTGACTTGGCCGACCTGATTTCATTCGGCGCGTCGCCGCGTGCCACCATCTGTCTCGCCAAGACTGCCCGGGCACACGCGTTCTTACAGCATCGGGGCTTCGTAACACCCGACGACGTGCGTGCGATGGGGATGGACGTACTCAGACATCGCGTGCTCGTCACGTACGAGGCCGAGGCGGAAGAGGTCACGCCGGAGGACATCATCCGGCGCGTACTCGACCGCGTCGAGGTGCCGTAGGCGCCGGAGTCCGAGCCATGATCCCACGGGAGATCCTAAAGCAGGTTCGCCGGATCGAGATCTCCACCCGAGGCCTCGTCAACGAAGTCTTCTCGGGCGAATACCACTCCGTGTTCAAGGGGCGTGGCATGAATTTCGCCGAGGTCAGGGAGTACCAGTACGGGGACGATATCCGGAGCATCGACTGGAACGTCACCGCCCGGGCCGGTTCTCCCTTCGTGAAGATCTTCGAGGAGGAGCGCGAGCTCACCGTGATGCTTGTGGTCGACGTGAGCGCGTCGGGCGACTTCGGGAGCCGCCAGCGATTGAAGGCCGAGCTCGGGGTCGAGATCAGTGCGTTGCTCGCGTTCAGCGCGATCAAGAACAACGACAAGGTCGGCCTGCTCATCTTCTCGGACCACGTCGAGAAGTTCGTACCGCCTCGAAAGGGGCGGCGCCACGTGCTCCGCGTTCTGCGCGAGCTCCTCTACCATGAGCCACAAGGGCGGGGGACGGACATCTCGGCCGCTTTGGAATACCTTGCGCATATCCAACGCAAGCGCGCGGTCGTCTTCGTCATATCGGACTTCAGAGACGAGGGCTTCCAGAAGGCACTTTCGGTGGCCGGACGCAGGCACGACCTGATCGCCGTGCGCTTGGGTGACCTGCGCGAGGAGGAGTTGCCTCCGCTGGGACTCCTGGATCTCGAGGATCCGGAGACCGGTCAGCGCGTGGTCGTGAATACCTCGAGCCCTGCGTTCCGCTCGGCGTTCCGGGCAGAGAACGAACGGCGAGCCGCCGCGTTGGATCGCGCACTCAAGAGGAGCAAAGTCGACACGATCGAGGTCCGCACGGGCGAACCCTATGTGAAGCCGCTCATGCGTTTCTTCCGGGAGCGCGCACGGAGGCGACGGTGAGAAGCGCCTGGACCGTCTTCCTCCTGCTGGCGATCGTGGCCTCACGCGTTGGGGCCCAGTCCAGCGTTGCGACTGAGGTCGATGCCACGGTCGTCACCGTCGGAGATAGGATCACTTACACGATCTCCGTCGATCATCCGCTCTCGGCGCAGGCACGCCTCCCGGACTCCCTCGCGCTTGGCTCGTTCGAGGTCCTGCAGGCGCAGGCCCTCCCGGTCGCGACGACCCAAGCGGGCGCGCGGTCGACCTGGACGCTCACATTGGCCGCCTTCGAACTGGGTGAGTTGGAGCTCCCTCCCGTGAGCGTGGATGTGGTGGCGGCTGACGGTTCGACCCAAACGCTCCAAACCGATCGCTACCTCATCGACGTCACGAGTGTGGGGGTCGACGAGTCCGGTGATATTCGCGACATCCGAGGCCCCTTGGGAATCCCGGTCGGCCTGGCCACGATTCTCGTCTGGTTGCTCGTGCCGTTGCTACTCGCGGCGCTCTTGTACGTCATCGTGCGAAGGCTGCGTCCTCGGGGGGAGGACGTCGCTCGGCCCGCATTAGGTGACCTCCGGCGTTCGGCGCACGAGGTAGCCCTAGAAGCGCTGGCGGCCCTCGAGGCCTCCTCACTTCTCGACGACGGGCAGGTCAAGGAGTACCACATCGTGGCCTCGGATATTCTCCGCACCTACATCGAGGAGCGCTTCCGGGTCGAGGCGCTGGAGATGACGACGCGCGAGGTGCTCGCGAGCCTGTCCGAGGTCGGGGCGGACGCGTCGTTCAGATCGGGGCTGCGCACCTTCCTCGACGCCTGTGACCTGGTGAAGTTCGCCAAGGCCCGGCCGGACGACGAAGCCTCGCATGCTGCTCTGGAGTTGGGGCGGCGGATCATCATGGAGTCGGTGCCCGTGGCGCCGACTTCCCCTGCGGAGCCGGTGGTAGCCGCAGTCGGGGAGGCGTCCTGATGTTCCGGTTCGAGGATCCATGGGTCCTGGGCCTCCTCGGGCTGGTTCCGGTGGCGCTAGCCGCGCGGTGGTGGCTTGCAGGCCGACGCTCGGGGACGCTCAAGTACTCCGCGGTCGACGCCGTGTTGGCCTCCGGCTCAGGCCAGATCAACGGACGGAGAGTCCCGGGGTTCTTGAGGGGGCTGGCCATCTGTGCGCTGGTCGTCGCCGCTGCGAGACCTCAGACGGGAATCACGTCGGAGAGCGTGCTCACTGAGGGCATCGATATCGTGCTCGTCGTAGACATCTCGAGCTCGATGCTGGCAGAGGATCTCCAGCCCAATCGGCTCGAGGCAGCGAAGGCCGTGGCGGCGCAGTTCGTTGCCGGACGGCGCAACGACCGGATCGCCCTCGTAGCCTTCGCGGGCGAGGCGTTCACGCAGGTGCCGCTCACGCTCGACTACAGCGTGGTGACGTCTCTCCTCGCCGAGCTCGATCCGGGTATGGTCGAGGATGGCACCGCAGTCGGCATGGGCCTCGCGACCGCCGTGAAGCGCCTGCAGGCTTCCGAGGCGACGTCGAAGGTCGTGATTCTACTCACGGACGGACGCAGCAACCGTGGCGAGATCGGGCCCGTGACCGCTGCCCGGACGGCGGAGGCTTTGGGGGTGCGGGTGTACACGATCGGCGCGGGATCTCGAGGCACGGCACCGGTGCCGGTCGACGACCCCCTGCGGGGCCGCGTCTACGCCAACATGCGGGTCGATATCGACGAGGAGACGCTCCGCGAAGTCGCTTCGGTCACGGGAGGACAGTACTTCAGAGCGACGGACGAACAGAGCTTGGCGGAGATCTATGCAGAGATCGACGAGCTCGAGCGTACCGAGATCGAGGTGGAGAACTTCACGCAATACGCGGAGCAGTTCCCGATTCCGTTGGGCGTCGGCTTCATCCTCCTCCTCCTCGAGCTCGGCCTCTCCCAGACTGTCCTGCGGAGGCTACCGTAGTGTTCCGCTTCTTCGACTCCGAGTGGCTGATGGCCCTCGCGTCGCTGCCGCTCCTGGCAGCGCTGTTCTGGGTCGCATCCGTGCGCCGGCGTCGAGCGCTCGACGCCTTTGGAGACAGCGCACTCGTCACCAAGCTGACGGCCACGGTCAGTGTGGCGGCTCGGAGATGGAAAGCCGTGCTGATTCTGACCGCGGTCGGCCTCGCGGTCGTCGCGCTCGCTCGCCCGCAGTTCGGTACGCGGGTTGAAACCGTACGGAGCGTGGGTCAGGACATCGTCGTGGCGGTCGATCTGTCGCAGTCGATGTTGGCCGAAGACGTTTCGCCGAACCGCTTGGAGCGGGCACGCTTGGCCATCCTCCGACTCATGAGGAGCCTGGACGGGGATCGAATCGGCTTGGTGGCTTTCGCGGGAAGTGCGTTCGTTCAGAGCCCTTTGACCACCGACTACGCGGCGGCCGGCATGTTCCTCAATGCGATGCAGCCGGACCTCATGCCCGTGCAGGGCACCGATCTCGGCGCCGCGCTGCGTGTATCACTCGACGCGCTGGAACAGGGTGCGCGAGACGCACGTGTTGTGGTGATCGTGACCGACGGGGAGGACCATGAGGCTGACTTCGAGGCCGAGCTGGAGCGGGCCGTGAGTGCCGGGGTGCGTATTCACGTGGTGGGCATCGGCTCTACCGATGGCGTGCCCATTCCCGTGCTCGACGCGCAGGGCAGGCGCACGGGTTTCCTCAGAGACGAGGACGGCACGGTGGTGACGACGCGCCTCGGGGAGCAGACGCTGCGGACCGTGGCTGAGCGGACAGGTGCCCGCTACGTGACCGCGGGTGTCGGCGGGACCGCGTTCGACGACCTCGTCGACGAGCTGGCGAGCGCCCAGGGCCAGGCGTTGGAGGAGCGGCAGGTGACGCAGTTCGAGGAACAGTTCCAGATCTTCATCGCGATGGCCCTGGCACTCCTGTTCGTCGAGTGGATCCTTCCCGAGCGACGCAGGGTGCGAACCGCGTGGGCCGGGAGGTTCGAGTGAAGGCGAGACATCGCTTGGGACTCTGCCTTTGTATTGCGTTCGTGCCGCTCGTCGCGGGCGCTTCATCGCTCGAGGCGCAGGCGGGCCGGGCCCAGGTTCGCGACGGAAATCGGCTCTTCGAGGAGGGTCGCTTCCAGGAGGCCCACGAGAAGTACCTGGAGGGTATGGTCGCGGCGCCGGAGTCAGGGGTCGTCCGCTTCAACGACGGCAATGCGCTCTACCGCGGCGAGGACTACCAGCGGGCCATCGATGCGTATCAACGGGCCATCGAGACCGGGGATCCGGGACTCGAGAGCGCCGCCTGGTACAATCTTGGCAACGCCCTCTATCGGCAGCAGCAACTCCAGGAGAGCCTGGAGGCCTTTAAGCAGTCGCTGCGCCTGGATCCTGCGAACACAGACGCGAAGCACAACCTGGAGCGTGTGCTGCAGGAGCTGCAGCAGGAGCAAGACCAGGACCAACAGCAGGAGGACCAACAGCAGGATCAGGATCAACAGCAGGACCAGGACCAACAGCAGCAGGACGACCAAGAGCAGCAGGACGACCAAGAGCAGCAGGACGAGCAGGATCAGCAGCAGGATCAGCAGGATCCGCAGGACGAAGAGCCGGAGGAAGGGCAGGGGACGCCCGAGCCGGAGCCAGGCCAGCTGACGCCCGACGAAGCGGAACGCCTGCTCGACGCGATCGACGAGAATCCTGAGGATGTGAACCGTCGGAGAGCGCCCGCCGCCGGCAGACAACCGCGACGACCGTGGTGAGTCTCATGCGCTATCGACTCGCCCTGTGCGCGCTCCCGTTCCTCGTGCTACTGGCTCTGCCTCAGTCGCGAGCGTCCGCGCAAGCCGTGTCCGTGCGGGCGTACCTGAGTCCCGGCGCTACGGTAGGGGTCGGACGCCAGTTCGTCGTCAACGTGGAGATCACGGGCACACAGGCACTCAACGAGGAGCCACAGCTCCCCGACCTTGGGGCCTTCGCTCAGTTTCTCGGGAGCAGCCAGCAGTCCTCGGTCCGCATGGTCAACGGGGTTACCAGCGTCACGCTCACCGTGCAGTACCGCTTCCAGGCCGTGAACGAAGGCACCTTCGACATCCCCGCGTTCCAGGTCACGGCGGGGGGCCAGCGTCACACGACCCAGCCGCTCCAACTCACAGTGTCCGCGACTGCCCCTTCTCCGTCTGGAGGCGCTCCCTCATCAGGTGGTGGGGTGACGACGGAGGACCTGTTCGTAACGGCGGAAGCGACCAAGACGCGCGTCCTGGATGGGGAGCCGCTCGTTGTGGAATACCGAATCTGGACGCGCGTCGACGTCAGCTCGTTCAACCTCACGAGGGTCCCGGAGCCACAGGGCTTCTGGGTCGAGGACATCACACCGGTGGGTCAGCCCGAGGTCGAGCAGCGTGCTCGCAATGGTCAGCAGTACACGACGGCCGTTATTCGCAGGGTCGCGCTGGTCCCGACAGGGGCAGGCGAACGCGCGCTGGCTCCCATCGGTGTCGAAGCCCAGGTGCGGGTTCAGAGACGCGATCCGTTCGACGATTTCTTCGGGCGGAACTCGCTGTTCGGCAGCAACTTCGTGCCCACGTCGGTCCTCTCGAATGCGTTGACCATCACGGTCGATCCGCTGCCCCCTGGCCGCGGTGAGCGATTCAGCGGCGTCGTGGGCAACCTTCGCCTGTCGGCGGAGCTGGACCGGGGGACTGTGGACACGAACCAGGCAGTGACGCTCACCGTGACAGCGACCGGAGACGGGAACCTGAGGGCGGTCCCGCCACCTGTCCTCGACCTCCCGCCCGACTTCGAGATCTTCCCCCCGGAGGTGTCGGAATCGGTCCGACCCCTCGGGACTGGGCTGTCGGGCGAGAAGTCCTTCGAGTACGTGCTTATTCCGCGCGCCCCGGGTCGTCGCGAACTCGGCCCGTTCACGATGAGCTACTTCGACCCGAGCGCCGGCACGTACCGCACCGCCGAAACGGGTAGACTATCGCTCGAGGTCAGCGGCGCGGCGGTCTCGGGCGGACCGGCCCTGCTCAGCAGGGGCGGCGTAGCCCAACTGAGAGAGGACATTCGCTTCATTCGCTTGGGGGGCACGCTGGAGCCCGCCGGCCAGACATTGTTCACCGGGTTCGGCTTCTGGCTCTTTGCGCTTTTGCCGCTGATGGGCCTGGCGGGGAGTGTCGCACTTCGCCGCCACCGCGATCTCCTGGAAGGAGACGTGGCTTATGCGCGCGGCCGCCGGGCCAGTCGCGTCGCGAGGAAAAGACTGGCCCGTGCCCGAGGCCTCGCCGGAGGCACCGACTCGCGGGCGTTCTATGCGGAGGTGGCGAAAGCGCTCCGTGGGCTCGCGGCGGACCGGCTGAACCTTGCCGAGGCCGGGCTCCAGGCCGGAGAGCTCGAGGCCCGACTTAGGCAACGCGGCGTGGAAGACAGAACGGTTCAAGAGTTGATGGCCTGTCTCGATCAATGCGACCGTCAGCGATTCGCCCCGCCCGCGGAGGACGCAGCAGCGGAGGCCCGCTTCCTCGACCGAGCCGGCGAGATCATGTCCGCTCTCGACGGAGCGATCCGATGAACCGACGGATAGCCCGTGTCGCTTTGACCCTGCTAGCGCTTCTCGTGCCCTGCGCCCTGAGCGCCCAGGACGAGATTTTCGAACGAGGCAATCAACTCTATCAGGAGGGTGACTTCGTCGGGGCCATCGAGGCCTACGAGGCGGTGCTGTCCGCGGGCTTCGACGGCGCCGCACTGCATTACAATCTCGGAAACGCGTACTTCAAGGCCGGCGACTTGGGCCGATCCATTCTGGAGTGGGAACGGGCCCTGGTCCGCGCCCCGGGCGACCCCGACGCCACGGCGAACCTGGAGCTCGCGCGCTCCCTGACCGTAGACGCCGTGGTTCCGCTCCCACGATTCTGGCTGCTGTCGGCTTGGTCGGGGTGGGTAAGGTGGCTGCCGCGAGGCGTCCTCGTCCTTCTCGTCGGTGGTGCGTGGCTCCTCACCGGCGCGGGCCTCGTGACGCGAGTGTGGTCGCGTAGCCCGGACACCAGACGGCTCACCGGATGGGTCGCTCTAGCTTCAGCGGCCGTCGTCGTCGTCTTCGGCATCAACTTGTTCGTGAGGGAGCTTGGGATCGGCCAGCCGGAGCGCGGCGTCGTCCTGCCGGCGGCCGTCCCGGTCAGGGCCGCTCCGGCCGAGGACGATGACCTCACACTCTTCGAGATTCACGAGGGCACGCGCGTCCGCGTGGAGCAACGCACCGGTACGTGGGTCGAAGTCGTCCTGGATGACGGCAAGGTCGGGTGGGTCCCCGCCGACGTAGTGGAAGTGATCTAGGCGCAGGTCCGAACAGCGTAACCCTCAGGCCCGCGGTCAGGCGGCGTGGCCTTCCGGGCCGCATGGGTCTCCGCGGGTTCCTTTCTGACAATCCGCAGATCTCCGACACGCCACGCGGGCATCGCCCGACAGCGGGTTTAGCTCCCCTCCCGCAGACTACTGCCCAGTAGCTGGTCCCTGATTCGGAGCCGGCCGCCGGGTCGGCCCGTTGTCGCTAGGAGGTGCCTGTTTATGCGAGGGTCCCGCAGGTTGGCCCGTGCGAGCGTTCGGAGTCTCTCTCTCCTCACGATCGGGCTTGTCAGCGCCTGCGGGGGCAAGGACCCGCCCACCCAGGTCGAGACCCCCACCATCAGCGTGAGCGTGAGCCCGACCTCGGGCTCGGTCGCTCAGGGGTCCTCACTTGTCATCGCCGTTACAGTGACGGGCGGCGGCGGTTTTACCGGGGCGGCGACGGTCTCGCTCGAGGCCGCGCCTTCGGGCGTGACTGGAAGCGCGGGTAACGTCCAAACCAGCGGCGGCAACACAACGGCAGACATGACTGTCGCCGTCGGCGGCAGTGTGGCCCCAGGATCCTACACGTTGACGATCCGCGCGACGGGCACGGGCGTGACCGCCGTGACGGCCTCGTTTGGGCTCACGGTCACGGCAACACCGTCTTACGCCCTTTCGGCGACGCCGAGCCAGCTCCTCCTCGAGCAGGGTGCCTCGGGAACTGTGAACGTGTCGCTCAGCCGTACGAATTACACGGAGGCAGTGGACCTGAGCCTCGAGGGCGCCCCGACAGGCGTCACGGGTAGCTTCAGCGTCGATCCGGTCACCGGCACGGCCTCCGTCCTCACGGTGGACGTCGGCGGCTCGGTTACGCCAGGCGGCCCCTACACGCTCACGATTCGGGGAACGTCGGCGAGCCTTACAGATCGGACGGCGACCGTGGCTTTGACGGTCACTGCACCTGCGGTTCCCGATTACTTGCTCGCTGTCACCCCGTCGGCGCTGACCATCAACCAAGGAGCCAGCCAGGACGCCACGGTAGACATCACGCGCTCGAACTTTTCGGGCGCGGTGACGCTCGCCGCCGAAGGCGTCCCGACGGACGTATCCGTTGCCTTCGCGGCGAACCCGGTCGCCGGGAATTCCACGACGATGACGGTCACGGTAGCAGGGACCGTGGCGACTGGGAACTACGACTTCACGGTTCGCGGGACGGCCACTGGGCTCACCGACAAGACCGTGAGCGTCGCGCTGACGGTTGCGATCCAATCATCGTACGCGCTGGCACTCAACCCGACGACGATCTCGATTGGCCAGGGCACGTCGGGAGCCGTGGATGTGACGCTCAGTCGCACGAACTACACGGACGCGGTGGACCTAAGCCTCGAGGGCGCCCCAGCGGGTGTGACGGGTAACTTCAGCGTCGATCCGGTCGCAGGAACGGCCTCCGTGCTCACCTTGGACGTTGGGGGCTCGGTCACCCCAGGGGATTACAACCTCACCGTACGAGGAACGTCGACGAGCCTGGCGGATGAGACGGCGGGCCTCACGCTCACGGTGCCCACGCCAGCGGGCTTCAGCCTGGCGAGCATTACTGCGGTGTCGGTCCAGCAGGGATCCTCCGGTGTGCGTACGGTCACGATCGATCGCACGGGCGGCTTCACCGGGGACGTGACCGTCACGGTCACGGACCTCGCGGCGGGAATCACCGCGTCCGTGGACCCAGTGAGCACCACTGGGAACTCGGTGGACGTGACGATCAACGTCGCGGGCTCGGTAACCCCGGGGGCCTACACGGCCACGGTGCGTGGAAACGCGAGCTCGCTACCGGAGTCGACCCAGGTGCTCGACATTGCGGTCACTTCATCGAGCGGCTTCCAAGTCACGCTCGATTTCTCGGCGTGCGCCGCGTCTGACCGACCGGTCTGGGTCGCGTATAAGGACGGCGCAGGGGACTGGACCGTCGGCGCGGCTGGGAACCCGGACGTGTACACGTTCTCGGCCTCCGGGCCCAGGGTGGGGATCGCGGCGGCGACAGAGCCGGCTCCCGGTGAGTCCAACGTGCTCGTGTACTACGCTGGGATTGCCGAGCTCATCGCAGTCGTCGGCCCGGATCTCTGCGACGCACCGGCCTCGGGTAAGACGGTGACCGCCACCGTCGCTGGAATTGGCCCAAGTGAGTTCGGTGCCCTGACGCTCGGGAGCTCGACGATCTTCCCGGTGACCGGCAACGGAGGCTGGACATTCACTAACGTGCCGGACGGAAACCTCGACCTGGTGGGATACAAGGCCGATCTGCTCAACACGACGGATCGGATGACCATCATCCGCGATCTGAACCCACCTGACGCGACCGATATCGGTACCATCGACTTCGGTAGCGGCTTCGTTCCGGACGTCGCGACGATCACGGTTCCTGCCGGCGCCGAGTTCTGGGAGGTGGAGTACGGGACCACGCCGGCGGTTGTTGGCACCTGCTACTATGCTCCGCTCCAGTCGGGTCCCCTGACGGGCAATACCTTCACCGCCCGCGGCGCACCGGCCATCCAGCAGCAGGGGGGAGATTTCCACCTCCTCTCGGCGGCGTCGGTGACGGGGGGCTTTTGGACGGTCTCGGAGGCCTTCGTGACGCTCGCGAACGTCTCGATCACAGCTGGTCCGGCGCTCCCGATGCCGACCATCACGGACGTCACCGGGTCGGCCGGCTATAAGAGGGTCCTTGCGGAGGTCACGTGGCCGGCTGGATTCAACGAGGTGGTCTGGCTGAGTCTCAGTGACGGCACGGGAGATCACGCGGTCGCCGTGTTCGCGACCGCCGCGTGGGTGGGCGGATTCGACGTGGCGCTCGAGGTCCCGGACTTCACTGGGCTCCTGAACTGGGACGACGCATGGGCTCCGGCACCGGCGAGCCCGGCGGACTGGTCGTTCTCCGCGTCCGGTTGGTCGGGCACGGAATGCACGAACGGGTATCGTGAGTATGCGTCGACCCAGACGGGCACGGTGCCCTGACCCGGGCGGGCGCCTCAGTCGATTCGGGAGGGGTCGGGCTTGCCCGACCCCTCGGCGTTTGCGCAGATGGCGTCGATGCGAGTCCCCTGGTATCACTGCGCGTACTGGTACGGCCGGAGTCACGCAGGTCCTATAGGGGAGATCTCCTGTCCCTTGCTCCAGCGGCACGGCACCAGCCGAGAGTTCCCGCCGACGTTATGGAAGTGATCTAGGCGCCGCCCAGAAACGTCACCCGCAGCCCGGCCGTCAGTCGCCTGGGCCGACCGGGGGTCAGAAAGCGTTCGTCGACGCTCACGGTCCCTCGCCCGTTCTCGGATATGATGCCGAAAGCGTGAAAGTCGTGGTCGAGGACGTTCGACAGCTCGGCAAAGATCGTCGCGCGCCCCCGCCTCCACTCTCCATGCACATCGATCACCGTGCTGGACCCGAGCCTGGGAAACTCCTCCTCGTTGGCTTCGTCCCCGATCAGGAACTGCCGACCCGTCCACGAAGCATCGGTGCCGACAGTCACAGCCGCGAACTCGTACGCCACCCCCAGCGTCCCTGAGAGCTCCGGCACCATCGGAAAGCGATCGCCGGGTTCTACTGTCGTGGGGCCGTCGCCGGGGTCGCCCGCGCCGGCCACGGCTGCAGTCGACTGAAAGGTGGCCTTGGTCCAGCCCAGAGACGCGCTCGTCGTGAGCCCCGGCGCCCACGGAAGGGGCCTGGTCGTCACGGACGCCTCAATGCCCACGCGCCGCGTCCGGTCGAGGTTGGCGAAGTAGCCCCGAGTGGGCGTCACGGGATCGACGATGTTGAAGATGTCGTCGTAGACCTCGGTCCAATACGCGACCACGGAGCCCTGCGCCGCCTCTCGCGCAACGCGCATGCCGACCTGCCATGTGTCGGACTTCACCGGCTGAAGCGGAGGGTCAGGTCCCAGCTCGAAGGGGAGCTGACATGGATCCGCCGGATCGGCGCACGTGACCTCCAAGATCACCGGGGCGCGGAATCCTCTGCCGTACCCCACGAACGCGCTCAGCCCGCCACCGAGCTCACCGCTCAGGCCGACACCCCCCGACGCCTCCGAGAACGTGTTGTCTCCGCTGTCCGAGGGATCCAGGAGGTCCCGCACCGGGAGCCGCACGTAGTCGTACCGGAGGGATCCGTACAAAGCGAGCTTGGCTCCAACCTGCCACCACGCCTCCGCGAACGCACCGAGGTTGTCCTCGTTCGTCCTCAGGTGCTCGGTGATGGCGGGGGTGATGCCGGGGAAGTTTCGGTTCGGGACCTCGTGGATCTCGATGTCTACGTCGTTGCGCGTCCACTCCGTGCCCGCCGCGATGAGGAGGCGCTCGTTCGGTCGGTGAAGCAGCTGAAGGATGGACCCCACCGAGTGGATGTCCGTAAGGCCCAGGGCGTCGGGCTCGGACAGGTTGTCATTGGTTTGACGAAAGTCCGCGAAGCGTCCGAACGCGTCGGCTTGCAGCGTCCACGCCTCGTTCAGGGTG